>Ga0115557_1001050_pt1 | contig 19027 bp, 10 predicted proteins | sample COGITO_mtgs_1104_FD_87280 | JGI IMG/M metagenome (GOLD analysis project Ga0115557, IMG submission 87280) | Pelagic marine microbial communities from North Sea - COGITO_mtgs_110421 | ecosystem: Environmental > Aquatic > Marine > Epipelagic | place: Germany:Helgoland, sampling site Kabeltonne...
CACACCGTTAGTGTCGTTTTCAAGGTCCCGAACCGTCTTGGCGGCGTAAATCGACAGCGAGAACGCGATGAGCAAAACTATCAAGTGGACCGCGTTGTAAATAGTCGTGAATAACGACGAAGACTTTGAAGAACGATATCCTCCTCCGCTGGTATTGGGCATGTTCATCATCACTACCGAATCTGTCGAGTCCATCTCGTTTCTTTCTACGGAAGAAAAGAGTGAGGAAAAATTGCATTGGCTCGATTAAAAACGACGTCACTTTTTCTCTCGAAAGTACAGGAGCAAAGTAAGCACGACAAACGCGAGGAGCTTAAATATGCGTATTCTTATCGTACATCTATAACTTAATAAAGCTAAATTTGCAGTAAACTTCTGTGCAACTCTCCAGCTTCTGCTCCTTGCGTCATGACAAACAATCGCAACGAACTTCCGAGAGACTTGGAAAGTTCGGTGTGAAACCAGAGCAACTCGTTTTCCATATTCGCCTTGGCGGTTTCGTATTTTTTAAACAACGTCGTCTTCTTGACTCGATAATCGGCTACTTTCAATTCGAGTCTTCTTTTTTCCTCTCGTTTCGGTCCAGCGTCCGGTAAGCCTAGGGAGGAGATCTTGTACTGGTTCCTCGCTATGCTCTGTAACGTGTGATTGTATTCGTCTACTATTTTTTTCCTCGCCGCGAGCGCGTTGACAACCTCCATGATCAGTTGCAGAGACCCGCTAATCTTTTCAAGGAACAATCTATTTCTATCGTGCTTGAGCTCGGTAGTTTCCGGGGTATCGTCGCTTTGCGCTATGCGGGAGAATGTATTTGCAGCCTTTCTCCAGCAAATGCCTTGTCGCGATGAAGATGAAGACGCCGTCGACCAGTTCGCCTTCGCCGCTCCCGAAATGCGTTCAATGATTTCTACTCCTCTCGTTTCGTGCTCTTGCATGGTGTTGAACACCGTGGACAAATCCGAAAAGTACTCCGTCGTTTTCTCTTTATGTCTGATTACTTTTTTCGCCGAGGCGAGCATTTTTTCCGTTCTTTCTCGAAGTGAAGATATGTACTGACAAACCTCCGCGTGCAGCGCCGGTTCCCGAAGCGTTCCTTCGACGTCAAATAGATGAGAGCCACCTCCTAATTCACCGTCAGACGTTTTACTCGCTATGGTATCGTTGATGGATGAAATCACATTCGTAACGCTACCGAAAATGGATGAAATAGCGGAAGTTGTTTTCTTTTTAACATCTTTCGTCGTCGAGAGCTTCACCTTGTTATACGTCGTGTTGCTCTTGGAGCAGTCGAGAAAATCATACAAAGCTTTTGAGCGCGACAGAAGAGGATGCATCGAGATCTTCGCTATAAATACTCTCAGTAACGTCGCGCGCGAAGCAATTGCGGGCGATTTTGGATCATCTAAAGGAAACGTCGTCTTTGGTGGTAACGTTGGCACGATCACGCCGGCGACTTCTTCGACTAAAGCTTGATACAGCTTGTTGAACTGTGAAAACCGTCGTCGAACTAAACCAGATTTTCTGGCATACGTTGGTAACGTCGTCCAATACGAAACGCCAAAGACTATGTGCGCGTTTAATCCTTCACCTCTGCGCTCTGGTGCGCCTACCTCTACGTGCATGCGATTGCTTTCTTCTTCTTCTTCTTCTTCTTCTTCTTCTTTTTCTTCGTCGCCTTCTTCTTGTTTTCCTTTTTCATTACTGTTGTTGTTGTTGTTGTCGTGCAGCGGAACAGAAATTTCCACATACGCGGAAGACGTCTCTGGTTCTGGTCCTGGATCAACGTGCGCCTCGAAATCTGAAAGAAACGCTTCCTCGCTGTCGGCGTCGTCTTCTTCTTCGGCGTCGTACGTGCCGTTGTGGTGATGGTATCCATTTCCCCTCGAATGCATTTTGAATTGAGACAGAACTGAGAGGAAAAAAAGTATGGTATCTCCTTCTTATAACTTTGAAGAAGCCTTACAAATAATAGAAAAAGAAAAATGTTCAGGCATATAGCAGTAAACGATCGTTAAATGCGCGTTGTTTGTATCGCTTCGGCGTCCAGAGCAGCTTGGACTGCATCTGATGACGTTGGGACTCAGAAGAAGAGGAGGAAAACTGCACTCATTTCTTTGCCTCTCCTTCGTCGTCCCTCGAGGAAAAGATGCATGGAATACGAACAGATACTACAGACGAAAGAAAGAGGAGAAAGGAATGCCTTCGCCTTGTCCATTGCCACCGTAGGTGCACACTTTGATGACGTGAGAGCATCACGACATCGTCGCAGGGGTGAACATGTAAAGGCTTTCGCGACGACGTCCATGACGACAGAGGACGGGGGGAAGAACGACGCGCAAAAGATAGCAACAACAACAACGAAAAAAAGATCGACATCAATCGCACAAATCATGAAAGCAGTCGTTCGTGCGTTCTTACTCTCGCTCGTTGTCGCAGCATTTGTCGTGTATGGCGCGAGAATATATTTTGGTAAACCAATCAATATACCCGGTTTTAGTTCTGGTTTTACGTCTGGCATTCTGCTTTTCTCGCAACGCGTCGCCATGGTTGCGTGTATGCGATTTATGTTTGGAAACGTGAAGAAGTTGACATCATTCATGCAGCATAAGAAAGAGATTGATAGCAGTGGTGTTAGTAGCAAGGATAGTAATGGTAGTAATCAACGTATTGGAATCGACGGGTACGTGAAAAGGTCCATCGCGCGAGCGGTGGGTAAATTTAAAGCAAATCCAAAGGGCGCGATGTTTATTCCGGTCGTCGCCGCGTTTGTCGGTTACATCACAAATTGGCTCGCGGTGAAAATGATCTTCTATCCCGTAGCATTTTGGGGACCAGCGTTCTGGCGAGCTTTGGAAGGGAATTTGTATGGATTCGACGTGTTGAGTCCTCTAGGAGCAATAGGGTGGCAAGGCATCGTGCCGGCAAAGGCGCCGCGAATGGCTTTTACCATGGTCACCATGGTCACGGAAAAGTTGATAGACGTGTCTCAGACGTTCTTACGTTTGAATCCAGAAGATATTTCAAATCTACTCTTCTCTAGAATTCCGGAAATTGCGCACGCCATAGCTAGTACGCTCACGCTGAACAAATTTCCGTGGGCGATGGATATGGCGAAGAATGCTGTTCCTACACTTCCTGGACCTTTGCTTTCAGAGTTGCACGAATCTGTAGTCTCTAAGTACCTCTCCGGGTTCGTCGTTCTCTTACAAGCGAACGTTGATCGAGTCATTGATTTGAAGGAGTTGGTAGTTACGGAGATGAGCGTCGATCGATCCGTTTTGTGCGAATTGTTCCAGCGATGCGGTCGCGCTGAATTGAAGTTCCTCACGGATTCCGGATTCTTTTTTGGATTTTTGCTCGGTCTCATTCAAATGGTCGTGTGGATGTTTTACGATAATCCCTGGACATTGACAATTGGTGGCACAATCGTTGGATACTTGACGAACTGGATAGCGTTGAAATTGATATTTGAGCCAATCGAACCTGTGTATTTTGGCGGCTTTAAACTGCAAGGTTTGTTCCTTCAAAGACAACACGAAGTTTCGGGTGAGTTTAGCGACCATCTCGCAGAGAACGTGCTGACGAGCGAGAAGATTTGGAACAACATTTTTACCGGCCGGAAACGTCCAGAATTTGACGATATGCTCGAAACGTACACGAAAGACTTCGTAACGAAAGAAGGCTTGGAGCGAGGGTTAGATTCATTAGGGGAATCCACAACGGATGTTCAAATTATTCAATCGGTAAGTGAGGAACTTTCGAAAGAGTTGCCAAAACACGTGGAAGTATTGCATGAGTACACGGATGAAACTCTCGCGTTGAAGGAGCTCATGCGTGAGCGCATGGAACTCATGACGCCCAAGGAGTTTGAAAGAGTTTTACATCCAATATTCGAGGAAGACGAGATGACGTTGATAATCTCCGGCGCAGTTCTCGGAGCTATAGCTGGTTTTTTGCAACAAATCTACACGGTAGCAATAGAATCGACGACGACGATGACGACGACCACGACGACTAGCTCAACAACTAACGATGAAAAAGAATAGAACGGTAATAGTTGACCCAAACAGAAAAAATAAGTTGTAATCTCTTTTGTATTTTTTGTCTACTTCAAAAAGATGATTTATGCGCCTTCTCTGGTGAAACCAAGTGTATCGAGGTGCGAAACCTTGTGCTATTATTGTCAAGATCATGTGCATGCATTGCGCGCACGCACATTCCCTCAATCTTGCCCTATCTAAGTACAACTTTATGCAAACGCAGAAATTAGCTTCCTCTTGTACGTCGCCATAAATTGCGCGATGAACGCCTCTATGTGAATGATTGCTTTCGAGCCGAGCTGAAGTTTATGTTCAAATTGAGCGGCCCAACGAATGACTTCGTGCTTCATCTCATCGTCTAATCGCTTCGATAAATAAAAGCAAAGCGTCTGGAAAATCAAAGTCGGCGGAATACAATTCACGAGAAGCTCGTAAATACGACCTCGGACTTGTAAAAGACGTTTCGGACTTTGCTCGGCTAAAATTTCAGCCGCGATTTGGGCGATGTACAACTCCCAATCCGTCGTTTGCACGGACTGCGTTTCTTTGAATGGATAATTAGCAACTCTACACGCCTCCAGTGCCAGAATAGCCCGACGCAAATCGCGTTTCGCAAAGACGGCGACTTTTGAACAGAGCTGTGGAGGGAGCGTCAATTTCTCCTTGGCAGCGATGTCGTATAAAACCTTTTCAATATCTTCCGCTCGAGGAGCTGCAACGCGGACGGGTAAACATCTACTGCGCACCGCCTCTAATACTCTATTTACTGAGTCTGCAATTAAAATTAATCTACACGCCGATGAGTATTTCTCCATGGTTCTTCTCAAGCCGTGTTGCGCCTCTTTTGAAAGTTTATCGCATTCGGTGAGTACGAGTATTTTGTATCCTGCGTTTCCTTGCGCATCGATCGGTCGAGAGCGCGCCATTTCTTTAATAACCTCTTGCACGACGTATCTATCTTTGTATCCTGCATCCGATGGATTGATTTCAATGTGATAATTTGAGCTTTGCGTCATTAAATCGACTTCAATTTTTCTCGTAGACGTCGCGTCGATTTTCCACGTTTTCTGTTCGACTTTTGTCTTGTGAGCGCCTGGGCCAAAGATTGTGCTCAAGAGCGCGAGGACGAGCGATTTCTTCCCAGAACCCGACGGACCGTAAAACAACACTGCAAAAAAGAGAGAAAAGAGGAGTAAATCGTGAGTGTGGCGAAAAAAGAGCAATTTCAACGCGGATAGACGTAAAGAAGAGTGCGACTTTTAAAAAAGAAACGCGCTCTAGAGAGAAAGAGAAAGAGAAAGAGAAAGAGAAAGAGAAAGAGAAAGAGAGAATTTTGAAAAGCACGCAAAAGAAAAAGAGAGTTTGAAAATTTCCTAGCAAAAGGGAAGAAAAGGACGCACAGTGTGGACAGTCTCCATCCTTGACGAGTTCTTTCAAGTGATTTGCGACGCTCGCGTTGACGTGCTCGCACTGATTCAGTTCGATTGGACGATATTTATCAACCCAAAGGGACATGATGTAAGATGAGATGAGATTTTGGGAGGTGTTTTTTGTGATGATGGAAAAACATAAAAGATGAAAGAAGAAGAGAAGAAAAGTTTGCATGCAAGGCGAAAAGCCGAAAAAGTCGGAAAAAGAGAAACACACACACAAAGATATTTCCCCCGTGCATAATCTCTTTATTATACCAAGCGCGTTGATCTACCTTTGGGAAGGATAGAATTTAGTGTAAAATTAATATCGTTATTCATGAACATGATTGCAATGCGCATGAGTCCTGTGCCGGTCAAGGCGATGATCTCTTCACGTTCTTCTTCCTCTTCCAAGACGAAGAAGATGACGATGAAAAATTCTTCCTCCATCGCGATGAAGAAAAGAGGCAATAACGTTATTCCATCGGCAACGGCTTCCGATTGGGATACGTTCTCCGTTTTCTTACGAAAGCAGTGCGAAGCCGCCGCGAAGGAAGGCACCGATTCTAAAAAATGGGACGACGTCCGCGCCATCAACTCTGATGCAAAGTCCGTGTACTATCAAAAGTTCCCATCCGCCTCGGCAACGAGTTCTTCGAGTACAGAAGCTGGCTCTGCGATGGACTCGGGCATGGATGAGTTTTGCGACGGTAACGAAGACGCCGCAGAGTGCAAGGTTTTCGATTAACTAGATCATGTGGTCGTTGTTATGGAATGATTTACTTTGCCGCTATTTATATAATATATCTTTCAACGACATTATCACGCGGGCGGCGGCGGCGTAAAAACTAGTTTCGTTTTTGTGCGATGGTGCCTCTGCCTTCCCAACATCTTTTTCTTTTTCTTCCCGAAAATTCTTCTCAAAATCAATCACATCATCTTTGCCTACTAAACCTGGAAACAGGGAACTCGGGAGAAGTTGAAGGCGAATATGCCGCCAACTGCGAGTAAGAAGGCGTCTAGGAAACAGAACAAACTCGTCCGTCTCGCCTTGATCTTTGTCGCAGTAGTTATCGCGTTTTACAAATTCGATCAGGTTCACTCAAACTATTCGCTCTCTTCGCACCAGTATAACAACAATCACGACTACGAAAGAGATACCCTCGAGGATGGTGGTAGCAGCATAGAAACGAGCAGCAGTAGTAGTAGCGATAATAATAATGCAGCGTCCTTGTCTGCTGGAACAGAGGATATATACGACGAGTTTGGGGAGAAAAAAGCAACCGCGCGAGAGGAAGTAGAGGACGACGACGAGGTCCTTTCTTCTTCTGTCTCTTCTTCTGCTCAGCTTTCGTCGAAAGCAGCTCACGGTGGACGGCGCTCGAAGAAAGGTGGAAGTAGAAATGGTGGTGGTGGTAGTAGTGGTAGTAGTAGTAGTAGTAGTAGTAGTGGAGTCGTGGAAAACGATCACGTGTCGCTCTTATCTCGCCTGAGAGGTAACAAAGCCGGGGCGGCGAGGAAGGACGGCGCGTACTCGGCGGGAACGAACTACGGGTCAGCTTCGCTCGGTGATTCCGCGCAAAGGAAAGCGGCTTTGGACCGCATTCACAACACGAGACTCCGCAATGTCGCAGAATTTGATAAATACGTAGAAAGTTTGGAACAGAAAGGAGTTTTACAAGCGTTCGGGTTCACTGGTTCGGATGAAACGCACATGATGCCTTCAAACGACCACGATTTTGCCGTGGACGACGGCTCGTGCGCCGGCGATAACTGGTGCGGACGACACGGAGTTTGCGTGCAATCGAAATGTTTGTGCGTGACACTTTGGGAAGGCGAACGATGCGAGAAACCAAAACACATGCCAAGTGGCATGCACGCTATTTTTAAAGGACATCACATAGTTAATAGAGAGCGATTGAGAGAAATAGATGACATGGTTTTGCGATACCAGACAAACCCAAAAGCTTCCGGAGGTACGCACGCGTTCGCTTTACCGGTGAGCAAAGATTTGGTGCGTTTTGCTCCAGCCAAAGATCCATTCCGTGGACGCGTGTATAAGCGATGCTCGGTGATAGGAAACGCGGGGATGTTGAAAAAGTACAAATTTGGACCGACGATAGACTCGACAGATTTAGTCATTCGCTTCAATCTGGCTCCGACGGAAGGGTACAAAAAAATAGTCGGGACGAAAACGACCCTACGCTTTGTGAACACTATCCATGCCGGGTATCACGAAGATAACGAAGTCGATGTCATGCAAATGCAATCTCAAGTAGGCGTTCAACTCTACATCAAGTTCCGAAAAGAGGCGCCGAAACAACCACTCGTCGCGTTTGATCCTCAATTCTCAGAGTTTGTTTCTTCCAACGTCGCAACCTTACCGACAGGAGGGTACTTTGCCATTTGGTTTGCCTTGTGCAACTGCGTGAAAGTGGACGTGTATGGTTTTCACTTCAGACCTGGATATGGCGTTTCGCATCACTATTTTAACGCGGAAAAACCAAGAAAAGGGAAGGTGGCCATCCACGATTACGATTTGGAGTACGCGCAAATCAAAAAGCTCGCCAAAAAAGGATTTTTAACGCTAGCTGAACCTTGCGTGAGTGGATGTCCAGAACACACTGGTATTAAGCCAGCAAACCTGGCACCCGGTGGATCGTGCTCGTGCAAAGCAAATAATCCTTTGCCGGTGGCGTTGCCCGGATTTTGCAGGCCTCCGGGAACGTGGAGTTGCTTCTTAAAATGCAACGGCGGTGAATCGGAATGTCCTGGCGGTTTACACGTATACGTCAAGGATTCAGCTAAATTAGATAAAGTAGGCATTCCCGTTGAAGCGGTTGACAATGGCGACGCTGGTGATTGTCCGGCATCAATGAGAGATGAGGCTTATAGCGAGTTACGCAAGTGTGCGGTGATGAGCGACGTGCCCAGTGAATTTTTATCGAAGCATTATTTAGTTTAGTAAAGAAGAAGAAGAAGAAGAAGGTTGAATGAGCACAAAATAATAATAATGCGCGCATAATGGTACGAGTAAGTACATACATACTGCAGTAGTACATATATAAATAGTTTTATTAATACCCGGTACCAGTACCTTTTTATCTTTGCTCTCTTCTTTTTCTAAGTGTGCTAATAATATTACATGCCGAAAATCGTACTCAACGCATCTGGCGCGTGTTTGATATGGTCCCGCGCGTTTGAACCATACCCAGCGTTTGGATTCAAGACGGCGATATATACGCGAGTGTACGCTTCGATCAAACGATTCGAGAACCGGTTCTGGATATCCAATCGCACTCGAGGTGATTGAACTTCTTGAAAATCCGGGGCGCCATCCTTGGCACTTTCTACTAAACCTTGCAACGCTTTAGAGATGATATCTAAAGTCAAGCTCGGATCGTGAGACATCACGCCAGACGAACGTTCTTGATACAAAGAAACTCGTTCGAGCACGTCGAGAAGACCACACGCATTTAAGATTGATTCCGCGTAATTATCGGCGACATCTGTGGCCGTGTTTGAAATGCGTCTCGTCAAGTCTTGCGTCTTCGCTTGCGCTAGCGGATACTGCTTTAACGGAGTGTGCAAAGCTCCAAGGCAATTTAAAACGTAGGCATCTGCGGCCCATGGCACAGTCTTGGAGCCACCGATGATGGTCGAATTTACCTCGATCAACTTGTTCGCTCCCAACTCGCACGCTTCAATGACTGGATCAATGATGGCATCTAATACTTTCACGATGATTTTATCCGCTCCAGCATTCCCGTGCTCGTTGATTCCGCTCTGTTCTCTGCCCGATAAGCCGCCGCTCGATGGAACGTCCGATGAAGCAGCTTTCAAAATAGAAATCGCCACCTCCAAGCGTTCTTGTACAATTGGAGGCGCATGTAATCCTGTTTGCGGTACTGGTGGGTTGCGAGTAATTGCAGCACCCTTGACTATTGCGTCATCGTTAAAGGACGTTTGCGCGGCTTTCGCGCACACCTTGACAGCTTCGACCAAACCTTTCTCGGCTTCGGAGGGAGATGCCGTCGTCAACGAAAGCAATTGTTCTAAAACTCCAGAGTAAAAGTGTAAAACTCCCGTAATTTTGTACGTTTCTAACGCATCCGGTGTTCCAGCTAAAGCTTGCTCCACGCGAACTCTTAACGGGCGCGATAAACCATCCATTATCTTAACCATCGTATCCTTCGCGATTCCCTCCATGTTGTCATATAGCTCGCCGCTTGTATCTGCGCTTTCCTTCACACTTCCAGAGTTTGCGTCATCTCTCGTGCTAGATGTATTGTTCGCATCTTTCTCGTCCTCTTCGTCGGAGAGCAGCGATGCATCTGTACTTAAAAACAAAGCGTTGCATACGTCGCGTTCGTTCGCCACGGCTTGGTGAATCCATCCAAGCATATCAGAAATATATCTAACCGGATCGTGCGCGCGTGCTTCGATCGGAGCTTTTCCAGATTGGCCTCCTCGAGTCAGTGCTGCAATAAAGTGACGAAACAACGCATTGTGTCGTGTTCTTGCAATCTCTTCTACGCAATATTGATGCAACGTTGGTCTGGAACGTAAAACGCGCAGTGCTTTCGCGACTTGCTCTAGCCGCTCTTCTGCGTCCGCGGAAAAGCTACTGGTATTATCAAACTCGTTCTCAGCCGCGATGCGCACTTCACTTTGAACCCATCGACAAAGCTTTTCGTGCGCTTGGTCCATGTGACCGGACATAACATCCATGAGCTCTAAGCCCGAACGTTGATGTTGCGTTCGAAGCAAGTGGGCACAATTCTTATGGATTTGTTTTACTCGTCTGAGTGCTTTATAAAATAGAGGTGTTATGACGCGGGAAGACGACGCGGACACACCACCGACGATCTCAGTCGTTTCATCGATATCTTCCTTGAGTGCGTTCAGTTCCGATTCTTTCAGCTGATAATCTCTCAAAAACGTGTCGATAACTTTGCTTCTCGACTGAATTCGTGCGAGATCATTCTTTGCGCTCTCCGTTTCGCGCAGTAAAGCCACAGTGGACTGCGATTTCTTCTCCAACGCTTCTTCGATAGAATCGACACACTGCGTCAATGCGTCTAACTTGTCGTCTACGGCTTTGAGCGTGCCTTGCGTAGATTCAGACGCGTGAATGAACTCGTTATTGATGTCCAATCCTCGCCGTTCGATGGCGAACCGTAAACCTCTGCGCGCGCTCTGATCGTTTTCGATGTAGAATTCAGACAAAGCTTTCAAACACGCCACAGTTTCGCGTCCATCTAATCGCGTGTCCAGTACCTTTTTCACCTTCCGCGCGAGTCCAGGTGCGAGCGTCGTTGACGACATATTCAAATCTCTGTTTTGGAAAAACGCTGTCGTAGTTTTGCAGAGAAGTCTCGTGATGGCACAGTCGAAGTTTGAGAAAAATTTGCAAATTTTTTGATTTTTAAAAAAACAACTCCGCAAAGAGAAAGAACAACACTCTTGTTTCTCCTCTCTGGAGTCTACATGGATACTACTAATACTACTAATAATACAATGAGTATCGCGAACGCATAGCTAAAGAATATGAACGACTGAAAATGTCTTCAAAGATTTTGGAAGGTGGTATCCCCCGGCGCGATCTAGAGAAACAACAACAATCTCAAAATTGCGAAGGCAAAAAGCTCTATTACACAACTTCGTTGCGTTCCATTTTCGGAGAAAATTCGGGAAGGAAAAGGGATCGATCTAAGCACCCCTTGCGCGGTTCGCTTCGATTTAGCGATGGAAAATCGTGCGTGTGTACGCCGTTTTGTTTCCTGGACGAGAGAGGGGAAGAGATTCCGATCATCTTCGAGAACGCGTTCGAAGTCGTTCGCGCTTTTTGTTCTAAAAATCAAACGCAAGAAAACGACGACGGAGCGAGGGAAAGGATGGGTGCACATATTTTGGAAAATGTCGTCATACGCACGTGGCGAATGCGCGCAACCACTCCACAAGAGAATAGGAGCGGACGATGTAACAAGCGAAAACAGAGCGACGAACACAGTGACAGTATTTCTCATCGAAAAAATAACGAAGAGAAAGAAGGAGAAAAAGAAGAAAGAATTGGTTCCAGGCATCACCTAGAAGCGCTCTCATTTGAAATCGTACAGCCATCTAGCGAGATGGAAAGCGATTCTGCGCTTTTGGAGAGCGAGACTCAAAATATAAGCAATGCAAACGGTGGAGTAGATGAAGATTCGCAGGTTATACTCATGAAGGCGGAAAAAAGTGATGATAAGAGAAAAGAAGTATCATCATCGACAACGCCGTCGTTCCCATTACTTACGACAACACAAAATGGGAGCGTTCGGCTCGCGTCTATGGAAGAGCTTCGTGCGAATGGGCGATTGGATGTCGTCGACGATGCCGTGAGAGTGCCAAAAAAGGCGTCACATCGCCTTTCTATCGGTATTGTTGATGATATGGAAAGTGGAGGTATCGACGTGAATCACGCGTGCTTCTTGAAAATGACGACACCAATTATTCGCATACCGGAGGAGAAGCCCATGTTCTTCGCTCTTTTCCTTTCCGCCCAAAGTAATTCCAAAAAAAAGCAGGAGGATTCGAAGGATAAGATGTATGGAGAGCAATGGATTATGTTTCAGGGCGAACGAATGATGGCTTTTCACCCGCTTCTCGCGTGTACATCGAGCTCTCAGTCTTGCGAAGATGGTAAGGAAGAACGAAATGATGGTTGTGGCGACGAAAAGATGCGCTCGTTGAACACACACTCGATGACCAACCTTCGATCGGTAAATTTGTACCCAGACGATCCAACGCGCGATAATCTCCGCGTGCTCTTTGCCACGGAAGGTACATCGATTGGTTTCAACAGAGTGACTCGATCAAGCGGTCGTGACGAACGTAGTGTAGATGGTGGAAGCAATCGAAGCAACAAAACCGATACTGAGGTTTGTTTGGATGTAGCGAGTGTATCGTGCGCGTGCGAATCGTGCAAAGACGGATACACTGTGCATTCACACACAGGTATAGTAACTTCCGTAGATTTAGAGGATAACTTCGCGTTCGAGCTTGATAATGATTTAGTTGTCATGGTTTCGCAGCATTTGTTAAGTGTAGATGTCGTGAACCCTGCGCTCCTCTATCCAGGTCTCCAGATTGGCGCGCGAGTGCAAATTACGCATGGTCATCCAATATACGCAAGAGTATGCGCTGCTGACGGAGATGCTCGAATTGAAGATTGGGAAGATGAAGAAGATTTGCTGAGTGAAGATAAGAAGTTAATCGCAGTTGGCGCGTGTGCGCGGACGTTTGTAAAGGTAGTCAGCCTCTCTCCTTTCCTCGCCGCGGAGGAGGACGAAATGCTCGAAATGAAACATTTATTAAACGTGTGCGCGGATGTAAAACCAACGATTCGATCATCATTAAACGGGATGCGCGCGTTGACTTTCAAAAAGAATGTTCGATTTTCTTCATCTCGCAGAGACACTTTGCGAAGTTTGTGCGATTCTCTAGGATTTGGTCTCGCATTTGAAACTTTGAACGCGTTCGACGCGCTCTGGAAGCGTCTGCCCTCGATGAAAAGTGGGACGTCGAGCGAGACACAAGTGCGAGACGTGCTTACAGTAGCTCGCGAGCCCGATCAAATGTGTTTGACATACTTGAGTGGTATCGTGCCTGGTACCACAAACGCCAAAGAAGACTACGAACAGATTACGAACGCTGCGAGAAAAATGCCGCTATTATTCGCCATCCTGGCGCTCGACGAATACCGTCGCCATCACGTCCACAGTGTGTGCGCAAGCACTTCGCGCGCTTTTTCACCCATTCATCCAATCAATAAATTGAAGTCAGGGAGTTGTAATCCAGTTCGATTGGCGTACGATGAATGTTTGTTCGCACCAAGGAAACTGGGTGGATTCCGAGAATTTGAAAGTCACGTAGAATTCCCGTCACTCTTGGATATAGCCACGGAAGCTCAAACAATGTTATCGCGCGTGACTGTCGCGCGAGAGACATTGTCACCGCTCATTTTCCGTGAAGGCGCGCATAGAAAAATGAGTAATGTTGGAGTAAACGAGGGAAAGATGAGGGACGTTCACGTTGTTCATGGATACGATGCTCGGCTTCCGAGGGGCCACGTTTTGCGCATCTCGGCGGCGCGTGCGTTTTGCATTGAGAAGGCGAAGAGAGAAAAGGCGTCTCTTCTCATCGCACACTTAGAGCGCACACGAGATTCACGGTTCAATCGGGATCGGTTCACACTAAATGACGCGTCAGAAAGTGTACCTATCGAGTTTGAGTTTGAAGATGTAGGTCTGGACGACGTGGCGGCATATTTCGGGGAGTTGGAAAGGAAGATTGAAGAGTCGCCAACGACGTATCTGGTCGCATTGACGGCTTGGAGAACATTATGTGAAGGCATCGAAAGGGACAACACTGGATGCGACGATGATGCGTTCGCGCACAGTAGAACGCGTATCTGCGCGCGATTAAATGATGTAATTTTCTTGGACGAGCGGATTTTTGCGCATTCGCAGAATAATATTTGCGCGTCCCAAGAAAGATGCATTTCTGACCAAAATGCAATGTCCATTAAGCAAGCGTTGTTTTGGAGTGCAAAAACACCATCACACTATGGATCTGGGGCTCTTTGCGAACCCACGCCTACCGATATTGACGTCCGTGGAGTTGTCGTAGTCGAACAGCGCGTCACCGGGGACGCCGGCGCTGCTTCCGCTACATTTGGGAACCACCGCAGAAGAAAGCAGCGCGAACTGCAACTCATTTTGCAAGATTGCGACGATGAGCGTAACGTGATTAAAATATACTGCAGAAATGCGTTTGCTGGCGGCAACTCTGGATTTGGGTTCGGGGTAGGGGCCACCGTTATCATCAAACGCGTTAATAGATACGTGTCTCCGCGAAGCATGAAAGTTACGTATCGTCTGACAGATCGGTCGCGGATTACGGTGGTTGAACCTTGGTTTGCTTCGAAGCATAAAAGAACGATGATGGAGCACCACCGAGAAGATTGTAGCGATGATATCAGCTGGTATGCGGCTGTAAATGCAGATGCAGATGTAGTTGTTGCAAGTCCACCGCAAGCTGTGAGCTCCTACGCTTCTGAATGTTCCAACGCGTTGACAAAATTACCCAGAGACACGCGATGTTCGTTACGAAGCTTATCATGGAACAGTTCCGCGAATCCCGAAGAAGAGGATTCTCGATCTCAGTTTTTATTCGTGCGCGACGACCGATTGATCTCGATCAGAGCTCGGATATCTGGTGTAACGATGCTTCAATCGAGCTTGACGTGTCCTTCGTGCGACGTGACGGCGTGTTTGCTTTCGAAACCCTCGTCACTATATATCACCACAGATAATACTGATCTGTGCAAAGCTACGGAGACTTGTTTTAAGCAAAAGGCGTCACCAGTCTTCCAACTTGAACTCAATGTTACAATAGACGATGGAACCGGCGTTGCCGATTGCTGGATTTCAAACTCGGCGGCGACTGGCTTACTTCCAGAGAAAATGTATCGCGATATCGTCACACTCACACGTAAACACGGGAAAGTGGTCGCAAGAACGTCTACGAGTACGGCGGATGAACGTGAGAATTACGGAGCTTTGGATTTCGGTTACAGCGCGATAGGGTATCAAGGGTACACGTTGAGTAAGTTTGACGCGAGACCAATCGTGGAAGCTATCAAGTACGTCAACGCTACTCCACACATGCTGTTTGAATGCGCACGAAATTATAAAGTTCATTCACATCCACAATACGGCGATACATTTTGCGCATATGACCGCCCTTCGATATTCGCGAGGAACATGAAATGCGGTGGGTTTCCGATGCGCACGGTATGTGCGCCTGGCGGTCGTTTGCGGGCCGTGCGAGTTACGATCGTCGATACCAAGCTCGAACTTTGTGAAAGGTTGCGTCGCTTTCGTTGTAAAGAGGCAAATGCGTGAAGGAAGACCAACGATACGTTTTTAGAATACATCATAGTGCATTTAGTTAAGCAATAGATCTAGGGTTGGTTAGGGGAGTTCCGGCTTTTGAAGTAGGAAGTTTTGTAGTTTTATAAGTCGTCTAAACATATCTCGGCGGCATCTTTCGTTTTAACCATTTGCGACGTCAAAACAATTCCATTCGCTATATTAGCTTCAATTTCTTTTGCTTTAGCTACCATATCTTTCACTATATCTATTGGACCGAGCGGGGCTTGCTTCCCCGCATACTGTTTTTGTTCTATGAACGCTGCAGCGCCTTTCTCGTTCGCGACTAATTCGGCTAAGTATGACCGCAACTCTCCTTCCGGCGCAAGCGCGTCGTCTTCTTCTACTTGAAATCGAGAAAAATCATTCCCTGAAAGTTGATCAAATGTACTCGAGGTGCGCGTCTCCTTGATAAACTTTTTCAGACGTTTTTTACCTAAACTTGGAGCGATGCCGCTCGCGCGTTTTATTCCTTTCATTTGCTTTAATTCAATTGATTCGGGAAGAAGAGGAGCAGAAGGAGCGCTAACCAAAGGATCGCCTTCCTTAAATACAATTTTAAACTCAGCCGGATGGAGAGCGGAGTGCATTGGATTATTCACCGCTTTATATGGCGAGTCGTCTATAAGCACCGTGTGGGTACCTCTAAACTTTTCCATCTCGGGGTTGTGCGACCATAATTTATCGAGCTCCTTCAAAAAGACGGGCTTGACCCTTGGCTCTGTAAAAACACCAACATTTGTGCATTTTTCTTGTCCCCATACAAACGCGAGCTGCTTTTCTTTTTTCTTACCCCAAAGATGGCGTACTAGCATTCGCGCATTGTATTCCGTAGCGCTCGACCAAACCCCTACCGTGAAATTCTCGTGTAAAAAGTCCAGAAAATCTTTCATGTGAGGTCTGTTGTATACGTAAAAGTTACCTACTTTTGCGTCCTGATCAATTCTAAAACCGGAAGTAGATGTACCGAGTGGGCTGAAACTCCTTTGCATGAGTAATCCGTTCAAATCGATGACAATTAAATTCTTATTCTCGCAGTTTTCTGGTTTGAAATCATTGTTCTTCGCGAGTTCGTCTAAATCTACGAAAATCTTTTCCACGACTTGACGAGGTTGCTTATCCTTCGCCGGTCGCTGCCCGAACGATTCGGGCAACAAGCTGTCTTCTTCTTCTTCTATTTCTTCTTCGTCTTTTCCATCCTCAGCATCATTGTTCTCGGTATCTTTCTCTGCCTCTTCTTCTCCTTCTTCGTCTTCGCCGCCTCCATCGTCATTAGGGGTTTTCTTCCGTCTTTCTTCTCCCTTCTTTTGCTCTTGTTTTTCTTCTTCCATCTTCTTTCTCGCGAAGGTCTTTTTCCTTGATCTTCTCACCTCGTTCAACACTTTAGCGCGACGCGAGAAAAGCAAAAAGAGATGATTTATATGTATGAACACTTCTTTTGCTTGCGCATTTGTGCTGTCGTTTCTTGCATTCTTCCTTTCTGGGTAATTCGTTATTTCATTTGTCTGCACTTTTTCTTCTTCTTCTTCTTCTTCTTTTACTGCTTTAATTTACTGAGCTCAAATGCATTCACAATACACAATGCGAGAGTAGTAAAGGAGAACACGCGCTGTCTCGTGAATAATCAAAGATGCCGGGAGGTCGCCGTCTGGACTTGAGGAAGTCGACGCTCGTCGCAAATTTAAAAAAGGAAAAACAACAACAACAACGAATTCAACCAAAGACGATGGAAACGAGTAAAAACTCAAAACCTATCACGCAAACGACGTCGTGGCCAGAGAAGTATCATCCACGTTCGTGCACTGAAGTTGTCGTTCCTAAGAAGAAGGCTGAAGTAATGATTGATTTTTTAGAGAAACAGAGCAGTAAAACCTCGAAACGACCGGCGGTGTTGTTTTTAGTTGGTCCAAGCGGATGTGGAAAGGCATCGACGTTTGTAACTTTGGCGAAAGAAAAGTGCTTTTCTGTGCTCGAATGGAAACCTCCGGCACCATCGATTTATAACGAGAACGTATCGACTACGAACGAGAATCGATTCGACGGTGGCGATGCCTACACGAGTAAAATTGAGGATTTCGTCAACTTTCTTAACCGAAGCACAAAGTACAACGCGATTGTATCAAACGTTATCGGAGGCGGCAACAAGAGAAGCAGAGGCACAGTTATTTTGATTCGAGATGTTCCGACCGTGGCACAAGGAGATGAACGCGGTAGAAGCAAATTTGTTGCTTCAATCGAAGGGCTCGTCTCTTCGTCCGCAAAGAATAGAATACCTGTCGTTTTTTCATCATCGTCAGACGTCGGCGAAGGCGATTTTGTTTCTTTCGGAAACGAGTCGAAGAGCGATGGACTTAAATTCGTCAGGCGTATTATTCACGAAAAGTTGGAGCGCATGGGTGCACAAAATCGTCAAAACCTCTCGGAATATTTAGTAGAGATCAAGTTAAATCCGTGCACGAAGAAATCGCTCGAAGATGCTGCGAAACGCGTCATCAACTTGGAATTTTCCTCCGAAATGACGAAGAATGGTTCATTTCTTAAAAGTCTTCCCGACGAAGATGATGATTTTGACGGCTTATCCTCTATAAAGTCGAGAATGCTCGAGAACGTTGAAAATCTTGTTCTCGAGTGTAATGGAGATGTACGTTCTCTCATGTTTTCTCTTCAGTTGCTTTACGCGCGCATCGTTGGCGATATGTACGCAAAACGGAAAAAGAACGAGAAGAAGAACACGAAGAAACGCAATCGCGAGGAAGCGAGAATTGATAATGCCGATGGTGATAAAGAAAGCAAAAAGGAATCGAGCATCTCACTCTTTCACGCGCTCGGTAAATTTTTGTACGCCAAACGGAAACCGTCAGATGATGCGCTTGAGTCCGAGGTTGAAATCACATTGAATCGGGCTCGAGTGGATGCCGCCCCCAAGACAGTTATTGACTTCCTGTTTGAAAACACGCCAGATTTTATAGATAACAGGAAGATTGACGCGCTGTCGCAATTTTTGAAGCACGTGAGTGATGCGGACGTGTTTAGCTGCGGTAGCCAACGATGGAAATACGGTGATGGCGATCAATCCCAATCGCTCATGTTAGATAGATTAGCTTCGAGCGTAGCCGCCCGCGGTTGTGTATCTGTGCAGTCGCGTCCACCAGAATCATCTTGGAGACCGTTGAGAGCGCCGAGTGCGAGTAGGAAAGCAAAAGAAGTAGAAGATTCAAGTAGGAGACTGAGAGAATTAATATGGGCGCCAAAACTTCGCCATAATAAATTCCGGAGCAGACAAAGCTATTATGAGGGAAGTTTTGAAGCATTCGTCGCGACGAATTTGCCGTTCAAGAAAATCATCGAGGAAGGATACAGAAGAAACGAAGATAGAATCATTAGCGATAGTTTATTCACGCGCGAGGATATAGATGAAATGGATAATAGCTTGGAAGATGTGGAGGAGGAGGATATCATCGAAGATGTAGATTAATGTACTATAAAACTATACAATTACGATTAAATAACTTAGATCTATTGTGTATATTATAGTAGTACTTAGTTATGCGTTTTTACGCATGTTGTATTGATGTGAAGCGCGTACCGATGGCTTTGAAAC
>Ga0115557_1001057_pt1 | contig 18951 bp, 9 predicted proteins | sample COGITO_mtgs_1104_FD_87280 | JGI IMG/M metagenome (GOLD analysis project Ga0115557, IMG submission 87280) | Pelagic marine microbial communities from North Sea - COGITO_mtgs_110421 | ecosystem: Environmental > Aquatic > Marine > Epipelagic | place: Germany:Helgoland, sampling site Kabeltonne...
CCAGTGATGTCAAGGAAGAGGGTTACCTTAAAGCTCTTGAGGAAGACGACGACTCAGACTCGGTTATTGATTTGTGTTGACAAAACAGCTTGGGGGCACTTGGAGGGGTTTTAGACCTTGAAGAAGCGGCTGGAAGAAGAGAGAGGGACACGAGACAAGATGGACGTCAGGGTAGCGAGCAACGATTATATAGCAAAGGTGTACAAGTTTTTTTAACATTAGTTTACAGGGACATTAGTATTTAACCACGCTCATTCATGCGCTTGCTGACGTTTCTCATGTTATTGTAGACCTTGCCAGGAGGGGCACCCATGATCAAAGAGCAGATGGCATCTCTTGCCACACGGATGTTGGCGTAGCTCCCCAAAATATGAATATGCTGATCTGCGACGACAATACGTGTCCGGCTGGCGTTTTCAATTGCAAAGCGAGTTTTTCCATCCTGTCCTGCTACACGACCAATGGCACGACTGAGGTGATCCCCTCGCAAAATTTTTACATCAGTGACCTGAAAGCTATCTACGTAAAGGTCATCCAACCGAAGCAACGCCACAGCATCCTGAATCTCGAAGCCCATCATAAAAGCCGCGACGAAGTCAGCTCCTTTCTGCAGCGACCCCGGGTCAGTGGTGTGTTCACTAGTTTTCATCTCCACTGATTTGGTTTTAGTATTAAACCGAACCTGAAGCTTCAAGTATTCAGTCAGCGGCTGCATGATCTGCTCCCAAGAATTCTTTAATGGTGTAAACCGATGCATTGGGCACCGAATTCGCCGGTACTCGGATTTCCCTGCTATTGTCTGGGTGGTAAGTTTGCGGAAACGTGGAACAGACAAATGAGCCGTGTCCATCGATGTATCGGCTGCATTTCCCGCATTATTGGGAGAAGAGGATTCGGCAATCACATCAACGTCCATAGTAACAAGGCCTGACATAGTTATTTCACAGCTTAGAAACTTTTGTTGAGAAGGGGCTTCCGAGAGTATTTCGGTGTGGTTGTTAATATTTTTGTAACTTTTCTCTGGAATATTGCCGTATTTTTTACACAGAATGCCACTGGGCACAAATTTAAACGAAAAAGATAATAATTGAGTGCGAGGTAGGTTTTTTCTTTCTGAAATTTGTTGTTCGTGGTGACAAGAGGTGACGAAAGTGTAAGCCCAAATTACACACTATCTACCCTAAATTAACCTTATTTACTCCACGTGGCTAACTTTCGAACATAGATATATCCAGATCTGAACCTAAAATTGCAAAGAAATATAGTTTTCCCAGATGATGTCACCGTTGACGATTCTGTTCCTTGCAGCTCTCCTCCATCCTGGACTCCCCTTCTACTCGCCAGTGGCCATAAACCCCCCCCCCAGACCAATCCAACTGAATTCTATCAATATACCAGTTTCGCGCTTAAATTTTTGGCAGGTGAGGAATAATTCCCCTTAATTTTTGCCAAGTCATTGTCTGAGTCGTTCCTGTAATTCTGAGTCGTTCTTGTGAGTCAGTGTGTGTTCCTGCCTATCCTCACCCCACCTTTTTCATTAACACACACATTCTCTCATCGTAGTCCAAATCACCGAGCCCACCATCGGCCGAGGCCGAAACAGTCCCTACGTTGAGCGACCTGAAAACGTCCCTTCTTTCTTGGGCAAATGAATATAAGGTACTGCAGCGCGAGTACTTTCTCGACAAGGAAGCAAACAAATTTACGGAGCGGTATGGCCGCCTTCAAGTTTTGGAGGGCACGATAATCGAGCTATGCGAGAAGATTGGCGCCGAGTATCCGCCAATTAACCCCTTTCAGGGCTGGAAAGATCCGGATGCTGATACCCGCTCCCCCCTTGATGGAAGATGGTCTCTCCGCTTCACGACAGCTGCGGACGCGACCTTTAAGCCAAACGAGAAGCTAGGAAACGCAGCAACCTCTCAGCGTGTTTGTGCCGAAACCGGATATTTTATCAATGAAATTGATTTTGACGGCACTGGCACGAGCAAAGTGAAGGGCTTCAGAGTCTTTGTCGAGGGGAAACCCAGGAAAGATGAGGAGAATGTTGTAGACCTGAAATTTCGGAAGGTGCAGATTCTTCGCGATTCACGTTTCCCCAAACTCTTCGGGTCAATCAGTCTACGAATTCCCACCATCAGTTCTCTTAGCGCCCTCTCCGCACTTTTTAGGATCTCTTCTGGGGTGGCTGCCAAGAGACCTAGCAAGAAGATAGTTTTTGTAGACGATGACATGAGGATTCACAAGAGCAGCGAGGGGAAGTGGTTTGTTCAAAGCAAGCTTGCAAACAGAATTTAGGTACACATAACGAAGAGCACAGCGAAGAGTACAATAACAAAAAAGTGAATAAAAAAAGCGACAATTTTGTGACTGATAGTAAAAATTCGTTGTTTAAGGGGGTTGAAGGCAGTAGGAGGTAACCCAGGCCAAACTTTGCACTTTTCTTCATCTTATTGCAACAACTACTATGACACCACCGACAACAGCGGCAAGCTAATTAATCGATTTCCTTCACCACGACCTTATTCCTCTCCCCCTCGTACTTGACTGAACCAGGCTTGGAGTGTTTGAAGACGTTATCTCTCTTCTTTTTCTTGCTGTCACTCTGAAGAGTCTTGACGGCAGTCTGCTTCCGCACGAACTTTGGCAGCTGGCGTTGTTTCACGATACGACGAACTTCAGGCAAGTGCTGGTGTTTCTTGATGAGGGCCTCCTTATACTTCATGGCCTTCTCCTCTCGCGCACTCATCTGCCCAATCTTCTCGTCTGACTTGGCCTTCCAAACTCGGAGATTTGTATCGTCGCTTCCACTGATGACATACTTCGAATCTCCACTAAAATTGACAGTGAACACCCTTTGCATCCGCTTGTTAAAGTAGCACTCTCTACTTGTTCCTGATCTCGAGTTGAATATGCGAACCGTTCTGTCGTAGCTGCCCGTCACAAACTCCCTTCCTGTCGAGGCCCATCCTAGTGACAAAACAGCGCCGACGTGACCCTTGTGTACCATTGTTGGCCGGGAAAGATTCCGCATGTCGAAACTGTAGCAGTTATGATCCTCATTTCCAACGGTAAAATTGAGCGGCTCCATAGGATTCCACTCAAGGCAGTTGCTCCGCATCTTCAGGATCGTCTTGCTCAGTCCACTGCTGCCACTTGTCATACCACCGCCACCCCCAGTCCTTATATCGTATAAACCGACTCCACGGTCACTACTACATGATGCTATCAAGGAGCGTTCAGCAGGATTGAATCGGACCACGTTCACACTATCCTCGCCCCAGAATTTTTTGAAGACAATAATGGGAGATGGCCTAACAGGGCTGAAAACTTCGAGTGTATTGGTAGTTCCACAAGCAAAAAGTGGGTCATTCCAGTGATGGTCCATACTATTGATACTATGAGGACTTGTAAACGTCTTAACTGGCGAAGGGGAGGGGGTTGCATTGGCATTGTTCAGGTTCTTTGTTGTTTGCGGTTGCTGCTTGCGTTTGGGAATAGCCGAATCATCGTCAGAATCGTCGCTGTCAAAGTCACTGTCTGAGTCATAGTTCCTTTCACCATCACTGTCACTATCACTACCACTATCACCATCGCTATCACTATCACTATCACTATCACTATCGCTATCTTTCAGCTTTCGCTTCTTCCCCTTTGACACTTCTTCACCCTTCTCCTTACTGACCCTAACCCCACCTCCACTGTGTACAACACCCAAGCGCCACATCTTGACAGTCTTATCAACGCTGCAGCTAAAGAAACATCGTCCATCATTCTCTTCACTATCATTCGATACACCGTACCCGCCGCGATTGCCGACCACTAGTCCAGAGACTGCCTTGTTATGTCCCGTCTTTCTATCACCACACCAAACCTCAGTTCGAGATGCTAAATCCCAAAGCTTGACTTCACCACTAGCATCCCCAGAAACAAATGCTCCAAGGTAATCTCGGCAGTTCGCAGATGAAAAGATCGCATCGATGTGCCCATTTCCCATCGAGCCAACAAATGGTTTTGCGAAAATTCGCTGAAGTTTCGCAGACTGAATAGACCTGGTATACTCAATAGATGATGCATGAGGATTTAGAGTTGGAGAGAGGTTACGGGAGAGTTTCTTCTGGTCACCGCTGTTTTCGCGCACAACAGTACTGCGGGACAACGCTTTGATCTTCATACTCTCAATCAAGAGAAGGGGAAGGGAAGGTTTCGGAGGAGGAGAAGACAAGGAGGAGGAGAACCAATAAAAGGCTGACGATAACGAATCTTCAGCAATTATTCTTGTGACAAAACGCTTCAAGATGAACTTGAAACAGAACAAAGTGTCCAAGAGTGCTTTCTTTGGCCGATTCAGGTAATTTTGGTCGGGTGCGGAATATCGGTGGGTTTGTGGTGAAATGAAGATACATCTCCATCATTTTGACGTTAAGGACGTTTTTAGCGGGACGCACGGTACACCCCCTTCACTTGTATCGACCCCCTCACGCAACGAAAAAAATACACTCGAAACCCAGCAATGATTTGCATTCGCATGGTGACTGCAAGGAGATTAGGATTTTGCTCTTCAGGTTTACGCCCTTCGGATTTCGGAAATTTTGGCGCACAAACTCGGCAGATTGAAAGATTATTTAGCTCTGACCGCAAGGACGGCAGTGATCATCATGCAGAATTTGTGAAGCAAATACAGGAGATGAATGAGGAGAGGGAGACGTTGTTCAATTTCAGCGAAGAGGAATACTCGTCGTGGAGTGAGGAAGGCAAGAAGCCAATCATTGTTTCGGAAGAAGAACCAGTGACGATACCCGATGTACCACAGAGTTCTATCTGGGAGGAAATGTCAAAGTCCACACAGACAACACCTACACCATCCCTGTCTTCCCTGACACCCCCTCCTTCATCTACTACCCAATCCCAAATCCCCAATCCCCAACCCTTTACGCATCTTAACCCGACTACCAACCAAATTCGAATGGTGCCTATCACTCACAAGAAGCACACGATCCGAGTTGCGAGTGCGACGACTACTGTTCATTTTCCTCCTCAGGTTTCTGCCCTCCTTAAGTTGAGCGAAAACAATCTCTACGATGCGACGACACCCAAGGGCCCGATATTTAGCTCAGCCCAAATCGCTGGCATTATGGCCGTGAAAAATACGGCGAACCTTCTTCCTTTGTGCCACCCACTGCTCCCCACAGCAATTGACATTGACATTGCCCCGTGCCCAGAATCACCTCATGACCGAGCAGTGATAACCTGCACTGTGGAATGTGATCACTCGACAGGCGTAGAAATGGAAGCTCTTATGGGCTGTACTGTTGCAGGCTTGACGGTAATCGATTTCTGCAAGTCGGTGGGGGGAGGGGTGAGTTTGGAGGGGACGAGGATTGTTCGAAAGGAAGGCGGAAAATCGGGGACGCGGGTGTATTGAGTGGACTGGATTGAAGAGAGTACTGTGAGCGACGAAGATGTAGAAAAGTTTTTAAAGAATTAAATTAACAGGGTTGCGAAAGGAGACGATCTTTTTATGTTGTTGTTAACTTTTTTGGTTCTCTCCTTTCATCCGCCGCTAAAATTAATGTGCGCCAGTTGCCTTCAGACCTACCGCTTGCTTCACGACATCGTAAATCATAAGCTGGCTGGTGATAATAATCCCGACATGGACTAGCCTCGCCTGCGTGCCCACAAAAAACCCACTCAAGCCAGGCGAGCTCGCCTTAATCTCCTTGATAACATTGATGAACTTCTTTGGCGTCTTGTTCTTGTATGTCTGAGTCAAAATCATGTCCCCCGGTTGGCTACTGAAGCAAGCCAGCACGGCAGCACAGGCAGCACTCCCGAAGCTCACCAAAACCTTCGTACTGGGTAAGTCCCCCCATCCAATTTGTCCGGCAAGCTGAGTCGCAGATTACAAGTGTGAGAAAAAGGGAGGAATTGAAAAGCAATAGAAAAAAACCAAAAGACGCCATGCGGCGGCGGTCGTATCACCATTTCCTCTCACCTTGTAGAACATAATAGCAAAAAGGTCAAACGCAACTTGCTTTGTCATAGTGTAGGGAACCTGCTTTGCCAGCATCGCCCACAAACCGCTGAATAACTCAGCAAATCCGTCCTCCCTGATGAGTCTGGCCAGAGTATCAAATGTCCCGTTGCCAAACGCCGGGTCATTCACCAGGCGTATCCGGGCACTCTCTGCCGGACACAACAACACAGCTGCTACTGCGCCGGCCATGATGCTTGCAACCATGTACGAAATCGCCTTGCTATCAATGAATTGCATTGTCACTGGTTTCAATACCTCATAAATGCCAAACTTCATCGCACCTTCCACTCCGTAACCCATCACAGTCGCTCCCAAACCGGTAAGTAGTATGCCAATACCAGATTTAGCTACAATTTTCCTCGTTGCGCCCATCACAGATAGCTGCTTCAGCTCGTCATCCGACTGCATCAAAGTCTTGACGACATCAACGGGCGTGGTAATGCCATGGCTGATAGCAGCACACGTTCCACCGGCAAGAAAATAGCGATAATCAAGAGCACTAGCAGCCGACCCGCCGCGAATATTGAGGAATGAGGCTGTGGTTGTTGACAATGTTGTCAACCTTTGACACTCAAATTTTGACTGCCCTGAGCAGGTGTTTGGACGAATCGAAGGGGAACTTCGGCCAACAACGACCGAGATGGTTATCAAAAGCGATAGGACCCACATTTTTCTTCTTATTTCGTGCTGATTTGAAGAGCGGCACAATTTCCTTTTTGTTTTTTGTTTTTCTCACTTTCGAGATTGATCAGATCGGCGCCAAAAAAAGGGGGCTCCTTTCCACTGTGTGTCTACTCTTTCAGTAAGCGAGAGAGAGCACACCAAGGCGTGATCATTGTCTTCGACTGCTGCCGCATCGCATAAACGAAAATTGACTGCTCCACAACAACAATAGACAACATCTGAAATCTCTTCGTTTTTGTTTTTGTTGTTGTTTCGTGATTGCTGATGGCAATGAAACCGAAACCATCCCACTCCGAACCTAGCGGTGCAAGAGATGACAGTGGTTCTTACTATAGTAACTTGGCGGCTAATAAAAGAGGAAGTGTGATCAGTGATTATATCAAGCGATTCCGAACTGCTCCTCCAACACGGCGTTCACAGAGAATGAGGGTTGGGGTTAGCGCGAGAGCAGCTTTCGCAGATTCGGAACATGCCAACACCAAAAATAGTCCCGGTAACATCGAGGGTGAGAATGATAGCAACAACAATGATGACGTTGATAGTGAGGACTGCGACGATCAATATTGGACCACATCAACAAACACACCTCAGACTCTACCAACTTTCAATAAGTCCTTGTCGCAGTCGATATCAACAATCGCTAGCATTGGCACCAAAGATTTCGCTAGTAGCATTGACAGTGTTGGGGAGGATTTTTATGGTGGTGACACTGTTGACACCGGCAATAATAATAGTGACACTTTTGATGATGAAAATTCACAGGACAGTCGGCAGCCAACTCCCCCCCCACCGCCTCTCCCCCCCCAAAAGAACATATACAACGATATTTCTCTTGAATCCATTCAAACTCTACCGGGATACTTGAATTTGAGAGATTCTTTGGAGAGCAAGGGTGTTTATGAGAGAGGGGATGGTGGTGTAAAAATTGCAGATTCTTGGAATGATTCTGGCTCGGTTGGGGATGGGGATTTCGATGTGAGAACATCAATGTTGCTCAAAAAATGTCGCAGCCTTCTCGGGGATGACAGCGAAGACGACATTTCTTTGGAGTTTGAGGGGGGAGGCGATTACAACAAAAGAGCCCAGCGAAATGGGTTGGAGCGTTTGAGCCAGAGCTTGGCGTTTGCCAGCAGCAATGACGGCGAAGAGGATGACCCCTTTAGGCTATCCTGGAACGCGGAGGGTGTAATTGCAAGAATTATCGGCGATGGAGTTGGAAGCTCTACGAGACTGAGCCGTGACGATCATGCCATCATTGCCAAACTGAAAAAAAGATCTCTGGAGTCACTTCCATCACCCTCTTCCTCTTGTTCATCCCCTCAGACCTCGTCGTCCCCTCAAACCTCGTCGCCCCCGCAAAATAACCAACACCAGCACCACCAGCAACAGCAACAGCAACAGCAACAGCAACAGCAACAGCAACAGCAACAGGAACTACCGGAGCCCCAACAACCCCAGCAACCTCCACGAACTCAACAACTTCAACTGCTGCAAGATTTGGAATTGCCACAAGATTTGGAACTACCACAACAAGATTTGGAACCACCACAAAGAGAATGGCAACCACAACCGCAGCAGAAAATTTTCAGTCAACCAGAAATTGACGAATTTGCTGACGACCATATAATAAAATTGCTAACGGAGCGCATGAAAAAGATTGACAGAGAGATAATTCGATTGAAAGGTGACGTTGAGCAAAAGGAATGAATGATTAATTAAGTAGTTTTTTTTTGAACGTGAATTAGTTTGACGAGGAACAAAATAAAGTTTTGCCGAAAATTTTCCAATTTCCCCCCATCTTTCAGTTTGTTTGCATAAATTCATTTTTTTTAAAGTTCTCTTCTGAGCTCGAAGCTCGAACCTCGGGGCGTGGGGGGAAAATATGGACGAGGGCTCATTTCAGCTTATTATCGCCTTCAAAAAGCTAAAAAATCACCAAAGGAGATCTCTCAGGAAAAGAAGACATCTGTGAACATACAAAATTGACGACACCTACAGGCACCTGCCTGCGATTCCCTTTCCTTGGGAAAACTACACGCCAAACTCTGACCACCTTCACAACCTCAAATGTTTTCTCCCTCCGCCTACTTATCGTCAAGACTAAACGAACACTTATCTTCCGTGCTGTCGATCGAAGATGATGCGCTGAACCTGTCTTCATCTCTTCTGCAGACGACGACTACAGTGCGTTTGAAGAATGTGTCGATTCGTCGTGATGCGCTTCGCAATATCCTCGCGAATGACGCCAAGAATGACAATTCCATATTGAATTTCCTAGATGTAGTGTCTGGAACGATCGGGAGCCTCGTTCTAGTGATTCCTTGGTCTTTAATTACTAGCTCTGATTCTTCCTCTCAGTGTGAGGTTCAAATGGAAGATGTGGAGATCCTACTTCAGCAATCTCCGTTGGCCTCTACTGACGGGGACGACGAGAAGAAGCGAAATCGTAAGGATAATGAAATTTCCAGTCTTCTCAGTGACGCGCTGAAGGAGCGTATATCGACAGCTGCAGCATCAGAATCAAAAGCTAATGCAGCAGGGACAAAAACTCCTTTTGCTGCCCGTTTCCGTACACGCCTGCTGAAAAATTGCCTCCACAACCTCGCTGTAACGATAAAAAATGTGCATATTCGATACGAGCAGCGGATACCAGGAGCTGCTACTGTAGCGCTTGGATTGACAGTGCGTCAAGTGCTATTCCAGAGTGTTGACGAAAATGATGAGGACGACGATTTCAGTGATGACGAAAGATCGCCGGAGCCACTTAAAAAACTCGCGGCTATTTACCAATTTGGACTTTATTGGGATCCCGACTCTAATTTTTGTGAGAATGGCACCGATTACTTCTCCACGATCCTCCCCCTTGTGACCTCTTCCTCTTACCCCTACATTCTCAAGCCGATCAGCCCCTCCCTAACGCTTACCCTTTCAGACCAAACCAATGTGGTCGATTTTTCTTTACCCAGGTAAGCGCCAAACCATCCTTCGCCTTGTTTGAGTCGGCTGATTTACCTCGATACGACTTCCAACTTCCTTTTAGCTTCGTATTTTGTGAAACATCAGACCACTCACTCTCACTCCCACCCCATGGCGCTTGTCCCTCCATACAAAAACACAGTACGCATATTTTGATTCCCTCTCGCGTTCTCCAAACCATCGAGCCCCTGAAAAATGGGTGGCGAGATCGCATTTTGTACGAGCGTGTTTATCGCTATCGTCCGACGACCACCCCCATGGAGACTCCCCGCGATTGGTGGAAGTATGTAATAAGCACGGTCATTCGCGAATTACGTCGCGCTCGCGGGGTCGCTCGGACTGGTTGGGGCTCTATGGCACGGATTATTCTCTTGAGGAAGCGCTACATTAAGCTGTACACGAAACTCGTTCTCTCTCCTCCTGAGATTGAAAACGAAGAAGAACTCTCAAATTTAACCGATAATCTAGGAAAGGCATTGGAAAATATCGAAGATAATCTACCTGCCCGCGATATTGTGTGGCTTCGGATGGCGGCCATAGGCGAGTTTGAGTCTTTGAAAGTCTCTTCTGCCCATTCCACAGGCGCTGTTCCAACAGCCAATTCTGCTACCGGCTGGTCGAGTTGGTTCAGCCGCTCCTCAGTTCAGCAGCCCCTCGCCTCAACGACCACCCCCAAACGTGCCAGCTATGCGCATGATGCAGAGAAAGCGAATCTATACTCGAGCATTGCTATTGCCCTGGAAAACAATAGTAGTACAACCCCCCCCCTTCCTCCTTCTTCCCTTGATGCGGTTCTTTTTGATGCGAGGACATCTATAGCTTCGACAGTCGTAGAAATTCAAGACAACTCTAGCCGACCGATTCTCAAGGCCATTTTTTCGCTTTCCTCCCGCTCCTTGACTTACCAAGAGAGCTGGTCTGTCGAGGCATCCGCCCACAACTTGGAAATTATCGACCTAACTTCTTCACCTGCCGCTAGCAAATTCAGTGTTCTACTTGGCGCTCGGGACAAATCCAAAGAAGGCGACCAGATCAAGCTGTTCTGTGGCAAAAATATAAATTTTTTGCCCAACAACACGGACCTAACCCTGAACTTCGCCCTTTCTCCATTCGATCTGATTTACAGCACACTCCCTCTCAACGCTCTCAGTAACTTTCTTACGATAGGCACGAGCTACAAGCATCATGCACTTAGCAAGATATCAGAATGGCGTCGTCGGCAACAGCAAAGTATTCTGTCGACTCTTTCCTCAACTCGTCGTAAGTTCATTACTCACGTCGACATCGCCGCCCCGAAGCTTTATTTTCCCGAAGACGAGACGAACCTAGACTCACCGATGGCAGTAGTCGACCTCGGCCGTCTTTTGTTCACATCGTCAGGCGGGAGCGATAGCAACTACGACTCCTGGCGCTGCATTGTCGAGGACATATCCATCTTCACAACAAAGAATAACAGAAAAGAGCGCACTACAATAGTTGAGCCCTCCAACCTTTCGATCGATATCAAAACGGCACTTTACCTCGAATCCAACGAGACCGACTTGACAAAAGTAAAAATCAATGCTTTGCTTCCGAAGCTCAACTTCATCCTGACAGCGAGTGTGGTTCGTCTTTGGAGCAAGCTACATGCGAAGTGGGGAAGCCGTCAGACGGTACCGAATCCGACTGCTTCAAAATCTTGCTCAAGAAGGCGCAATTCAACGGCTACAATAGAGGGAGAGGGAGAGAATATGAATTTTCTCGAGCTCACCTTTTCTGCTCCTTTGATATCAATGACGCTAACGAATGACCTTACCGGCCGAGGAAATTACAGGCAAGAAAATTTTGAACCGTCTTCACAGACAATTCTGACCACGACTATTAAGGAAATAGATATTTCATTTACGAAATTGACGAACGATACTTCATTGACACGCGCGACGATGAACTCTCTGTACATCCGTGATGATTACTGCACCTCTTTCCCAGAATTCGCCTCTTCTGCGACAAATGACAACAACAATTTGATAGAGCTAAGTATCCGTTCCTGTGCGGTGCTTAAGAGCGTCGATGTTCTGTTCCACGAGCTTTATATTGACTGGAACCCAGAGACGTTGTCAGCTGTCTGGTTTTGTTTAAAGGGTCCCGAAAAGAAGGAGAAGGAGGGTGAAGCCGAAGAGCGCAATCAGAAACCAACCAAAAACCAAGAATTTGATAGCTTCAACACGCCCGAACATGGTCCCGAAAGAATCGCTGTCGAAGACGAGGAACCGCAACATTTAAATCTCGATGGCGACAACGACGACGACGAAGAAGAATTAAATTTTTTCGATGCTAGGGAAGATTATGATTTGTCCAAGTCCCCGTTGGTGAGCTACAGCACGCCAACCCGTACATCAACGGGAACATTTGATAGCCTCTCATTTTTCTCGCCTAAATTACTCATTGACGACGACGACTACGACGAAGATGACGATGACGACGACGACGACGACGACGATGACGACGTTGATGAAGAGAGAAATAATGGCGACGGTGATACCTCCTCTTCCACTCCCATGGAATCCGACCAAACACCCTTCACTCTATTTTTCTCGCTTTCGAAGCTCCGCGTCCGCTTCAACAAGGACAGTCTTAACCGTCGGCTATTTATTGCACAGGTCTCTCAAACCACTCTCAAATTTAGCAAAAAGTTCCAAGGGGGAACGCACACGTGCGCTGAGATGGGAAATTTCACCCTGGTTGACAATAGTTCGGAGGGGGGCTCCATTTACAGCCAAATATTAGGTCTCAATACGGCCGAGAATCAACAACAATCCATGGTAAAGTTGACTTTCGAGACCTTTCCGAGAGACAGCGCTGATGGTTGTGTCATTGATCCATCTTCTGGTAGCGTAATCAACCAGGACTACTTTCTCTCCCTCGCCCTTTCTCCCATGCGCTTCGTCTACATCCAACAGCTGTGGCTTGAAATTATCGACTATCTGTTCATCGGAATTTTGGGCGACGAGGTCTGGGGGAAGTTTGGGAACGCTGCGCGTAACAACGAATTGGATTCTCGAAAGAAAGACCCGAACTGGGTTGATGAGCAGGAGGATGATGTCAACGTTGAGGCTGCCGCTCTTGCCACGGGAGTCAATTTCCTCCGCCTCCAGATCAACATACACAATCCCACGCTTATCCTCCCGACGCATTATAGATCGCCTCACTTTGTTTTGCTGAATATTCACCATCTAACCGTTAGCAATCATTTTGCCGGTGCGACGGAATTATTCCGGACAAGCGAAATCACACAGTGGTATAACAATTTAAACATCGTCGGTGAGAAAATCATCATCCGTACTTACGACGGAAAAAAAATTAGCGATGAGAACGGCGTGGGGCTAGAGGTGAACGTGAAGTGGCCGATGGGCGATGCAAAGCACGCACAGCAGCTCGTCCCGCGTTGGAACATAAACTGCAGCATCGCCAACGCCGTATTGTCGCTCCCGAAGGACTCCTACGATTTGGTCGTGCTCATGATTTTTCACAACATTTTAGGCGAAACAAGGAATTTGCAGGAGTTCTTGACGAAAAAGATGCGCGATAAATGCGGAGCGGGGGAAGAGACAGCAATTGTGTACAACTACGACATCAAGGATGGCACGCCAACCACCTATTACTTTGGGATCGGTTTGAGGGAGTTCCGTTTGGATTTTACGAACCAGAGTAGTCCAGTGGGGGAGATTAAGTCGAAAGATTTTGAGTGGAGCTACCAGAAGACGTGGAAAAAGAGCGAGGGCTTCGTTACCAAACAAGTTTTGAAGGCAGGGAGCTTGATCCTGCGTCAGACGAGCGAGAACGCGTCGTTCTCTGGGTTCCGAGAACTCCTCCTACCATTGAAAGACGATAGTCGAAGCAAAGATGGGGACGACGATAACTCGTTTAATTTGCTTTACACGAGCACGAGCAAGCCGAATGGAATGAACACGAAGTTACTGCATGTATCCAACGCATGCATTTACTTTATTCACCCCGCTTGGGTGCGGATAAAAAAATTCTTCTCCAAAATCCCTCATCCAAAGATTTACACGGCAGCTTATGGCGCGACTATCATCCAGGCTGCCGATGGATTTTTCGAGATCGACTCCCATGCCGAGGACTATATCGAAAAGTACGAGAAACCCGCCACCCAGGTGGAAGAAGAGTTCACTCCCTTTCAATTTCGGCTGGTGCTCTTGGGTGCTCGTGTCATTTGCGTAGCAGATTGCAGCGAAAGCGCTGGTGATGACGACGAGAGAGAGGGAGTCACACTGAAGGTCGATCTCGATCTTCTTCACGAGAGCCTCATCGGGGGAGGTAGTCGAAAACACATTTTCGTCGACTCGCTGGAGCTCTTTACTGGTAGTGCTGCCAATCCGGCTGTTAACGAAGGTTGCTTGCTGCATCCTTTGAGCCTCCGAGGATCCTTCTACAAGCACTCTTACACACTCGAGAGTACTTTGGACATTGAACTGCAGAAAATTAGGATGCGGACGGGGTATAGCGATTTGAGTTTGGCTCTCGACGTTTTCTTGCAAGTGCGGAGCGATATTGAGAGCGCGAATGTGTTGATGGGGAAGGTAGAGATAGATGGTTACCAAAAAATCGACGACGAGAAAAACGACGACGAGATAGACGAAGAAAAAGAGACTCGAGCTGAGGCAACAGGCACAGGTGAAACGGCTGCAACTATAAACGTTGCGGGCGAGGGCTTGGTGGTTCTGGTGGTCGACGATAGTGGAAGGCACTTTAGTGATAGTCAGGAACTAGTTCAGTTCAGTATCGATCGATTCGCTTACGATGTCGACAAGAAAGTCATTCGAAACGCGGGGGAGGGAAAGGAGATGAGAAGCGTCCGCCGCAAGACGGAATTATCTCTAGAATGTGTGGTCCTCACAGACATGTTGCAAGAGGTAGATTCGCCATTCCGTATTGCGGCATCATCCGTCTTAAGAGCAGATCGGTCTTGGAAGGAGTCGAGGTCGGTACCGTCCACCCAGCTCTCCTGGGAAGAATGCTCCATGAAAGAGGAAAAGTGGGGGTGGTCGACTCCCCAGAAACGCTCCTATCCGCTTGTCAAAAGCAACGCGTCTCGTCCTCCTTCGCCCTCTGCCGAAATCAAATTTTCGCTTCTTGAAATTGGCACCGAAGAGAAGCGCATCTCCTTGAAGGTGAACGAGCTCGAGTTCCGATGGAATCCCAGCACTGTCGTTGCCCTGCAGAGGTTTGTGGGGAGATTGTTCAAGGAAGTCAGGTTAAAGTTTGTTGAGCTCGTGCCGAATCAGATGCAGACGCAGATGCAAACGGCGGACGTGACGCCGATTTCACCCCCCAAAAAAACGACGACGACAATAATAGAAGGACGCATCAATGCCCTCATGGTATCGCTGAACAAAGAACACCAGGGTCGCAAGCTGCTACAGCTAAATTTGAGCGACCTGTCCCTTAAATACTCTCACAACGAGTCTCTGCGCACGAAAGAGGTAGTCGCTATTGTCGGAGGCCTTCTTGCCATCGATCCCACCCTCAACAATAGAAACAGAAACGTGCTCGTTGCCGACTGTAAGTCAAACGCTCTATCCGTCGTATTTAACTCGCGCGGCAATGACGACAAGCTCTCTCTCGAAATCGCGTCCATGGCCTGCAACTACCTGCATGCCCGCACGCTCGAGCTGATAGATTATCTTAGCAACGGCCTGCCGGGGAGGGGAATGGCGAAGAGCTCTCTTGTAGCTAAAAAATTTGTTGCCTCGAGGGTGCACACAAAAAGCGTTCTTTTTGCCTCGGTCGCCGGCGGGAGCGTAAGAATTCCTATGTCCAAGTCGGCAGAAGACGGATGGGACATCAGATGGGGGATGGGGGAGATCCGGAGCGACAGCGACAGCGACGACAATAGCCGTCGATTGGATATGTCTGTCAAAGACATTAACGAAAAAGTTGACTTCCGGTTGGAGCTTGTCACAACGTCCTCGCGAGGGGGGACCAGCAAAGAGACTTCTGCCACGGCAACGATTTCCGAGATTGAACTGGTGCTCGCCCGCCAGGATTACCTTCGACTTCGGGCCACGATTCAGGAGAACTTTGGAGAGGACTCAGGGGGGCTAAGGAGCGAAAATATCGAGAGGGAAGCAGACAGACTCACGGAAAAAACAATCTGCTACGCCGATGGGGCGAGGATTGTCAGTTACAAGGTCAGAGGGGAAAGGGGGGTCAAGGTAGGGATGATGGATGGTCCCACCGAGGCTATCGTTGGCGACGGACCCGCTGAGGCCGGTGGTGTTTTTGAGTTTTCCGTTGAATTACCGAAACTCTCATTGTCCCTGCCGTCCCACCTCATATCTCTCGTCTCCTCTCGCCTCACCCTGACGAAGCGCTCCTCTGGTCTTGACATTAAAGCTGGCATGGAAAGCGTTTCCGTCCTGACTGTCCCCGCTCCTCTGCCCATTCCATCAATGTCGAAGCCGATCCCATCCAGTACTGTGGGACCAACGATTGATCCAGGTGCAGAAACTCTAACCACCGGGACTCAAGTCGCTGAGACTCCTCCTCTTCCGCTCTTCTCGGCCTCGACCGACGTCGAATTCTCCCGCGACCTCGAAAACAATATAATTGTCTCTCTTGTTGTCGGCAGCAGCAGGGTGAACGTCGACCTACTCGCTTGGAGAAGGCTGGCTGACTTTATGCACGTGCCAGGCACGAAAGGAGGGGAGGATGAGGATGAGGATGTTGTTGAAAAGAAGGAGAGCAGAAAGGAATTTGGCACGGGTGACGTCTCAGGCTCAAGCTCAGAGTCTCCTCATGTAAAACTTCCTCATTTGGGTTCCTTTCGCTTCTTCGTATCTGCCCCGTTGACCCGTCTCTACCTCCTTTCCTCCTCCTCCTCAATCCACTCTCCTTGCTTCCTTCTAACATCATCAGCCACCTTGAATATCCTCCGCACGACATCCCTTGCCAACGAAATGCCAACGCCCTCTTCGCACCTCTCCAAGCAGCACCCGGACGTGGTCTCAGAAATCGTCAGCGACTGCCATTTCGAGAACGTCGGGATCTGGGCGTGCGAGGACGCCTCCCTAGTGCCCGACACATCGGACCCGTCCCACGACATGGACGGCATTCCCCCAATCATATCGCCCATCTCCGTGTCGCTCTACACGGAGCTCGTACAGAGACGACTCCACCCAACATTCAGGAGGATCGAGGTCAACTTCAGGGGGTGCGTGGAGATTGACGTTGGGATAAGGGATCTTGTGGCTCTGAGAAATTGGGGAAGGAAGATTAAGGATAAACTCGAGAGGGTGAAAGGCGGTGGTTCCAGTGAAAAGGAGCAAAATTTCACTCACGTTCGCGACCACGACTGCCACCGCGATCGCGATCGCTGTTGCGGTGGCGACAGAAAAGTGAAAGCTGCAGAGCAGCAGGCTTCAGAGCGGGCATCAACTCCCTCCGCATTATCGTCCACCCCTCTGCCCCTCGCCCATAGGCCTTCCTTTACCCTCGCGGACGAAACGTACGATCTAATCTTCACCAAACCTGGCAAGCTCGGTCTCGTCCTCCGTCGCTCTCGTCGCCTTGTCATCGTCGACAAGGTGCGCCCCGGTGGAGAGTGGGAAGACGTCGTGAGAGAGGGGGACGTCCTCGTCTCCGTCAACGGGGATTACATCAGGAGAGTATCGTTCAGGAACGTCGTTCGACTTATCGGGGAACTTCCCAGACCGATGACGCTCAAATTCTCACGGGGCACCAAGAATATCAGTATCGATGCAACCGGAATCGGTGCCGCCGGAATCGATGGGAATACCGTCGGTGGAGACAATATCGTCGATGGATTTGTGAAACGTGACAGTATCCCCAGCTCTCGAAACGGCGGCAGGAGCGGCTCCGTCGAAAGCATCGACAGTCCCTTCTTCTCCTCCTCCTCTTCCTCTTCAGCACCCAATCCCTCCGGCATCTACGTCATCACATTCGACTGCCCCGTCGGCCTTTCCACCGGCATCACCACAGTCCAGTCCCCCTGCGGAAACGTGGCGATGGTGTCAGAGGTCACCGAAGACATCTTCTTCAGGAGCGTCAGCAGAGGAGAATCTTCTGCATCGGACCTGTTACACGCGTCACTCGCAAGAAGGCGATCCTTCGGGATTGAGAGCGAGAGCATCGAGGTAGTCGAAGAAGTCTCAGACCTCGTCGGAACAGGCCGCCGTGGAAGTCGAATCCGCGTTCCCCTTCCCGGGTCCGTGATAATCGCAGTGGGCGAAATCCTCGCGGTGGACCTCGGGCACAACGCCGTGGCCGAAATCATGTCCCAAGGCGCGGCACCGAAATCTCTAGGCGTGCATACTTCCAAGGGGGTCAGGACGTTCTCCATCACGTTCAGGGAGGCGCCAAGCAACCTCTGGGGATCGGTAGATAAGTTCTCTTTAAGCGGTCTCAGCCTCGTGGTACGTCTCAACGACGGCAGTTCCTTTCACTTTGACTCTGATTTCGACGTAGACGGCTACGGATACGGCGACGGCGACGGCGACGGCGAAGGCGACGGCGACGGCGACGGCGACGGCTCCGACGGAATTAGAAGCCGCTCCCGCAAAACCTCCAGGCGAGGCCACCACCACCGTCGCCAGCTCAAAAAACAATCAAAACAATCCCAAAACCGCCGCCATTATCAACCCCAGCCGTCACATCAGAACCTCTTCCTCTTCCGTCTTCGCGGCGTCTCCTTCGACGTGATGCGGGGTCTGGGCCGTCGCACGAAATACATCCGCACGCGCGTCCCCACAATCCTAACGATCCTCGACTCCGAAGTTTGTCCCTCCCCAGCGGGGACGGACGGCCCCAGCCCCTGCCCATCCCCCTCCTGCGCTCCCCTCCTCCTCGACCGGGTCAGGGAAGAGGAGATCGTCACGACGGCAAAGGCCACCGTCCGGGTCAACGTCGACTACTGGAACGGTCGCGTCGACGATTACGAGCCGTTGGTCGAGGAGCTTTCCCTGGATATAGGCGGCGAGACGCAGGGCGGGAACGACGACGATGGCCACGGACACGGACACAGACACAGACACGGACACGGACACGGTGACGATAAGGAACGTCACCCGAGGGAACTGGCGCTCGCTATTAGTGATGAGGAAGGGACCTCTGTCAAGGTTAATTTGAGTGTTGCGGGGATGGAGGTTGTTAGGAGGGCGGCAAAGAGGTTAGGGGAGGAGGTGGGTGATGGGGAGGGTGTCAACACCAATACTACTACCACCACCGCCGCTGCC
>Ga0115557_1001061_pt1 | contig 18916 bp, 11 predicted proteins | sample COGITO_mtgs_1104_FD_87280 | JGI IMG/M metagenome (GOLD analysis project Ga0115557, IMG submission 87280) | Pelagic marine microbial communities from North Sea - COGITO_mtgs_110421 | ecosystem: Environmental > Aquatic > Marine > Epipelagic | place: Germany:Helgoland, sampling site Kabeltonne...
GCTATTATTATTCAGAACGCTTGGTAGTAACTTTGTTTCTATTCGTTTCGTTTCGATTTCGATTTCATTCTTTTTCTCCTCCTCCGTTTTCGGCGCTGGCATGCCTTTGGGTAAGTTGAGCGGCGCCGGTGCTTTACTCACGCACACTTTCGAATGTTCTTTGTGCGCTTCTCGTTGACACTCGCTGTTGCAAAAATAAACCGATTTACATCTCGCGCAGACTTTTAAGAAGTCACCTCTCGTTCGACAGTTTAAGCAGAACTTGTTTATTTCGTCGTCGTCATCGTCACTCTCAGAGTCTGAAGAGGATGAGGAGCGCGCTGATGCTGGCTTCATATGTCTTCGCGTCTTGAGCCTTGACTGGAGGTGATTTTGTTCTGAAGCGCAAGAGGAAAAATTAGGGGAGTTGATATTGCTGCAAAATTTTAAAGCTACGCGTTCTTACTTTAATTAATGATACATGTGCTATCCGTTCTCATTTCTTTCTACTTTTCTTCGTCGTCGCCTTCATCGTCGACGCCGGAGCTTTCTTCGACTTTGTCTCCTTCTTTCTCTGCTTTTTGTCCCCTTCGTCTTCTTCGTCTTCGCCTGCTTCTACAACGTCTGCTTTTTCTAGATTGCCGCGTTTAAAGCCCGCTCGTAATAAATGCACTCGCTTTGTAATCCTCTCCGCGTTTTTGAACGCCTCCTTCGTGTCGCCTTCTCGGACATATACCGCTCGAAGTGCTTTGACCCCGTCATCTTCGCTTTGTACGATTCTATACCGTCGATTGATACTGGCATCGTCGTCGTCGTCTTCATCCTCGTCGTCGACGGCGTTCGCTTTGTTCGCTTCGAAGCGACCGATTTCGTTCGGAGCGATTGCAAACTCGCAGTCCACGTTTAAACTTTTTTCGTTATTCTCATCTGATTTCTTTCTATCCGCATCGCTGTGTATTCTGACGGTCACGCCATCGAAATCCTCCAGCAAAGAACCCGGCGGTAACTTTACGAGCCATAACTCGCCTTTCCCTTCGTCCTCTTTTCCAACGCTCGTGGATGGTTCCGCGATGTGTTCGTACTTCTTCTCGTAAATAGCCCGAACGCGTTCGTCCACAATATCACTGCACGCGAGATGGTCGGTCAGTCGTAAGAACAACGCAGGAAAGAATGCTTATAACGATAGCGATATGTGATGAACGGAAAGACAGAAGAAGAAGAAGAAGAATGGAAACAACAAACAAAAACGAGGAGATATAGGTAGACTTACAGAAACGAAGTATCCTTCTCGTCTACGGTTAGGACTTCAGCCGTCATCAATTTTGATGTTTGTTGTTGTTGTATGTATGTATGTGTGTGTGATTTGAAAAGAATACAGGCGAGTGAGTGAGTGAATTTGTGTCGCCGGCGGCGGTTTCTTTCTTCTTCCTTTTCTTTGTGACGAGTTTGAGTTTTGAGAAAATCAATTGAGCTCGTGATGATAAGAATTGTGTGTTCGTTACAATTTTTGCCTCTGCCGTAAAAAAACATGTTCACAACAACCACGACAACGACAACGACGACAACACCAACTAAACCACCGGCAACTAAAATGCTCAAAGCTACGCGTCATTATACTATCAGAGATTCCTCGCGGCGGATAAGAACAAAGTTCCCAAAAACTCAAGCTGCGATTCCCCATCATCGTCACTATGAACGAGAAGAAAAATATGAGCCATCCACATCCACATCCACATCCACATCGTCCACAGTGTCCTCGTCCAAGACTTTGCTTGCTGCTACCGCACTGGCTCTGGTTTTATCGACAATGTCACCTGTGGGTAGTGCAATTGCTGGCGATGACGACGATAAGAAATTCGTGAGGAATATGCTTGGAGGTTGTACTCCAGACAAGTTAGATTTGTTTAAAGATGTCAGAGCAAAATTTTCCATGGAGGCTTCGACCGGCGCTTTGCCCGAAGCCATTTTAGATTTAGATAAATGCGACTACTCAAACATTGATTTGGACGCGAAGGTGCTATCTGGATTGATCGCTCGGAATGCTAATTTCGAGAACTCACAGCTGACGCACACGGAAATGTCGCGAACAGATGCTCGCGGGTCGAATTTTAAAGGCGTAAATTTTAAAGATACGAACGCGTACTCAACTCGTTTCGATGGGAGTAATATGGAAAATGCAAATTTTGAAAACGTCATCTTATCCGGTGCGTCGTTTGGAAAGTACAACGGAGAGTGGGCGAATATGAAAGGTGCAAACTTCGAAGGCGCTTTGTTGTCGTCGTCGGACGCGCGAGAGTTGTGTAAGAACCCTACGCTGGATCTCGAAGGACAAATGAATGTCGGCGGATGCTAGCAGAGATAATTGTTATTTATCAATACAACATGCGTAAAAACGCATAACTAAGTACTATTATAATATACACAAATCCAAGCATGCGCCATTTGCCATTACCACTCGCCATGCGAGCAAAGTATAACGTCGCGCGATCGAGCTCAGTAAAAAGGAAAACAACTTTCCCTGCTCTTCGATGCCCAATGAACTTAGCGATGTGCATTCGAAAATGTTCAAACACATTTCTCTGCTCATCGAAATGCAGCAAGTTGCGAGCGCTCGTAGCTGGATCGATCGAAGCTTCGTTCGTCGATGTTTTGGAATAAGTCGAAGCGGCGGCGTCGCGTCGCATCGCTAAGGTGGCTATTTCACTAGTGTGGCGTTCGATTGCAATCTGCGCTTGGATGAGTTCATCTGCTTTTGCGTTCAATGAAGCCTCCAACTCTACTTCTTGAATCGAAGAACCAACCCTGTTTGTATTCGTGCGTGTCTGTTCATTCAGTGTTTGTCTTCGAGTTCGAACTTTCTCTCGCACGTGTTCTAATTCTTCTTGCGTGGGATTCGGCATTGCTGCTTCGTAATTACGATTGTTCGCACCAGAAATCGTCCCAATTTCCTTGCTTATCTGTCCATGCAGCCTTTCTAACTTCTGTTTCGCGTCATCTCGATGCAGCTCTACAGCGAGTAAGGACTCTAAACGTTCATCTCTCAATCTCGTTTCCATCGAGAGCTCTTTCTGAGCGTGAACGAGCGCTTGGACCACATTGATGTCACCGGATGTGCTAGTTTCATCATCATCAAAATTTCCTGCTGTTCTCGCTTCTATAGATGCTCTCAGAGCACGTTCGTGAGATATTTGTACATTTAATCGATCGATACGTTCGGTTTGTCGCACTGCGCTATCGTTTGTTAATAATGTTTTCGACAGTATGCGTTCTAAATCCCTCTTTTGCGCCTCTCGTATCTCTAATAACTCATTTGATCTCAAAAACAGCTGCTCATCTGGAAGCACTCTTTTCGCAGAATACTCACGAGCATCGCGATTGCTTTGTTGTTGCTGTTGTTGTTGTTGTTGTTGTTGTTGAGCGTTGATTTCTCTATCTAACTGTTCAAGCCTTTGAATTGAAGTTTTAGCAGCGCGCTCTAAGAAGTCCATAGCATTCAGAGCATGTCAGAAATTGAAAACAATAACGCAGCAACGGCGCAAGACCGTGGAATGAGATTTACTTAAACGCGTGATAAAGGAGTTAGTTGGAGCTTTGTCCTCGAGTTGCGTTGTTGTCAGAGAAAGTACGGATTTCTCGATTTGAAATCAAACTTGACTTTGAGGATTCTCCACAAAAATAACAAATTCGAAGCACACGAACGATGGCAACGGATGAGCCTCTTCCAACCTCTCCCGAAGGAGGGGAAGAGGAGGCGAAGACAACGACGCTTAAAAATCCATACACCGCTCCAAAAACGAAGCGGAAACCGTATGTGCAAGCGAGAGACTTTGAAAATTATGCGGGTTTAGCGCGTTTGGAGAGTATTCTCGCTCGCATATACGTAGAAGATTCTTTCGCATCGACGGCGCATGCGGACAGATTGGACGCAAAAGCAGTCGTCGAATCTATTCTCGAACTTTTACAAGGAAACGAGGAGTGTCTTGGTTTTAAAACGCCGATGGATCCAAAGGTCAGACGGCTGATGAAACTACCAACGCACGTGTTCGGCGATTTAAAACCGGCTGGCTCTTTATTCAGAATTTTGTTGTGCGCGTTTGAAGCGAAAATGTCACACAACTGGAGGAACTTTTCTTGGGTATCCGAGCAACGAAGAAACGAACTCATCGAGGACGTGTTTAAAAGAGCCGAGCGAGAGCTGAAAACGCACGGCTTTTTGAAGCACAAGAAAGTGTACATACCTCCTTCGCTGAGGAAGTACTTGAAAAATGCCGTCAAGGCAACGCGCATTGCCGTAGCCGAGAAGCCGACAGACCCGGGTGTCACCCATTGTATAGAAATTCCGAGAGGACAAGACGTGCTCTCTTCGTTGAGTACGCGGGGAAGCGAATTCACTCGCACTGTTCGCGTTGATCGTTCTGAGACGCTCGTACATTACTCGTATCACCCAGATTCGTACGATTGTTGGGTTCCAAACTCGAGTGGACAAGCTCCACGGTACATGGACATGTCAGAGGCCGTGCCAAAAAACGGGAAAGCTTGGGTGGTAAATCCGCTGTGGTTATTGGACTCGGCTTCTTTCAACGAATGGATGAATGAGCTAGACTATCGCGCTAATGTTGAGGACGACTCGTGTAATCAGCAGCAGCAGCAACAACAACAGGAAGAGGAACAACAACAAAATGCTGGTGCGAGTGAAGAGAAAAAAAGAAAAGAAAGAGAATTGAACGACGCGCTCGGGAAGGAGAATTTGAGTTCTCGCGCGACGGAACGTCTAGATTTTAGGGTAACTCGTCAATACGTCGTTGATCAGCATCCATTTGTTATAGCATCTGCTGATTTCGATGTGGATAAATCGAGCGGTGTGGCGGGTGCTGACCCGACTGACGACTCTAAAATCGAGGCAAATAAGCGCTTGATCCAATTGAAGAAGAAAATATGTTTGGAAAACTTGACGCACGGTCAGCTTCCGAGCGCTGCTTTTCCGAGCGTAGCAAATGCCAGTGCGGATGAGCAAAACGTTGCAAGTGCACTTGTCATGAGTAGTACTAAAGAGAATGTGGGAGCATACAGAATCCCTGTACACAGCTCGATTTGGTTTGATTGGTCCTCAACGAGTGAAGTGGAGAAGCGATCTCTTCCAGAATTGTTCATCCCGACCAAAAGCAATGAAAAGAAGAAGAGGGCGAAAAGCAATGATAGCAACGAGCAGAAGTACATCACTTTGCGCAATGCGATTATAAACGCGTATAAAGCTTTGAAACCTGGCGTTGCGCTTATGCTTCAAGAAGCGTTGGAAACGTGCGCTGCCGTAGAAAAGAACGAAATGAAAGTGCAAAGAGTATTTTCATTTCTCGAGAGATGGAATGTGATTAATTGGCCTTGGTCGAAAGGAGCGACACGAAACGTTCCTCGCGTGAACTCCTTCCCCGCCACTGCAGTTGCTCTCGTCTCTTCTGACTTTCTTGAAAGGGTCAAACATCTAGAATCGTGTCCCGCGTTTGAGCACGATCCGTTTGTTTTGGTGGATTCTAAGTCTTTAGACGCGAAACGCAACTCATCCACGTGCTCGCAAAGGCAAATGTTAAAATTGAAGATAATAAGTGAGATGAAATGCAGCTCGTGCGATGTTTCTTTGAACGAAGATATTTCTGGGAGCAGCGAAGACGCGAAGAAGAAGTACTATTATCATCTCTTGGACGGTTTCGATTGCGATTTGTGCGAAGGCTGCTTCTCGAGCGCGCGTTTTCCGGAAGGTTTGCAAGCGGACAAATTTGATCGCGTCGAAGTGAAATCCACAGTGAGCGATAAAGCTACCGGTGAATCAAAGCAGGGTGATAGGGTCTCATCGAAAGGTGATAGCATCAACAACGATGCCGATGACGATGAAAATCTAATTCAGATTGGTTTCGAGGATTGGAACGAAACAGAGCTGCTCGCTTTATTGGAAGCTTTAGAAAACTACGGCATCGGAAATTGGAAAGAAGTTGCTGATTTCGTTCAATCTCGAACGGCAGAAGATTGCATTCGAGCTTTTGTGGCCTTACCCATTCAAGATGAGGTTTTGAATGATTTACAAAAACGAACAATTATTCCGCGCGGTGTTGCAGTCGATCATGCCAGAGATGCAAAACAATACGATTTTTGCGCTGAAAGCTTCGACGAGAAGTTGTGTAATCCAGTTCTGGCTCGAATTTCGTTTTTAAGTACAATGTTTTCACCCAGAATTGCCGCCGTTGCCGCTCGAGAAGCCATGCTGAAACTGCTTGAAAACAAAGTGAACGAAGAGGATGAAATCAATGACCGGGAATTTGTTGAATCTGCAAACGCTTTGTTCACGGCGGCTATTCTTGCGATAAAAAACGCAGCGATAAACGAAGAGATTGAAATAGAGAGATTAAGTTCTTCGATTGCTGAGAATAGAATCAAGAAATGTCTCATTAAAATGCATCAGTATCGACTACTCGAAGATGCGTTTCATCGGGAAAAAGACATGATGGGTAACGCGAGAAAAGAAGCCGAATCAGAAATTGAAATTTTTGCGCTCGCGGCTTCGAAGCACAAAGAAACGATTGAGCGGTACACAGAAATGGAAACTAAAATCACAACGCAAATGGCAAAGATACAGGAAGCTGCTACTGCTGCTGCTACTGCTACTGCTGCTGCTACTGCTACTGCTGCTAGTGTTGCTACTGCTCCTCTCGCTGGACAACGACAGCAACAACAACAACAGCAACAACAAGAACAATAACAACAACAATAAGAATAGCTATAGATAATGTAGACACAGAATTAATGCACAATGAAACACGTGATGTGAAGCGCGTATTTCTGAGCGCACGAAGAAAAAAATAATCTTTCCTTTCGAAATTCCACAAAAAGAATAAAGAAAGCACGCGCTCATCTAAATATACACGCGCGCACATCACGCACACACGGACGCGCTCAATTCTATCACACCTTTCCAAAAGTCAAGATAGAAAGAATGGCGTCTTTATCGACGCTGCGCTGCTGCATCGTCTCCTCTTCTTCTTCTGTTCAAAACAAAAATCTTGGACGTCACCAAAAATACCAACGAACAAGATTACGAGCAAAACGAGACGACGACGAGAAGAACGACGAGAACAGTAAACTTCCTGAATTTGAGGTGAGAATCCAAAACCTGTGCGATTTTACCTTCGTTTCTCGTCATCGACGACAGAGCGACGGTGTAGAAGATCGTATTCTCGGCGAGAGTCTCAATCAATCTTTCTTCATCGAAAAATTTCGTTTCCTCTCTTCTTCGTCTTCTCTTTTCGTGCGTTGGGCGGGTCGTTGATATTTTTTCCTCAAACGGCGTATCTTTTCTCTCTCTCTCTCTTGAAACTGACTGACCTTTCATATTTCACATTACCATCATAACTCTGTTTTTATAAAGGACGACGTGGCACCTGCGTTGGATGGTGATTGGAGAGAGTTTCGGGCAAAGCTCGTCGCTTCGCAAGCTACGGCGGAACTTCCGGACGAACAAATCGACGTGGAACAGTTGCAACAGCAGATGCAAGCAGGAGGAGAAGGAGGGACGAACAACCAAGAAAAAGAGAAACGCAAAACGACGAAATCTGGATCCGGTATCATCGATGATGCGATTGATAACGCTAAAATTGAAAGCCAGGAAGAACGCGATAGACGCGAAAGAGAAGCGACGGAGGCGAATTTGGAGTTACTTAAAACACAAAACCCGGGACTCGCTAAAGACAAAGCTTGGGCGCACGTCATCGCCAAGCCGGAGAAAGGTTCGTTGATAGTTGCCGCCACGGACGATTTCGTAACTTCGCAGCAATATTTTAACCAGTGCGTCATTTTATTGCTGGAACACTCTAAAGACGGATCAATGGGCGTCATACTCAACAGACCGACGATGTACAAAATGGCAGACGTTGTCAACGACGAAAACGGACCGTTTAGCGAAAACGCGCTGTATTTCGGAGGCGACGTAGGGGATGGCACGGTATCGTTCCTGCACGGTTCCCCCGATGTTGCGGACGCCGAGGAAGTCTCCCCAGGTGTCTTCATTGGTGGATTCAACGATGCTGGGAGGCTCGTGAAGGAAGGGAAGAAGGACCCGCGCGAGTTCAAATTCTTTGCTCGCTACTGTGGATGGGCTCCTGGCCAACTCGAAGACGAGTGTGCCCGCGGCGTGTGGTACCCAGTTGCATGCTCTAGACAAATCGCGCTCAAACCTGTCATAGCCCTCCCGAAGCCATTGTGGCGCGAAGTTTTAGATTTGTGCGGTGGGGAGCTTGCATTGAAAGCCAAACGTGCGTACGCTGCGGATGACGAAAACTGAGGGAGGTGGTCAACGATCCGGCACGCGGCGAGAAAAGAGAAAGAAGAGAGACGCGCATCTTTTTTGTACATCAAACGCACACACAGACACTACTTTTTAATATCATCAAATACATACAGTAACTCTATGAGAACTAAATTACATTGGAAATATATCCTTGATTGATCGTTTACTGGTTTCTTCTTCGTCACCATCGTCGTCCAGGTTCTTCGTAGTCTCCCTTTCTTCATCGATACTTGTCTTTCTCATAATGTCCAAACTAATTTTCCGCTTTTGCTGTTGTTCAACGACGACTTCCTCCAGCTCTGTCTTTACTTCTTGTTGTGGATGTTGTTCATCCCTAGTCTCTTCGCTAAAACTCGTACGCGTACGCGATGGCTGCTGCTCTGTGAATCGGAACACGTCTTTCAAAGATGGCACTGCTCGCATTGAGGATACCATGCGACCTTTTGGCGCAGTCGATGGCGTCTCCTTTGATTCTGGGGATGCTACTTCCTCTTGTTCGTCCTTTTCTTTTTGCTTTGCTCGCTCGGAAACCGACCACGTCGGAGAAGCGAGCGGTTCGCCTCGAAATCGACTGCTGCTTGGCAGTTGCTGTGAATCTGTCATCTCTTCTAGTCCTAAATTCAGCGTTCTTCCAGACATTGTACGTTTAAGTGCAGCTAAAGGTGAATTGGAATGTGGTCTCGGTTTATGCTTCTGCGCCGCACGCGCAGCTTCTTTCGCACGAATTTCACGCATTTGTTTCGTTAGAATCGCACCGAGCAAAGCCGTCATTGACCGCTCGTTATCCAGTGAATGATCAAACGGAGCGACTGGAACTTCGTTACGTCTCGCCAAAGATTTATCTGTTGGAACACCAACAAAATGCGATAAAAATTCCGGAGCTTTCTGCGATTTCGTTTTCGTCTGCGATTGCGGCGATGACATCGATGACGCTGCTTTTAAAACATCATCAAAATCTGGTGTTTGCGTTCCAGAGGAGTCGTACATATAGTTATCGGCGTCATCTTTCTTAAAGTCAGCCCGACGACGGTACGCTTCCACGGCGCGCTCGTTCGAAATGCCCATTTTTTTAGCATATTCAACCAAAGACATCGAACAGTGCGTTCCGACTACCGAGGATATCGCATACACCGGCAAGATGAAATACGCGGAATGCAAAAGAACAATAATATCGACTATGAAAAGCAAAATAGACGCATTCGCTTGCACATTTGCATTCTGTGATAACCAATCCGGATCCTGCCAAGCCGAGAAAACTAACATTGCAAGCGACATGGCGTTTTCAAACAAAACATATTGGAAGATTGTGAGTAAAATCTGAGGTCTTCCGCGCCAAAAATAATTTTTCGAATCAATTTCTGCCCGCAACGCTCGCCGTTTCTTCGAGCGTTCTTCACTCGTTAACTCTTTAGTTGCGTGCATCGAGACTTTATCTTTAACACCTTTGAAAAAATCACCGGCTCTGTCGCGGAGACTGCTGAAAGTACTTTTGCTTGGCAACGTTTGAGACTTTGCTGTTTTCTCCTCTTCCTCCGCTATCGTTCGCATGCCTCCCGAAAGTTGCGTCCCATTTTCTGCAGCATCTGTTACATTCTTCTTTTTATTCTTCAACTCTGCTGGGGTATAATTATTATCGTCGGTGTACTCGGTCTCGCCTTCGTCTTCTCCGTTTTCGCGCAGAGTTTTGGACGTTTGAGCAGCTTCGCCTACGAATCTTTCGTAGGCTGCTTGAGCTAATCTAATATTTACGGCTTCTAACATCGTTCCCACGAAAAGCATGATCGCTAACGCGGCGATCCCTCCAGGTAAGAAGACATATCTTGGTACAGTGACCCATAAAGCGGCTAAAACCCACATGAAAACTTTAGTATCAATGATGCTCGCGAAATCTTCCTCCATTGCCTCTACCAAAAAATCGTGGAAATGAAAGTCGTCCGGCGTGCCTAGGCGTTCGACAAAAAGTCTTCGCAACGAAAGATACACCTCTCGGTTGACCGAGAATCGAAATTGCGCCCAAAATGCTCTCCATATAAGCACTAATAAATTCGCATCAATGACCAGTCTCGGATTGATGTGGGGATTCAACGGCACGATATCGTGGTCGCCGGTTTCCCACTTCTTCCATGAGTTCAATTTAAGAATGCAGACGAGCATAGATAGTGAGATGTACACCACGTGCGTTACCGCTAGAATGAAGATGAAAATGTGCGTCTGATGAATCGTAGTCGCCGACCAGAACGGCTTCTTGCCTTCGCCGCAATCGTGCGTGTATTGCTCCGCCGACGAACTTCCCCCACTGACGCAAATTTTCAGTAGAGGTTCCTGCAGCGCGATGAGCGAGAGAGATATGAATCCTAAAAGCATAATCTCGTGCTGCAGTTTATGCAAAACGTGCCGCAACGCTCTCAGCTTCTTCTCTTTTAAATAATTCTCTAGCCTCGCGTTGAATTCGATGAACGCGTACGAGATGACGACAAAGAGAAGAAAGAGCACTCCCAATTTCCACCCGTCGGTTTGAGAGAACCCCTCGGAATACGTGCCTCCCATTGCCTTCTTTTTTTATCGACACGCACGCACACACACGTAAAGAGAGAAACGAGAGAGAAGTGAGAGAGAGAGAGAGAGAGGAAAGATCTTTCCTTGCTGATTGTGATTACGTCGCGTGATGATGATGTTTTTCAACGCTTTTTTCTTTGAAGCAGCAAATCCCCTAATAATTCAAAACACCAACACCAACACCACGTGTCGATTTTCTTTCTTTTTCGTCTTCTTTCTCAAGAATATTTCACTCCTCACTCACTGGAGGCGAAAGACACATCATCACAATAACTTTCCGTCGTTGATATGAGAGCAAAAGCATCGGCGGCCAAGCGCAAAAAAAGCCTCAACTTTTCGATGAGCATCGCATCGGTCGTCTTATTCCTATGCGGAGTCTTAGTGAACACATCGAACGCTTTGCGCGAAGACCAACTCGGCACGTACGACTGGCACTTGAAATTCGTCGGCGACGTTCGTTTCGTTTCGTTTCTCACCGGGGAAAACGATCGGAATAAGGTTTTGGTCACGACGCAAGATTCGAACATAATCGCCGCTCTCGATCAGAAAGATGGTACCATAGAGTGGCGAGCTACGTTGGATGAGTCCGATGCGGTCGATTACGCTTCGCTCGTCTCCGCGACAACACATACGAGGGACGAACAAAAATTCTTGCTCGTGCAGTCATCGAGTGGGAAGTTCATCAGAGCGCTCGATATCGAGGACGGCTCTATGATATGGGAGACCATCGCATACACCGAAGCCGCAGCTTCTGAGGAGTTATACTTGGAGTCAGCAAAAGACTTGGGTATCGACATCTTACCTCTGGGCAAAGATGTCGATGGTGATACAGTCCACGATTTCTTAGTGCTCGCAAAAGGTACGGTGACGTTACGATCTCTCGCCGACGGCGTGACGCAGTGGAAGGCGAACGTGGCCGAAGCTATCGCGACGGAAACAAACGAAAAATGCCATTTACAGAGAGTATGCTTGGAAGAGGGCTCGAAAGCCGTCTACGCGGTGGGAGTCTCGACCATTGATTCGAGCATTTGTGGAGCGTCGCTTCGGGTTTCTGACGGGCACGTGACTCATACCGCTGTGGGCGGGACAAAACTTTCCGGAATCGTAGGCGAAGACGGTAAGTACTCCGTCTTTTGCGCGGGAGCGAACAGTGATAAAATCTTCGTCGCGTTGAAAAGGACTTCCAAGTCGAAGAAGCAAAATTTCTCGGTCGTTACGATTGACGCATCGGCCTTTTTTGAGAAGAAAGGGGGTGACGCTTCCATATTCGCTGATGTTCCGGTAATGAAACTCGGCGTTAGCGATGATGCGAGCAATACTAACAACAAAGAAGGCAATGGAAGTGCGGATACTCGTAATTTCATCAAGTTAAACACTGTCGCTTCAGCTGGAGATGAGAAATCATATCGCAGCTCCCGCTTGGCTGGAGCCATGATACTATCGAGTGACGCCGGAGAAATGACCCTGCTTCGCTTTCTTGATACATCGAAGCAATTAACGTCCGTGCGTTCGTTTCCAGATAAGAACAAAGTAGCGGTATCGTTCCACAACGATGAGATATTTGTCGTGGAAAGTTCTAAGCTTTCTTCGTCCTCCCCGGTTCTTAAAGTGACGGCGCAAGCTTTAATCGGTAACGGTAACGACGCTCTGCAAGTCGCGGAGTGGCACATTGGTGACGATAGCAATCTTTTGAAAAAATACGCGCACGTCAAGAGCGTATTCGTAGATCCCAAGACTACGAACGCAGTCGTTGTACACAGAGACGCCTTTCTAACTTTCGTGGATAAGAAATCGAAAACTAATCCAATCTGGACCCGGGAAGAATCGATAGCCACGGCGAGCGAATCCATGTTCGGGTATTTACCCGAAACCATCGCGGTCTACACGGACGCTCGCGAACAAGCCAACGCAGTTGTTGTTAAAAGTTCCCTGAAAGAGTCCGCTCGAGTGCAGTACTTAGCACTTGCCGCGCGCTTGAACCGTGCCGACGCTGAAATGCGCGCAGAATTGGCGAAACTCCGCAGATCTAGAGGTACGAAGCTGCTCCCCACTCGCGATGATATTGGATTTCGACGTTCATTACTTTTTCTCACACCTACTGGATCACTCATCGCGCTGCACAATGGCGATGGTAGAGTGGTATGGCGCACGCACTTGGGATGCGCAAAGAATGAATGGAAGTATACGGCGTTGGTTCCGTGGGTGGTTGACGGGAAGGAGGCCGTGCTCACCGTAGCAAAGAACGCAACGACGACTATTGTGCAGTGTGTGTATCAAGAAGATGGCACTAAAGCAGCAGACGCAACGTATTATGATTTTGCTGCCGTGCGTTTAGTTCCACTAGAAGTTTCTGGAAAAGCTTCTCGGATTCTGTTTGTGGATGACGTGGGGGAAGCGTCGGTGTACCCACCGGAAACAGATAGTCGAGAAAGCACTACGCTGAACGCAGTGAGAAGCGCGATATCGCGAAATTCGTACTATGTTGTCGATCAAGAGCGGAACGAAGTGCGTGGACACACCTTCGCCTTGACAGATAAAGGGACAAGTGCGAGTGGAGTACATACGTGGACTATTAAATTCCCGCCGGAGTCTGGGAATATTGTAGGGTTTTCTCGGAAAGCTGCGCAAACGGAACCCGTTCATGCGTGGGTGAAAGTTCCAGGCGATCGTTCTACTATGTTCAAATACGTCAATCCGAACGTTTTCTTCATCGCGACGGATGATGGACGCGGTATTCACGCGCATTTGGTCGAGGGTGTTTCAGGAAGAATTATTTACAGGGTATATCACGCGAAAGCGAAAGGTCCGGTTTACGCCACATTGTGCGAAAACTGGATCACGTACTCTTACTATGACACAGACGCGCAAAGACACGCACTCAGCGTTCTAGAAGTCTACGATGATTCTGAAACTCGCAAAAACAAAGCAGTGTCCCAGTTAGTGTTGAAATCTTTGTTTGGGAGGAGTACAAGCTCTGGTACAAAGAAGAATATGTCATCTTCGGCGGCTGGTGTGCGCCAAGTGACGGATGACGATGAAACGGTTTTGTCATCCTTCACGCCTCCACCGCTTCGCGTGCTGGGTCAATCGTACTTTATTCGACCGGGAACAAAGTTCATGCGAGTCACGGCATCGGCTCGTGGCATTACTGGACACCAAGTTCTACTTGGAACAGATACGGATCAAGTGGTTGCGCTGGATAGACGCTGGCTCGATCCCCGTAGACCGACGAAACCATCTGCATTCGATCGCGATGAGGGGTTAATCCCGTATATGGAAGTTTTACCACTATCACCCTCGTCTTGGGTGACAAACAAGAATATCGTAGCCCGTTTGAAAGATGTGGTAACGGCGCCCACTGCGCTAGAGAGTACCGTGCTTTGTTTTGCCCGAGGCGTGGATGTATTTTACACCCGTTTGCACCCATCGCAATCTTTCGATGCGCTCGATGAGGAATTCTCATACGGTTTATTGATTATTAGTTTGTTGGTCGTAGGCGTCACGGCTCTAGCTACGCATCGCATGAGTGTGAAGGCGACTTCAAAGAGGTTGTGGAAGTAGAGAAGCTGCTCGACTCGGCTAGAGGTAGTTTTAAGGCATCCGTTACCTTAGCTTTTCTTTTAGATTTGATATGTACTATTTGGTATCTTCATTACATGTAACATTAAATAACGCGCTTAATTTGAAAGTCTAAATCCGGGCGTTCACTTTTAGCTTTTTCAGCAGCTTCGGCGGAGCATACCGCGGACACTTTGGCCGACGGTGCGCGCACCGCTTCCAGCGCCCCCGCAAAGTCGTTGAAGCTCTTGTTCGTAGTCCCTAAGATTTGTTCGCGACGCTCTTGACGCTCCTCCGGGGTAATTTTCAGCAGATGACGCATGAGAGAAGTGTATCCTTTCGCGTCCGGTAACTGATACGAATCGATTTCACCAATCGTACCGATGATGGACTTCGTTAATTCATCCTCGTCCACGTGTAAGTTGCGCAAAAACTCCACCGTACCGTCGTAGTTATCCAAAGTCTTCAATAAGTTTGGATCTCTGTACGATAAGTACGTGAACATCCCGGAGTGCGAGTCAAAGTCGGAAAAACCACCATAAGCTCCACCGGAAACGCGAACGCGGTCCCAAAGCCACGTCGTCCCGAGCAATTTGTTGATTACGTAAGAAGACCCGTTCAATTCGTATCCGCTTTTGTACAAATTGGCCGCTTTACCGACGTAGTTCACCGTGGTTGGAACAGTCAGAAGTTCGTTTATAGCCGGGTTTATAGTCTTCCACGCGTTTGCCGAAGAAGCAGGAGCGCTTTGATTCAGCGAGCCTAAAAATTTCTCCGCACTACTGAGCGACAAATCTAACGTTTTCGAGTCTCCCGTCAAGTTGGTTATGCTGTTGTTCCGCGAAGACACGCACTTTCTGATCGTCTCCAAATCCGCAACCACAGAATCCCAGTCTTCATCCACGCGTTTCGCCAACTTTCGTAAGTATTCTAATTGGTCCAAACCACCCATTTGTTCGTTGACCCACCCAGCGACGGAGTCCTGCGCTTCCAGTCGCGAAGCCGCGATGGAATGTCCCGCCCCCTGGACTCTACTTTCCATTCCAGACCGCGTTTCGAGAACTAGTTGCTTGAATATTTTTTGATCGTCGAGCTTGGAGTCAAACAACATTTCTGTCATCAAATCGTGCATGATACCTGCTTTATCCGAAGTCGCTTTACCTCTGAAAACCATATACGCGGAGATTGCGTTTGGATCCCCTCGAATCGGCGAAACAAACGGCGAAACAGAAATACCGCCGGTTTGCGCGTTGATGATTTGGTCGAATTCGATAAAGTTTCTCTTCGAAGTGCCCATTCTGCCTAGCGCGCGCGTCCATAAAGGTACAAGCGGCAACAAGTCCTCCGGGATTGTCTTCATATCGAGGAGGTGCTCGGCATAAATGATGTCGTTCGTGAACAAATCGTGGGTCAAAAGTTCCGTGGATCCAATCGACCCAACATCACTCGGAATTTCCTTGGCAGTTTTAGGGATATCCGATAAAGCCAAAGCCGGTATGCACTTGAGCGCCTCTGGCGAATCTGGCGTTTCTTGCAACAGCTTCAAAGCAGCCGTCTCCGCGACGACATGTTCAATTTCTTCCGAGGACAACGAAGCTTTCTTGGCAGATAATTTCATCTTTTCCTCGTTGGCTTCTATTTCGCCGAGTTTTTGGTCTGGTTTCAATTCAACCGTAACGCGGTGCGTGTTTTCCAAGAACATTCTTCGCATGAGCGGTCTAAAAACATCTTCAGAGGATGAAATGCGTGACTTCAAATGTTTGAGCGGTTCCTCGTAACGTAACGGTTCGAAAGGATCGCCCTCGTACAACCACGCCGATAAGGATCGTAGCATCATCGATAATCCTCTCGGGAATCGGCCGGTGTTGTTCTCACGGAGCGAAAACTCGATGGAGTTGATAGATGCTTCGATTGCATCGTCGGTGAATCCTTCCGTGGCGATTTTTTCCATCGTGTCGTAGATCAATTTTTCAACTTTCGGGATATCAGCTTCCTCCACCCCTTTCATCCCAATCGCAAACGACGGTTGCCTCAACTCATCTTCCAAACCGAATCCAACAATGGCTTCTCCTAAACCAGACTCCTCCAGAGCGAGTCTCAACGGAGAAGCGGACGAGCCTAACAACAGATTGTCTAAGAATCCCACGGCTAAGGCAGTCTCTTGATCGAACGGTTTGTCGTTCAGCAACCAATTAATTTGGACGAAACATTTTTGCGCTTCCTCGTCCTCACCAGAGGCATACGTTTTCACGACTCGCTTTGGTTCCTTGAAAAAAGCTTGCGAAGCAATGGAAGAGTCGACATCCTTGGCATCGAACTCGTCCAAAAATCCGCTCAAAAGCTTCAAACGGTTCTCAACGTCGTCGTCGCCGTAGAACCAAAGGCGCGCGTTGGATGGGTGATAGAATTTCCCGTGAAAGTCTTTGAACTCGGCAAAAGTCAACTCAGGGATGACTTCCGGCGAGCCGCCAGAATCGACTCCGTACGTATTTTCCGGGAATAACGCTTGCTGACATTCGCGCGCGAGTACGGAATCTGGAGAAGAGTACACGCCTTTCATTTCGTTGAAAACGACACCTTTGTACGTCAAGTCTTCGTCCTTGTCGTTCAACTCGTAGTGCCAACCTTCTTGCTCGAACGTTCTCTCGTTCTCGATGCACTTTGGGTGGAATACTGCGTCTAAATACACGTCAACGAGGTTGTAGAAATCGGCGAGGTTACACGAAGCGACTGGATAGCACGTTCGATCCGGGTACGTCATAGCGTTTAAGAACGTGTTCAAACTTCCTTTGATCAACTCAACAAAAGGCTCTTTGATTGGATACTTTCTGCTACCACAAAGCACAGAGTGCTCGAGGATGTGCGGAATACCGGTCGAGTTTGCAGGTGGCGTGCGAAACGTAACACCGAAAGACTTATTCTCGTCGTCGTTCGAGAGCGACATCACCTCAGCGCCCGTCTTTTTGTGCTTGAATAAGAATCCTTTCGCGTTGTATTCCGGAACGAACTCTTCTTTGACGAGATCGAAGCCGTGCAAGTTGCTTGGCGCACTCATTGTCGCCATAGATTCCACAGAAGCGTTGTCCGCAGCGATGGCAGCCGAAGTTTGGCTCTTTCTCATTGTCGTTTGCATCGGCTTGTTGTTGTTGTTGTTGTTCGACGATGACGACGACGATACGGAAGCACGCGCTTTGGCGTAGTTTACGGAGCGCGCGCTGACAGCGTTTCGTCTCTTCAACGCGGCAACGTGTAAACCGGATCTCATCGATACGGATGACGCGGAAGACATGATGATCGGTTTGATTGATGATAAACTTCTCCTTTGTTGTTGAGGAAGACTACGAGAAGGGAGTGGCGGGGTGATGACGTTTTCGATGGCTGTTTTTGTTGAAAAAACGACAGCGCGATGATCGAGCAAACTCCTGGAGTAACAAGAAGAAGAAGTTAAAGAAGAAGAATGCGGAAACGTAAACGTTAACGCTCTTTTCAGCAGTTTTTCTTTCTTCTTGATTCGCAGAGCGCGGATGAGAGAAAGCGGCGACGTCGTGGTGCGTGCTCTCTAATAAAAAATGCCGAGAAGATTGTTTTTCCTTCTCGTTTTTTTGAAAGAGAATTCCCTTCCCTCGGTTATTGCCTCGGAACAGCCAATGCACAGCCAAGCAGCTTTCATCAGAATGGATAAAATTCTCTACATAAAAAGAACGCGAACACATAATAGATAAACACCCGCACGTTTTTAACGAGCGCAACAGTTTTATTACACACACACACACATTATAAATATAAATATATATTTGTAAAATGCAAGCGCTCGCATTCTCCGCTTCCTCGTCGTCCGTCGTCGGCGTCGCGAAATCATCATCCTCCTGTCGCAGTCCTCGTCCGAATCGGTCGTCGTCGCTGCGCAGCAACAATATCAACAACAACAACAAAAGAGGAGAGAGAACGAGAGTAAACATGCTTCCACCGGGCGGGATGCCAAACATGCCGGGTATGGATCCGGAGAAGATGAAAGAGATGCAAGCGGCGTATCAAGAGGCGATGAAGAATCCAGAAACTGCAAAGAAACTTCAAGAGCAGATGAAGCAAATGCAAGGGATGATGAGCAACCCGATGGTGCAGCAACAAATGCAAGCGATGCAAAATATGGTGCAAAACGAAGACATGCAGAGAAAAATCGCGGGGTTAAAAGACGACCCGGAATTTAAAGACTTCTTCGACGACTTACGAGCGAACGGCCCCGGAGCTATGATGAAGTATTCAACCGATCAAGCGTTTTTGAAAAAGCTCAACGATAAACTCGGCGGCGAAGAAGCCATTCGAGCAGCCGCGGGAGGGGCGATTCCAGCGGAAGCTGTGCCGCCGGGAGGTGCGGCACCTCCACCAGCAGCACCGGCACCACCACCCGAAGTCGAGACGTTACACGATGCCGCGCGATACGGTGACATCGAGGCTGTTGAAGATTTTCTGGCCATCGGCAAAGACGTGAAC
>Ga0115557_1001062_pt1 | contig 18910 bp, 19 predicted proteins | sample COGITO_mtgs_1104_FD_87280 | JGI IMG/M metagenome (GOLD analysis project Ga0115557, IMG submission 87280) | Pelagic marine microbial communities from North Sea - COGITO_mtgs_110421 | ecosystem: Environmental > Aquatic > Marine > Epipelagic | place: Germany:Helgoland, sampling site Kabeltonne...
AGATCCGGCGCCACCACCTTCCCCGTCTGCCCGACCTGCAGCTCGTTGGGAACGTATCCGGCGTCGACGGCGGCGCGGGACGCACCGACCGCACCACCGACCTTGTCCGCGAGCGCCTCGAGCATACCGAAGTTCTCCCCGTTCTTCATCCCCCGTCCCCCGGAGACGACGACCGAGGCGGCCGTTAGGTCCGGACGGTCCGACGCGGATACGGACTCGCTCACGAACGTGGCGGCGTTGGGGGAGGGGGGGGTCGTGACGTTTTCGACTTGGGCTGTGCCGCCGGTGGAGGGGGCCTTTTCGAACGACGTCGTTCGGATGGTCATTAGCTTGACGGTGTCGGTTGCGGTGACCTTCGCCAGGGCGTTCCCAGCGTACATGGGACGGACGAAGGTGGAGGGGGAGTGGATTTCCAGGACGTCGGAGAGGGGGGAGACGTCGAGGGACGCGCCGACGCGGGGGAGGAAGTTCTTGCCGGAGTTGGAAGCGGAGGCCATTATGTGAGTGTAGGGGGAGGAGGAGTGCAGGGAGAGGACGGCGGAGGCAGTGTGTTCTGGGGGGGGGAGGGGGTTAGTGAGCAAAAAGGGCAGGAGACGTGGAAAAGGAGAGAGAAACGAAAACGGAAACGAAAACGAAAACGAAAACGGAAACAGAAAGGGAAACGGAAACAGAAAGGGAAACGGAAACAGAAAGGGAAACAGAAATGGCAATGAAGAACAGTCCCTCACTCACCCCCGATGGACTTGGCATGATCATCCCCGTCGACGACCAGAACCTTCTTGACCCCAACGACCTCCGCCGCCTGCTTCGCGACCCCGTCCACCCCGGACCCGCACACGAGCACGTGGCAGTCCCCGCCGACCTGGCCGGCGGCGGTGACGCAGCTCAAAACTCCGGCTCCCAGGTTCGCGCCGTCGTGCTCGGCCACGACCAGGGTGGAGAGGGGGCGGGAGCGAATGCTGAGCAGACGGGTGGAGGACGAGGTTAGGCGGGAGAGCATGCTTTTTATTGAAGTGACCTGATGGGAATATACAAATGGGAATGAATAATTTGACACAGAAGTTCACTCCGAACGATCGATGTTTAATTTGAGTTTTTGTTAGTGACAAAATTTTAAAATAGGCCACCCTTCCCCACTGGTAACTTAAAACGTCCATCGCTAAAATACATATAATTTGTACAATTTTAAAACAATTTCGCCCACGTTTTCTTTCCCCCATCTGCTTTCTGCATTTCAGCAGATGGGGAAACCGACAATACCATTCAGTTTTTCGTAGTTTACTTGCAAGTGCCAGCCGTCGTCTATGTCGAATTCCTCCGAGACTGCGTCGTTTAGTGGCCCCCCAATTAGATCTTGGGCCATTACACCGACCTGCACTTTGCCCAGAGGATCCCGGGTGTACTTGTATCTGTAAAGTTGCAGTTGCGGCGGACGACCCTTGGCATCGTCGTCCTCCTCCTCCTTCTCCTTCGCACTCTCCTTCACACTCTCCTTCACATTCTCCTCCCCAGAGCAGCCAACAACATCAACATCAACGTCAACATCAATGGGGACGATGTCAGTCTTCAGTCTCAGGTCTGACTTCTTCTTCTTCCCCTTTTTCTTTCCTCCGCCCCCGTTCTTGAAGATCTTTTCGAAGACGGCGTTCTCGATGCTAGCGTCGGGTAGGAAGGCTGTGATGTTCTTGTTCCCCTCTTTGGGGTCGAGGGCGGGGATGAGGATGGTGGCGCCGGAACTCTCGATTCTGTTGTATTGCATGTCGACTTTTGACAGGGTCGGGTGGTTGAAGAGCACTTCGGCAAAGGATCTTAGCCCTTCTACGTCAGTGTCGCGGGTGCAAATGTTATTGTCTGCGATGACGATTGACGTCAAGCTTTTGTTCCTGAGCAGTCCCGGGCACATGTCCCTCAGGCCGATCCCTCCCAGACGATTCCCCTTGAGGTCAAGAATGCTGAGCCCCAATTTTGTGAATGCCAGCATCTCCCCGAGGGGGCCGCCGCTGTCTTCGTCGATGTCGCAGTACTGGAGGCTGAGCTTCTTCAGCGTGCTGTTCGTTCGGAGACCCATGCAGAGTGCGGCAACTCCCTCGCTCTTCAGGCTCATGTTGTAATCGAGAGAAAGTGTCAATAAGCTCCTGTTCATCATGCATGAGAGTGACCGTCCGAGAGCAAAAGCTCCAATAGCAGTGATGTCATTGTCCATTAGTTCCAGATACTGTAGCTGGATTTCCGCCCCCCCAAGCCGCAGCAACTCGGCGAGGCTGGACGCGCCGTCGTCCCCAATGTTGGACCGCCAGACCCGAAGCTCCTGAAGCTGCTTGTACATTATCGGCTTTGTTTCCTTCGAGTCGGGGATCGGCTGGCGAGGCATGCCCTCTCCGATGCCCATCACGCTGGTCGACAAGGCGCGCATCCCCCCGGCCCCGAGTTTGGGGTCCTTCGGCGCCCCCCCGTCGATGATTATTTGCCGGCCCACAAAGGGATTCTCCGCATTGGTGAGGGATTTTGCAACCTGCGCATGAGGTGCAAGTCCCAGGCGTTTGCAGAAATCGTTGTATACCTTCAAGAGGGCTTCTGGCTGCTGGCCTGGCTCGTCTGAAGTAGCGGCCTTGGCGGCCTTCTTCTTGGGAGGCATTGGGGGGTGGGACTTGGAGTTGTAATTTGGTTTGGTTCTGGGAGGTTAGGGGTTACTTTTCGGGGATTTCTTTTCGTCCTTGGTCACGGAAGTATGTTTCTATCCGATCAGTATTTAGAACAAGCAAAATTGGGCTTTGGCTGGTGAGGAAGGAAGGCAACTGATTTATCAAAAAGAAAAACAGAGCCAACTGTAACAATCGTCAATTAAGGCCATGTATGCGCAAATAAAGCATGAATTCGCGCTAATATAAAGTGCATACGTTCATTTCGTCTTCAATATTAATTGAAAAGACTGCTGTACAACCCAGAAAGCAGCCTTCTAACAACCCTTCCGTTCCGTCCACAAAACGGATCACCACTAAACGCCCTCCAGCTTTTCCTTGATTCGAACCGATATCTACACTTCTTGGCAAATTCCCAAACAATATGCTCGACAGTATACCGATAACGTCAACGCCCCTTCTCCCAATTGAGTCTCGAATTGGCGCGCTGATCTACCGACAAGGCACGGAAGAAGAGAGTTCGGATGCCTCCGATAGTAACCAAAACGCGTCCTCAGGGTGGAAAAGACCAATCTTAAAGCAGCAACAATCTCTGACTCACTCGCTGCTTCAAGAGATGGACACAGGAGATGAAAACCATGAGCAATTCAATGAACTGATGGATGAAATTGATGCTTTTGTTCTGTTGGACTTTAAGAAGAACTTGAAGGTCAGCGATGTCAAAACGAAGCACGAAATGTACCGAATTTACACATTCATCGTGGACTCAAAGGAGCGGATATCGAAATCGACCCCACAGCAAGTGATCGATTTCATTTCAACCTGTGTAAAACTTCTCATTGAAATTCTCCACTTGCCTCCTTCTGTCACACCGGAAGAGACAAACTCGTATTGCCGGTCAATATTCTCCCATTTTTCTTCCAAGAAACGGTCTCTCGAAGATGCTACGCAACTCCGGCGGCAAATGGAGAGAAAGCAGGGCACAGTTGTCATGCGAGAGATCAGAGGCATGGTGCCTCGTCGAAGGTGAGTGGAAAACAGTGGGTCGCCGTCGTGATTGATTTCCTTGCCCTCCCTTCTAACCTTGTTGTATTTTTTTCTGCTCCTAATAGGCAGAGCATTCGGAACAGTTGCGAAATGAAGCTTCTCAGAAATTGTCTTTCCCCTGCTTCCCAATTTGGGGAGCAGGATAAGTCTTTGGATAATCGGGAAAAGCGCCGCCGCCAATTGGCCAGAGAGAATGAAGCGCGCAATATAGCAAAGCCTATTGCTCGCCGGGACCTCGTTGCAAGCCACCGGCGGCGTCTTATTAACGAGGCGGCGCGGAGCGGAAGTGACTATCTAGATATCGAAGATACGAAGATGGAAGTCATAAAACGCCTGACTGCTGTCAGCACGAATATCTTCGACAAAAACAACAACAATAACAACAATATGATTATTAATACGCCACTAGTGAAGCTAAAGAAGGGAGCACACACTGAGGTAGATACCCGGATAAATGATGATCCAGCATCCATTAACCCGATGGCACTCGACGTGGTAGATTTCCATTCGCCGTTTAGCAAAAATGTTGACTTCTCGATATTTAATTCCCACGAGGGAAAGAAGACCGAAAGATGGTTGACCGAGACGCAGCGAATTGCTTCGATGCGTGAGACGAGCCGCCGCTACAGAATGGATAACTTGGGATCGAGTCTGAGTGAGGCAGCTGGGGGCCAAACGCTAATGTCGGCTGATACTCTCAAAGCTCTGGAGAGGGAATTTCCCGAGAGACTGTACGGGAAAGGGGCTGGAGAATGTTTGCGGGGGGGGGGCGAAGGCGCTGAGGTAATCATGTCCAAGCTTCGGGGGAAAGGAGTTGGGAGATTGCTTGCCGCTGGGCTCCAGGAGCAGGAGGAATTGGTACAAGATGGCAACGAAGGCGATGAGCAAAGCGATAATAATAATTCACAGAAGATGGATCTGCAAATTCCGTCGCAACATGGTGTTTTGCCTCAACAGTCGCAGGTTTCATCTTTGGGCGAAGTAGAGGATCTCGATGAGGAAGCTGAAGACGAAGCAAAATCGGTGAACACCTTTGCAAACATTGAAGTGATTACAAGGGGGACAATTATTGCTCCCGCTTCGAATGGGAACAATTTTAGTGTAGGAGCTCGAAGGGAATCAATCAAGGACTTGAGGATGGTGGAGGCGGAACTGGATGAACTGAGCTTCGTTGAAAGTCTTAATGACGAAGGGAAAGTGGAAGAAGAGGAGGCTGATGATGCTGTTCAAAATGACACCGTCGATGCTCTGGATATCTCAGATGCCAACCTTGAAGATAAAAGCGACGGTGCGTCATCGTCGCATGTCTCAAACGACTTTGTCGACGACTCCGACTACTCCGATTTTTCCGACGGGGGCTCGCCTCGTCACTCCCCGCGAAAAACTGGGAACTTTCAGAGTGAGCATGTAATAGTAGACAACCGAGATTTCGAGAAAAAAGCTGGGGGTGGTGTGAAAGATGAGGAGAGAGAAGATTTCAAGAGCGGGCTCCAAAAATCACTTCTCGGAAGCACGCTCCACGCCTCTTCCACATTATCGCTTTCACAACTCGTCCTGCAGCAAGAACTGCTCAGCAGACGTCAGCCTCTCGATGAAAAGACGCTAGACTTGTTGAATCAGAAGAGGATGTTGATCGAAGAGGGTGTCAGGACAAGGGAGGAGCTCCGTGCAAAGAGACGGCAGGAAGAAGCGGCAAATGATAAGAAAAAAAAACCACCTCCCATGAAGAAGAAAAAGAAGAATGAGGCTGGTGAAGAAGTTGACCCAGAATCACTGAAGAAGAAGAACACTAGTGTGTACCGCGATGCCACCGACTACATTTCGCTGCATTACCCGACATTCCAAAGTTCAGCTCGTTCTTTGCAGAGAATAAGGAATGAAGGGGAGATCCATGACGTCGTGAGAACTCTTGGTAGATATGGACTATCAGAAGGAGAGGTCTTCGATCGCCGCACAGGGAAGGCGAGAAGCATGGAAGAGGTCGTTAGGCGGGCATTAGAAATTCCCCAAGACAAGCCAATCAACGTCGCTCTTGCGAACATGCCTCTAGGAGGAGAAATGCTCATGGGCAACCCTGTTTGTCCCAAAAAAGTTAAAAAATCTGGGGTGAAGAAGAAGAAGAAGAAGAAGAAGAAGAAGAAGAAAATAACGTAATGGCAGGAGCAAAGAGTTAAATACCGGAATGCAAACCGGAACGAGCTGGTTGATCCCACAACCCTAACCTGTGAAAGTAATTTTAGGCATCAATGTTTAAAACGCTAAAAATGTTGTCGTCATCGTTGTGTTGTGTTTTCGTCAGAATCCACAATTCTCGTAGGGCAAGATGCCAGAATTCGGACAGAATTCTTTTTATTTACACAGTAGTAGATTAGATTCACAGAACAGAAGCAGAAGCAAAAATCTGAAAAAAAGCAAAAACAGTTCGCTCTCAGTCAAAAATTATAAACCTCTACAGATTTGCAAAACTTAAAAGGTGAAGAGCTATTCTCGATATAAGCGGATTAACGTCCTCATTGTAGAACATGGCGCGCATGGTTGACCTTGAAAATTCCGCCTACCAGCTCTTTAAGAAACTTCAAAAAAGCAAATCAAGCTCGGCGTCGCCAACCCTTGCTGCTCCTCCAACTGCCTTCAATGGATATTCAGTGCCGTCAGAATTCTCAGAGGTACAAAAATCTGCTAACGCGGAGAAGTTTGAAGCAGACGTGGATGAGAAGATACGTGAAGCTGCACACTGGAGTGTGTATGACGATGCTACAACTGCTTCTCGCTGGGAAACTTTTGACAAGGCAAAACGACAGACTTGTAATCATGGTGATGATGATTTGTTAGGAAATGCATCTGAAATACGAAAGAAGGTGAGAAAATTGATGAAGATGACCATAAAAAATCATCAGAAAAACTCACCATCGCCCACAACACAATCATAACAGAACATGAATAAGTTTCAGACTTCCTCCATCAAAATGGGAGAGTCGAAAGTCGACTACAAAACGGCTTCTCAGCAATCTACTCCTGACTTCACGATTGATCTTAACCGGCAAGATATTCGCCGCCGATGGAATTTGCAGCAAGGAATTGTGGATGAGAAGGCCGAGGCCAAGCAAAGGCACCTCAAAACTTCTGTGTGCCTTTCTCACACCTACGAAAAGGATAAGCGTGACGAACAGCGAACGGTACCAAAATCAATTGCAAGGAGCAGTAATTTGAGGAGAGGGGTTACCAATGCGATAAAACCGTCTGAGCAGGCAAAAATCAACACCGAAAGAAAAGCCAAACTCCAGAGCAAGAGCGTTGGGATGAGTTTTGGTGTGGATAAAGCTGTTTGGGAGAGTGATTTCCAGGCCAATCAGCGAAGGGCGCAGAAAGCGGCTGAAGTCTCCAACGCCAAAACTGCGAAAGATTTTTACATCGCGAACAAATTATTTGCTCAGAACAGCTCAGTTGCAAGTTTAATGAAACAAAACGAAGATTATACATAATGAGTAGAAAGTTGCATGAAAAGATGAGCACGTAGTTAGTTACCGTTAGAATACTTATTCCGCACCATTTTTCGCTGCTATTGCATCGACCATGACCTGTGCAACTCGCCTAAAGTTCCCGTGATTCAACCCAGCCATAGAAATTCTCCCCGTTTTCAGCATGAAAACTCCTCGCCCGGCGCAAAATTCAACCTCAGCCTCGCTAAGTCCCGTGTAGCTGAACATCCCAATTTGGTCCGTCAAGTGACTCCAGTCACTCCCACTCTGTAGCCTTTCCAGCTCGGAGCGGAGAAGTTCTCGCATTTCCTTAATTCTTGAGCTCATCAAGAGCAGCTCCTTTTCCCAGTTCGCTCGTAGTCCACCATCGCTCAATACTGCATCGACGATCATCGCACCAAATTGAGGCGGACTGCTGTAGGTCGCCCTAGCGATAAGTTTGAGTTGAGAGAGAACGGCCGCTGCATTCTCGCCATAGTAGTGCAGCGCACCAATTCTCTCTCCATACAGGCCTAAATTCTTTTTGGTAAGGGTAGGGGTGAGGAAATGAATGAAAAAAACGCAGATTTTTTGATTACTGTTCCCTTCCCACACAAAAAAAAACTTAAACTAACCTTAGAGAAGGAGCAACATGCAAAGAAGCTCACGTCCATCTCGACAGCTTTTCTGACAGCGTAAGCATCTTCGTCCAGGTTTCCTGTGGCGAAACCCTGGTAGGCGTTGTCAAAGACTGGGAAAAGGCCCCGAGACTTGCACAAGGCAAGGAGCGTCTGCCATTGAGAAGGTGTGAAGTCAACACCGGTGGGGTTGTGTGCACACAGGTGGAACAAGACGATCGTGTTTTCTGGGGCGGCCTTTAGCTGCGATTCGTTTGGAGAGGGTGAGAGGTGAGAGTGAGGTTATGGATGAATGCGCCCGGAAATCCACCTCTTCAAGTGCCGCCGCCGCCGCCGTGTGGAAGTCGATGCGCGGTTTTCGGGAACTCACCTCTTCAAGTGTCGTGTCGAAGTCGATGCGCGGTTTTCGGGGACTCTTGGGATCAAGGTATGTGTAGGTTCCGACTTTTAAGTCACAAGAGGTGAAAATCGCCCTGTGGTTCCCCCATGTCGGGGTCGGAATGAGAATGGTCTTTTCTACTGCAAACTGGCGCGCGTACTTTGCAAAGAGATTCAATGCGCCAGTGCCGCTTAAAGATTGGATCGACGATAACCTTTCGGAATTATCATTTAGAATCGATTGTCCAAAGAGAAGAGACTGGGCGTTTTTGAGGAAGGATTGTATACCACCAATTGGGATGTACTCGTGCCTCCACAATTCTGCTTTCTCGCCGAGACGACGCTTAGCCTCGACCACGCAGGACAGTACAACTGCAAAAATAGGTTAGTTGAGTGATAAAAGTCAAATAAAAGTAAAGTAAATAAATAGCTGCTGCAAGTTCCACACTCACGTGGGTCACCAAAGGCGTCGCGATAAGCTCCAACACCCAGAGATACTTTGCCTTCGATATTACAGTTATCGAATGCTGTTGTCACAGCAAATATTGGATCTGGGGGAGCAAGAGGTGGGGTAGTGAAGGGGATAGATTTTGCCGTGGTCATGATTACCGGGAGAAGGAGAAGGTACCGGTGCATATAGACGAATGTTCTCAATGAAGTGTTTTTTCGGCGAACTTTACAAATATTGTCTATCTGGTGCCGCCGTCCGTAATGAGCTATGATCGTTGGAATGTGGTTTAAGGTTCAAAATTCTGATAATGAGGTTTAATGGATACAGTCGTCTTTTCGAAGAAGAAAAAATGAAAAAATCCAGGTTTTTCCTTTTCTGTTGAAATTAGTTAACCCTACTAGTCTTGGTGATATTTTTGTATTTTCCCCGGACTGAGAATACAGAGAAGACATAATATACGCAAAATAAGCACAAAAAGCCTCATTCTGTCAGAGACGATGCCAAATCCAGTTTTGGAGGAAGGAACCATTGTTGGTAGGCGCCAAAAAACAGTCATAGGGCTGAGCTCCTTAGTAGGTGAATGTTTAGAACGGAACTCGGACTCGGAGAATGACAGCATGGGATTAAAGTCCTATTCCAGTGAGTATAATGCGCAAAAACCGCCGTACAAGAAGAAGGCGACAATTAACCTCCCCACGAAACGCTTTCCCGACGCAGGTGATGATCTGATAGCATTTAAAAGTGCCTTAAGTAGGACTGGATTGCTAACCGCCGCAAAAAAACAGGATAAGAGGCGGAGTTTTGTTGGAGATTACGCAGAGAAGAACCAAAGGGAGCACGTGGGGGAGCGCAAATCTTCAGAATCGAGTCTGAGCGATAACCACCCTGTTTTGGATCATAGTCATATCGGTGGAGGCGCTGGCAGCAAGAGATACGACAGCGGTAGCGGAAATTACGGGTGGTTCGAGGAAATCCAGCCCCCCAGCAGGTGAGAATTGCAACAGACAAAACTGTAGCTAAAGCGTTAGAGCGCCCCCCTTTGTGTGTACCAACACATGATCCATCTCTTCTCGCCCAGCTTCCAATCTATGAGCCAGCTTGATGCGGCAAAGTCTATAGACGGTGCCCGCCATGGTGGCATTGGTGATCTCGATGCATCAATGCACAATCGCGGTTATGGGAGCAATGTGACGGCCCCTCCGTACGTGCTTGAGTCTTCCCAGAGCGATCAGAACTTGTGGAAGCTGACAGCAGGCAACCGGCCCCCGCAGCCAGTGGTTGAGAGGGATTTCTTTGAAGACGAGTGGGCTAAGAATTTCTCTTTATCTAATGTTGAATATTCCATGAGCCGTGATGAGCTCTTGAAAAGGAGCGCTACGGAAGAATTGGAAGTAGAGAGGTTCAACTTCGATCCTTCCCCCCGGTCCTCGAAGCTTAGGGGAGGGGGGCTCAGGGGGGATTTTGTCGGGGCGACCAGAGACCACAACATCCTCGATGCTGAGTTGAGTTTCATGGAGCAGCATCAACATCAACAGCGCAATGAGGTAAACAGAGTTACAAAAGGAAGTAACAAAAGTTCTGAAGGCGCCAGTACCAATGGCAGCAACATGGGTTTTCCCTCTGCCTCCTTCAAGGTTCTGCTCAAAGAAGACAACATGTATGGCACTACGGTGTCCAAGACTTTTACTCACTCTACCAATGGGGTGCGTTTGACCGAGACTGTCACGATATCTATCGCCTCTTATCGCGTGGTATCTGTCTTTGATTTGTCCAAAAGACGACGTACGGAGACTTACGCGCAATTCCTCGTCATTTTTGCGAGGGGAGGATTCAAAAATACAAAGGGAAAGTGGAAGAGACACAGTGATTTCAAGAAGCTCTTCGAGAGATGCTCAGGGGGGGATGACTCTTGGTGCAGTGGCGTCAATGTTGAGAATGTGAGAGGGAGCGACGACGAAAATCCTTACCTTCCAAACGCTCTCTGTAGCTGGAAGTTGCTTTCTCAAAGGAAGCGATGGTTCCGTTGCCTCAACCCGGAATACCTCTGCTTGAAAGCATTTCTACTGGAGCGATTCCTGCACGATGTTCTTTTCGAGTCACGGAGAACCAACTTATTAGTGCGATGGTTCAATGAAGAGTAGCGGCATAAAGAGAGTGGACGGCAGTGAATGTCTGGCTGCAGAACGTGGTATCACTACCTACTCTACAACCACAACCACAACAACCACCACCACAACCACCACAACCACAACCACAACAACCACCACCACAACCACAACAACCACCACCACAACCACCACCACAACCACCACAACCACCACCACCACCACAACCACCACCACCACATCCAACCATACCTCATAAATGAAAATATATAATAGGCATGCATGTTTAATTCTTTCCGAAGGCATTCCCTAAAAATTGCCGAAGTTTACGGTGCTTATTTTATTGAGCCTTCTTATCTCCTTCACATGATCCCTAGCGCCCTCTCTCCGGCTTCCTCGATCGACTTAACCTTGATGGTGCCGTCCATCTGCTTCGCAAGGTCCCTCAGAGGCTCGATTCCTGCCTGTTTCATAACATTGAGATCCCTGACCATTAGCATCGCTACTTGGGACTGTCTGTCGAGCTCCTGTTCGTCAATTGTTGGGGGTCCCTCGAATCCTGGTACTCCCGCATTTTGCATGATGATTTGCATCGTTTGCAGTAAAATCCTCCACTCATTCGTAATGCGGAGGTGAAAATTATCTCTCTCCGTCTTTTCCCCCCTCTCAAACATCTTCCGCTCCGCATCAACAGTTGACCCAGCAGACCAGCCACCCTGCATGGTCCAACCTCTCTCCACCTCCTTTCTCCTATTCTCGCTTTCCTCGTCCAACTTCCTCGTCCTTTCCTCCACTTCCAATGTCTTCATCCCAACGGCCCTCCAGCAACCCTCAATGACCGCCATCATCTCCCGGCACTCGCCCTCGTCCCCTTGGAGCACGTTTGATATCCTCCGGGCGAGACTCGGGGAAATTTTGCCCGACTGGATTCCAGTAGGATCGCCAGGATGGGATGAGGGGGGGAAGGGGGTAAAAATCATGTTGGGGGGGGGCTGCGTCAGGGACATTTGGCTGTCGTTTGTGCTGCTACCAGTTGTAGACGAGGCATCGAGGGCAGCATATTGCGCACGGAGGGTTGGCAACAGGGTAGAAGGAGGTGGGAGACTATTTTGAGTGTCTGGGGGGGGGGAGAATTTCGGAATCGGGGGTGCTGTCGTATTTGCCATCGTTGCAGGAGCGGATTGTTGTTGTTGTTGTTGCTGCTGCTGTTGTTGCTGCTGCTGTTGCTGCTGCTGTTGTTCCTGCTGTTGCTGCTGCAATGACGGTTGCTGCTGCTGCTGCTGCATTGCCATTTGCTGGGCCTGCTGCGATGCGGACTGTGTCGTCGGTTTCTTGGTGAGAAACTGACTCATCAAGTCCTTGGTCTTATCATCCAACACATAGCCTCCATCGACGGGCTGCCCAATTGAGGTTAGGCCCCCCCCGCCAGGGTCCTCCATTTCGTACCCCTCCTCGATCTTAATCCTCTTGCTTACCGGTTCGCCGGTTTCGGTTTCGCCCTCGCCCAAATCCTCTTGCTTCACCATCCTCTCCAGCTCCATTCTCTCCTCCCTCTCCCTTCTCTCCCTCTCCTCCTCCTCCTTCTTCTTCTTCTCTTTCTCAAAATCACTCTGCACTCTCTCACCGACAGCCTCTTTCAGGTTATCGAGGGTCAAGTGATCGTTCTTAGTAACCCTCTTCATCATCAACAAGAATCCCTCGTAAACCTGTGTGGTATCATCGTAGTCATCGCCATTGTCATTGTTGCTGTCGCCGTTTTCGTTGTTATCCTCGTTTTTGTCATCCCCATCTCTATTTTCACCGCCATAAGCCCTCCTGCACTCCACCACCCCCCTGATGAACACCTCCCTAGCCGCATCGTCCCTCCCCCTCTCCTCGCCCAGCCATCTCCCGTAGCTCTCCCAAACTCCCCCGTCCACGCAGCTCCCCTCATCAGACACTGCCGACTCAAAACCTGACTGAGCAGACTTGAACTGTCTCGCAGTCACCATCAAAGAAACATAAGACAAATGCAGCAGCGACAAAGCCGTCCTCAGCTGATGGTAATCTTCCGGCAGTGGTCTCTCCGTCAAATCACCAGGGGTGAGTGAGAAAAGCTCGTCTGCAAAATCGAATATGGCTGCGGTGTAGATTTCCTTGGCAGATGCGAGTCCTGTGCGGGTGCGGCCGCCATCAACAGTGCCACCCGTCCCGTAATCTACGGGGGTGACTGAAGGGTGAAAATCAATGTCGGGAAACGGGTGGGGATACAAGGCAGAGGCTGCAATGTATTTTGCATAGGGAGAAAAGGGAGAGGTTTGGGCAGGGATTGAGGAGAGTGCTGTGTATTTAATCGTCATTTTGTGACTTGATGAACACGCGGTCACTTCTTCGTTGGGGCCGGGATAATCTCGTGTCACTACTACCACCAACTACTGGGCGCAGTTTCAAATGGTACGTTTCGTTGGGAGGGAATGTATGTCTTGTGGGTCGCGCGCATTTTGGAAGGAGAATCTAAAACGATGATTTTCTGAAACAGACACCGTTGTACAATCGACAATAATACCCTCCAATTCAAAGAGGCGCTGCTTCTGGTTTTTAGTTAAAAAAAAAATCATTAACGGACCTCCAAAACTCCCTCCTGCTTTTGATCCTTTTGACAGTCATTGTACGGAACATTGTGGAACGTCACCGCTCTTTTCTGTAACGACTGTCGAGGGGGGGGGGTCAAATAGTCAACAGCGGCTCCTCCTCGACCAATCCAAACTAAAATGTACGCTCAGTTGACCTCGTCATCCTTTGCTTCTTCCCTCCAACTCCCTACGTGTGTTTGTTTTTACCTCCCTTGTTCTGCCTGCAGTAATAAGTGCCACGCATCGTGTTGCTGTCGGCAGGAAATCAACCATCCTTTGTCCCAATCTCCGTCGCCGAAGAAAAGACGCCAGAGGAAGCGGCTGCCTGGATCTGTGATTTGGGGTGATGAGGGGAGCGACAGCGGCATGAGTGAAAGCGACGACGGTGCAGCGTCAGATGACACGGATGACTTTTATGGACTTATCAAAGACTCGCGCCTGGGTGAGTTCTTCTCCTCTGATGAGGAGGAGGAGAACAATTCAAGGATGAACAAACCGATAGTGAGCAGTTCGGAAGGTGACACTCCTGAGAGCAGCAGCCCATCCACACATTTACCCTCCCATAAAAATACCGATCACCAGCGCTACGACCACGGCGCCCCTTCCCCGATATCCATTCCCTCCACCCCTTATCTCCTCCTCTCCGCCTCCTCCCCAAACCTTCTCTCAACCACCCTCCAAGCCCCGCTCCTCCTCTACGACATGTCAACCTACCACTCCGGTCGTATCTCCCTGAAAGCGAGGCTCCTGCCGGGAGGGGGCGGAGTCCTCGTCAAAACCGCGGCCTTATCCTACAAAGAGTTCAAAGGCATTGTCTCTGTTACCAGCGAGGGCATGATTTCTGTGTACACTCTCTCTGGCATCTTGGGAGATGGCGGCAGAAGCGCCAGCGTCGATGACGAAGATGTGAAAAATCAAAGTGACGAGGGCGACGATACAGGAGGAGGCCATAAGTTCATCGCACCGATTCTCAGTGACTTTATCACGCAGGCATATGATGGGAGGCAGGGTGGCATTACTGACATGGACGCAATCTGTGTCCCGTACGATGACGCTGATGGAGATGGAGATGGAGATGGAGATGGAGATGGAGATGGAGATGGAGATGGAGATGGAGATGGAGATGGAGATGGAGATGGAGATGGAGATGGAGATGGAGAAGGAGATGGAGACGGAGATGGAGACGGAGACGGAGACGGAGATGGAGACGGAGATGGAGATGGAGATGGAGATGAATGGGGACGTGTTAAGATTGTTGTCGCGTGTCTTCATTCCAGATCGTTTGTGTCTGTTGTGGAAATTGTTGTAAGGGTGTTTAAGAATATGAAGCCTCCTCTAGTTGACGAAATAATACCCGACAGAGGAGGTAGCGGAGACGGTAGTATTGATAAAGAAGATAACAGCAGCAGGGTAGATGATGTAGGAAATGATAACAGCGAAAATGTCAATAATGAAGGCCACAACGATGTTGATAGCAATAACAATGATGTTGACGGTTATAACAATCATAATGACGACAACAATGACGGCAATAAAAATGACGACGACGAAGACGATAACGACGAAAGAATAATTATATCGGCACTTATGAAAGGAATCGTCGACAAAATCTCAGAAAAGGACGAATCTTCTGATAAGCTCCCCCCTCCTCCTCTTCTTCGACCTCCTGCCAACACCTTTGCTGTAAAACTAGTTTCCTCTCTTCCAGAAGAGACGATATCGCTAGTACTTCTCCAAAATGGCACCTTAATTGGCTCCTTGAGCTCCTCGGGATCTGCAGGTATTTCAAAAATAATTCCGAACGGGATTGTACCTATCTTGGAGGATCCGGGCAAAGAGCTTCGGCAGGATGACGTCAAGTCGGTATCACTTAGGCTTTCGGACCTGCAACCCGACCGGCAACTCCGCAAATTCCCCGTTCTCCACGGTGCATCAGCGAGGAGATTAGACGGCGGGATGGTGACTATCGACGTCGTCGGCCGCCTTCGCTTGAGTAGGGTCGATGTAGATCCGGTGACTAAATTCGTCTCGTGGGAGACGCTATCGCCACAGCCCTCCCTTGATTTTCCGACGGCGATGATCGGGCTGGGGACGTCAAGAGATTCCATCATTGTTGCGTCGAGGAGTGGCCGGACGTATACGGTGGTTCGAGGGAAGGGTGGGGAGGTTGCTGTTTCAGACCCTGTGAGAGAACATGTTTGGAGATTAGGGGCCGACACTGTATCACTTAAGGATAAGATTGTGCTGTCCGAGACGGAGGCGGAGGGAGGCAGGGATGATGAAGCTGGTCAAGAGAGAAAAGTGCAAGAGGAAGAGGAGGGGGAGGGGGGTTACTGCTCTTGCTGCGGTGGAAAGCAATCGAAATCAAGATTTACTTCGCCAGAGAGTGAGCTTGAGAAGTTTGAGGGGAAGCGCTGGGGCGTCGTACAGCACTTCGCCACGTCGCTGACCACACCACAAAATAGCGATGTCGAAATTCCGCTTTATGTTTACTTACTGAATAACGGTAGGGTCGCAGTCGTTGTAGGTGCGAATACAAGCAATTTGAAGCAAGGAGGGCTAAGGAGGAATGTTCTGCGGAAGCTTCATGAAAGTGGAAAGTATACTGAATTGTGCATGCGACTGAGAGAGGGTGGGAATAAGACTGCAGAAAAAATGGTAGAAGTTCCTGAAGAGGAAATGTGGGGACGTATATGTGAGGGGGGGGGGGATGTGGAGCAGTTGAACAGCGTTATTTTGCGAGTTGTTAGCGGCAAGCAAACTTTATGATATGAGTATATAAGTAGAGAATGGCTTTTTTTGCTGCAACAATCTCATCCATCGCTTTCCACGTGCGATTATTAATTCAGCTTCACAATTCGCTTACTACATTTTTTTCTTCTTTAGCTTCGTCTTTAATTTTTCGAACTCGTCGTCGACCACAATCTCCCGATTCAAGCGCTTATCTGACATCTTCTTCTTCGCGGCTGTCGACGAAGGTGTGTACGTCGATTTTTTGTAAGTCTGTGATTGCCGTTGATCCTGCAGAGATTGCGTGCGATGCGCTGTTAGTAGCCGACGAACGAAAGATGGTTTTGGTTCATAAAAAAATTTCTTTGCCGCTTCATTCGCATCCTCACCTTCCTACGTCGCAGCAGCTCTTTCGCACGCGTTTGCGCGAGCCCGAGAGACTTCTGGGTTTTTTTCAGACACTTGGTCACGACTTTCCGCTCAGCTTGTAATCCCTCAGATTTACCCAAATTCGAAGCTTTTTCGGTTACACTTCCACTGCCGTCTTCGAGAGCAACCAGCTCATCGTCAATGCCCTTAATCTTAGCCTCGAGAATTTTCACCACACTCTCGATTTCCTCCACCTCCGAGAGGACAAAATCCAAATCGTTGCTGCCCACAACATTGCTAAAGTCAACGTCGAAATTCTCGCCACCGACGGTGCCTTTTCCATCTAAATAATCAATCAGCTCATTCAACAGACCGCTCCCAAAACCTTTGGCCTGGCTCGAAATTGTTGACGAAGCAGCTGAATTAAATAGATCGCTGAATATGGACGAAAAACTGTCACCGTTCGTCGAATAGGGGTCGTCGTCTTCGCCACCAGCTTTTGGCATGTAGTCCTCCCAGTTGGTACTTTTGTTCTTGCCCCCTCTACTCTTGTTATTAGGGGATCTTCTACTGTTGTTGCTGCTCCCAGGGGATGATTTATTATTTCGCATGAAATTCTCCACACTGTTTGGGTTCGTTATCGTCTCGTATGCCTCTGTAACCTCGCGAAATTTAGCCCCTCCATCTGGACCCTTGTAAACGTCGGGGTGAAACTTCAATGCTTTCTTGCGATAGGCTTTTTTTATTTCCTGAGGAGACGCAGAGCGGGACACACCCAGAATGTCATATGGTGTGGCGCGGAGGGTCGTGAGAGTGCATGCATGAGTGGGCTGCGTAGGGAGGTTGACAAAAAACTGGGAGGAAAGCGGGATAAAAAAAAGTATCAACGCCAGTGGGAATAACATGAGGAGCCGGTTTTTGAAATTTAAGCTGGGTTATAAGTAGGGCTGATGGTATATTTTGGGGAGGGACTTAGCAGGCGGAAAAATTCCGATTGTCTGGCTCCCAATTTGGTCTCCTGATATTCTGAAAAAAAAGCGAGGGGGAAAAATTATTGAAACCAGTGGAAAACCGATGGGCGACTCTGTTATATCCGTCGCTTTCCAGGGATTTGCTGCTGCCGTTGGTGGAAAGGTATCTTTTTCGCTCCTGGCTGACTCTCCCCTCTCCGAAGTTGTTGAGAAAATTGAAGCTCAGATCCAAAATCAACCCTGCGACATTTACGATTGCACATCTTCGTCAACTCCATCTCTGGTTTGTCTACTAAAACTCGATGAAAAGGGAACTGACGCTGTCACCTTGCAAAGTCTCGGTTGGTTTCCATCTGCGAACCTCATCGTTGTGGAAAAAGGCGCAGAAATCTCCCACTCCTTGATTGACGATTATTGGGGAGGTCAGCGGAGCAAGAGCAGCGACGAGTTGCCTCCTAAAATCATTGACAGCAAACGTCAGAAGGTCAGCGAAATAATGGCGGCTGTGGAAAATCGGGTGATTGAGGACACGCGCGTTTCGCCAAAGAAGAAGAGTGTAAAAGTTCTGGACTGGATGGCAAAAGTTCGGCGTTTGGACAGCATAATAGATGATAGCAAAGGGAAGAAAGGAAGCAGCAGTAAAAAGAAGAAGGCTGTCGGTGAAAAGGTCAAACAGATGCTCATCAAATCGAAAGCAAAGGGCGAGAAAAGGCTACGTGAGGAGGATAGGTTTTACTTTGAGGTGGCTGTTTTGGAAGAAACGGAAGACGATAAGCATAATTCTTCGATAGAGTATGTGAGTAATGCAAGTTATGCTGATAAAACAGTATATATGTAAGTATTCTTTCTCACCCTCGTAAAAATCTTAATTCAGATGTTCTTCAGCAAGCAAACAAGCTGTGGTAAAATTTGCGATGCCATGATGAAATCACTCGGCCGATCCGGAGTGACCACCCATTTCCTTGTCGTTGCTGGAGAGGAATGTAGAACTGTCGGTAACTTGACTTACGTGATTGATTTGGAGCGGAAAAATGTCATTCAGCAATTCTGCCGTGTCTACATCAAGGTAGGTGATAGCGACGGAATAGAAAGTTTGGAGTTGGAGTAGGGAAGAATATACGGTACGGAATAATAAAAGACGAAAAAGAAGACGAAAAAGAAGACGTAGCTGCTTTTGAAAATGGTTTCGCTGCTTGCCTTATTTGTTAGCGAAGCGATTGATTTCGTCACAACTCAAGTCGTCGAACTGCTGCTGGTGGTGGGCTGGTTTCCGTTTCACCTTCCTTTTTCTTTCACCTTCCTTTTCCCCTCCATAAATGTTGCAGGTTGTAGAGTCATTGACAATTCGTTACGATGTCGAAGAACTCAGGTTTCAAGCTAGCACCGCCGACCAACCCACCGTCGATATCGCTCATACTGAGTAGACCTTTTGAATTGCTGCCCTTCATTGATCCGCCGTACTGTAAATATATATGATGCGAGAGAGAGGTCAGTTTTCGATCGAAAGTGGTC
>Ga0115557_1001067_pt1 | contig 18882 bp, 8 predicted proteins | sample COGITO_mtgs_1104_FD_87280 | JGI IMG/M metagenome (GOLD analysis project Ga0115557, IMG submission 87280) | Pelagic marine microbial communities from North Sea - COGITO_mtgs_110421 | ecosystem: Environmental > Aquatic > Marine > Epipelagic | place: Germany:Helgoland, sampling site Kabeltonne...
CCGTCTCGTCTCGTCATTTACACGCCACGTGGTGTTTGATTTCATCCGATTCTTTTAAGTCTCTCTGTCTCTCTCCTTTACTCTTGCGCGTTTTTTTCAGAACAGAGACGATGACGATGACGTGCACTGCGACGACGACGACTTTTCGTTGTCGTTGTTTCGAGAAGACGCCTTCTTTACCATCGGTGCGAACGAGAGGAAGAAGAAGAATGAATCAACGCATCATCGTCCGAGCGGTGTCGGAACCGACGCGATCGTATTACGAAGAGAAGGAAGATTATCTCCACGAGAACAACGCGAACAACAACGCGGAGTCTGCGTCGCAAACGTTGAAACTCTCCGTGCAAGACAGATTGCGCATGGGGAAGAATGCGCACAGGTTTCGATCGGTCGTGTGTTTAGGAACCAGTCCGAGAGCGGTGGGATCAGGATCGGAAGTTTTATTCGTCGACGGGGAAGACGTGTATGGCGTACACGACCAATATCTTCCCAACAAAAATACCAAAAACGGTGGAAAAAAAGAAGTCGTATCCTCGGAGCTCATCTTACAGAAATCTGCGTTCGCGGTGGAAATGGCCGTGAGAAAGATTCGGTCGACCTATTTCGCGGCGACGACGTGGGAAAATAGACATTATTTAGTGAGAGAGGAGCGAGATCCGCAGGACGGAAGCGTGATGAATTTGAGCATCCGAGAGGCGAAATTGAGCGAACGGTTGAGAAGACGGATGGAAAACGAACAGATGAGCCAATTCGAGAGAATGGGCAGAGGGTTTCCTATTTTAGACGTGTAAAACGACTGTTTTATTTTGTTGTAAACATAATTCAGAGGGAAAGGGAGGGGAAATGTGTACCCGTAGTAGAGATGCGTACGCAACGTAGAAAAAATGTAGAAATATTGTTGTAATCTAGAGCGAGCGAAAAGTTATAAAACTTAGAATAAACACTGTGTGTATCGCTATCGTTGTTGCCTTTCTCTTAAATCTTTCAAAACGCGTTGGAACGCGCACGCTTCCGTGGACGTGAAGTTTTTCAAATCGTCGCTCTTCACATTCGCAGTAAACTTTTTCAAATTTGATTGGCTCAAATACGTATTCAAAACAATTTTGGCGCTGTCTGGGTTGCGAAACGCCTCGGCAACGCGTAAGCACGAAAACAAAGCGTCTGCGGCGACTGTCGTCCGTTTGAACTCGTTGGCGAGTACAGAGACGGCGTAAAATAAAGCCGCAGGATTGAACTCTTGAAGTCGACGAAGTAACTCGACGAGGAATATTTTCGCATCCTTCGTCGTTGACGCGTTTACAACAACATCGCCAAACGCGGATTTGACGCTGATGAGCGCTAACGCGAGCTCTCTGTCGATAGTAGAATCGACAGAGATGTTGAGCGATACTTTCCTCACAGATTCGTACGGAAGTAGTAAAGCGTACTTAGTCGCCTCTGCGAGCGGATCGTCATCTCCAGAAGACTTCATCTTCATCAGTTCTATCGCTCTTGACTCGGAGAGAATCGCAAATTTTGAGTCATCGCTCAGTTGCTTCTTTTTCTTTTTTAATTTAGTCGTCGAAGCGAGCGCGATGCACTCTTTCGCGAAGGAAAGATTGCCAGATTTCTTCATAAGACTGAACCACATCGACGACAAGGCGCTTTCGACGACGACATTTTCTCCGGTTCCGTTTTCATCCAATCTCGCCCAAGGCGCGATATCTTCCCACAAGAACAAAACGTCGCGGATGGCGTTCAATTGATTCACATTCGAAGCGTCGACTACTGTTTCGAGCGTGTCGTCGATGAATGCTTTTGCACTCGTAAAATCGACCAAATCAGATTCTGAAATTTTCTTCATCGGCGCGAGCGCTTTCAAACAACTTTCGCTTTGAATTATAAACAAACGAGACACGGATGGTGTCGTCGCGGTTGCCGCCAGCGCCGATGCGGACTGCTGCGGAGGTGGTGGCGGTAAAGGGAGAGGAGGAGGAGGAGGAGCTTGGGCAGCTGCGTTTACTTCCTTTGTATATGTTTTAACTGTAGTTTCTTCTTGCTCATTTCGTTCTTCATCGACAACAACTGGCGGAGCTGTGACGGCATCCGCGGCGGCCGTAGTAGTATCGTCAACACTCATCAACATCAGCATCTCAGACGCAATGTCCGATATCCAGGGTACTTCATTGCCGCTCAGTAAATTGACGACAAACGTGCGATCGTTTTCATTCACAGCTTCTCCGACAAATCTTTCCAGTCGAGCGATTGACTCTCTGCGTACGGTGTTCAATGCAGACGCGTTCTCCTCGTCGTTACACCCTTCGTTCGTGCCGAGAGACTTTATGATCATGTTTTCGAGCTTGTTTGCGTCGAATGGATTTTCATCCAGCGCGATTTCAAGCGCGTTCGAGCACATCGTAGAGCTCAGAGACTTGTAATCTTCATCCCTTTTCGTAGAAGAAGCGTAAATCTCGGCGACGACGAGAGCCGAGACGAAAGGTTCGCCGTTGTTCAAAACCATCCACGAAGACACGACGTCTACCAATGCCGCTACGCTTGTATCTGCGCATACGTCCACATTCGCCTCGAGGGCGTCGAGTTTATCCGGATGTAATCGCGGCAACGCATTTTCCACTTGATGCACAAACTCGAGATTTTTCAAAGAGCGATTTGCCTCTTCTATAAACGATTTCATGGCAACGTCCGCAGAAGATGAAGTAGAATTTTCGAGTTCGTATAGAATGTCCGAATATACCGTAATCTTCAACGCGCGAGAAGCTTCGGTGAGAAAAGAATTCTCGCTTCCGTCCGTCAACAATAAGGACTTCAAGAAATCTGTATCCAAAAATGAAAGCGCTGAACACGCGCTTTCCCATCTCGATTCCGGCGTCGACCGTTTCTTTTTCGTCGCCGTCGTCGCCGCCTCTCTCAAAACAGTCGTCACGGCCGAAGCAAAGATACTTTCGGAAGAAATCGATGAATTTGCAAACGCTTTCGCGAGAGCAGATGCTAGTGCGTTCGGAAAGTCGGGGTGCGCTTTCGAAGCGACCTCGTTTGCGAACAATCTCGAGATTTCAATCGCAGAGGATTTCCCGTGTATCGCGCCATCCGATTGAAAGATTTGAAATGCATCGAGCGAAGGGACGAGTTCTTCGAACATATCGAGACGCACTAAAGCGTCGTCGTAAGATGCAATCTTGAGATAAGATCGCAGCACATCGACACGTCGCGCGCTTGAAACCACGGGCCAAGCGATGCGCGTCAAAACATCAGTAAAAGAGGAGGATTTTTGCTCCTCCGTTCTCGTTTTTAAAGCTTCCGCGTACGCATTCAGCAACGTTTCGTCGTTTTCGAAATTCGATTCGAAGAACGTCTCCGTTCGGGAAATGTACACGTCTCGCGGATCGACGCCATACGTATCCGCAAGTCGCATGCAAAGTTTTAAAACGGTTTGAGGCGGTGCCGATGATACACTCGATACTTCCTCATCGTCTGATGTTGATTTCGGCAGACGCGATAAATCCGCATCCGAAACGCCACTACTGGCTAACTCGAGAATCGCTTTGGCGCGGTACCCGTACTCGTCTTTTGAATTATCGGCTGCAACGAAAGTGTTCGCATCGAAATTTTCTTGTCCGAGTAAAAACGCCAACGTCTCTGCATCCGTCATCGCGTGAACTCGACTGCGATACTTACCAGCCAACTTCGCGTCGACGGTTCCGCTGTGTTGCAACGCGTTCGTTAAATCACTCATACTCGCCGAGGCAAAAGATGACGCGCCGTTACGAACTGACGTATCGTCACCGCTACCATCATCTAACGCTCTCGCAGCTCTCGAATAGAATCCAAGAGACAACAAAATACGAAGCGCGCGTCCGCTCGAAGCTTTCGCAGCGAGTGCATCCACCGCGTCTCCGGCAATATTCGGATCCTCAATCATCGCGAGGTAGGCGAACGACTTTGCGCACGCGAGCTGTGGAAGTTTCGGGAACTGCTGCTGATCGGACTCTTGTGATCTATTCTTTGACGAAAGCTTACCAAGCTCGTCAATTTTCTTGAGCATGGACGGTTCCTCTTTCCGTAAAAACGATACCAACATTTCATCCGATGCTTCCGTGCCTTTCAAGCCGAGATCATACAAAGTATTCGGAGTGGGAGATAACGATTGCTGCTCCTCTACCTGCGCTCTTTGCCACTCGTCCAAAAGTCCGGGCACTTGGGAGGTGGCACAGTGCGATACCGCGAAAGATAACAAAGTCAATCGCGTCTTCACCGTTAGCTGATCACTACTGCTTCCGAGCGCCGCGCAGATTCGCCAACACTCGCTATACTCATTCGCAATGAGGCGTAAAGACATTCGAGCGGATGCTTGCATATCTCTTTGAGCGGAGAATGCGTATTCGGCACACATTAACTCGACTCGAAGTGCATGTATACCGAGACAGTTTCCAACCTCTATCAGTTCGTCCAGGCGCAAATAGTTCCTTTTCGCGTTCCCAGTGAGACACGAAGATAAGATACTCTCTCGATTTTCCTTCGCATTTTCAAACTCGAGTGGAGCGATGAAAACATTGAAAGTGCCGAGTTTTCTAAGAGTGTCGATCAAATACAACTCTTCGAGTACTTCTGCATAATGCGATCCAGTCTCCTCGTCGAGTGGAATCAATCGCAAGACGGTGTCAGCATTTACAATTGTCTGGTCGTTGATGGATAATGAAGCGCGCGTTAAATCTTTTGCGACTTCAAGCAAGAGCGGCAAAGCATATTCTTTGGTCGGTAAAATCGGAATCGAATGATTTTCGGAACGATGAATGTGTTTCTTTGCCGCCGACCACGCGTGATTGCGCAACTGACTTCGAACGAGCCTCTCTAAAGCAAAGAGTAGAATTCCGGAATCTTCCCTGTAGTCGACTTTCGGGAACGCACCGAGGAGAATCGTTTGAAGGTCTTTGAACAAGCTGAGCCATCCAGAATCATTGAGTTTGCGGATGTGTTCCTCCTTTAAAATATCAACCAAAAGTTCTCGAGCAAACGTCTCATTCGCCGAAGATTCCGATAGTTCACGCAACGATATTTCGAGCATCTCTTTGCGATAAAGGATAACTTCTGCGGCATCGATAAAAGAGAGCAAACGTTTAACAACTAGATCTTCTTCATTTGCGTTACTGATGTCGTCGTTGTCGTAATCGTTATCATTCAAAACGAGATCCGATAATATCGACTTGAGTTTTTCTATGGAACGTTTATCGACGCGCGAGAACGAGTGCGTGATCTCCGTGACGACGCGTTCGATACCATTTAAACCACCGAGATATGCTTTCGCATGTTTATTACCATCTTTCGTAAACCACTGCAAAGCGCGAGAGAGATAGGTCAATTGCGAAGGTTTATCGAACGCGATTGATACCAACCATTTTTGTAACAACGTCTGCATCATCGGCGTGCCTTCATCATCATCAACGACGTAAAGATACCGAGTCGCGATGTCAAGCATTGACCAAACGTTATCTATCGTGGTATCTTCTTCGTTCAACAATAACGAAAGTTTATCACCCGGAGCTTTTCCATGGAAATCTCTCAAAGATACCGAGTGGGCACGCATTTGTAAAAGCGCGTCGATATCATCGTCCGCCTCTTCAAGGAGCACCATCGCGCAAAGCGCCAACGCGCTTTGCAGCGCATTTTCGACGCTCGCATCTTCAAAGCAGCTGCTCGAAGACGATGCAACGCAAAATAAGAAGTCGCGTGCGTTTGATATGGATCCAGATCGTTCGTCAATCTGAAATGCACGTTCGATGACCCATTGTCCAATGTTCGTCGTTTGATTCTCCTCCTCCGTGTCGGTCTCTCGGTGTACCGTCGACTGTAACCCGATCACTTTTGCAAAACGGTCGTCTTGTTCAACAATTAACGTCATTCCGTATTCCTCGGAAACGATTGAGCTTAATATCTCAGATGTTTCGCACCAATCGGGAGTGCGAAGTTGATTTTGTTGTCCACCTGAAGAAGTATCTCCACGGTCGAGAATCTCAAGCAAGACTTTTTTGTATTCCGAGACGCGAGCACACTCTGGAATCTCTCCGGCTATGTTTAACAAATCACGCTCACGAAAGCAATCGTTGTGTCTTTGAAGTAATACTTCTAATCCTCGCGCGTTTCCGGCTCGTGCGACCGCTTTCGCCGCGTCTAGGTATTCCACAAATCGAAAACTTTCGTACGCCGAGGACGAAAAATAACCTAGATGCATTGCGCGAAGCGTTTCGAGACGATCTAACGCACCAAGAGCCGCTAAGCGCGCTCGCAGCCACCACTTTGTTTCTTCATCATCGGTACCAATATTGCTAGTATTACTAAATCGATCGGTTTCAGCGACGACTTGAGAAAGCAACAACTTTTGCGTCTCGTACGTCGGCGCGACGCGCAACAAGCACTCCGCGACCACCCACTTTCGATCCGATATGGACGACAAAGTTTCAATAATCGCAGATGCGGAGATCCCCACGCTTTTGCTATTGTTACTAACATTGTGCTTGCACAAATCATCGACAAGAGCAAACCATTTTTTCTTATATAAAGCATTCGTGTCCAACCCGTATACATTCGCCAGTTCGAGCGCTTCGTCCCAGCATTTCGTATCGAGATATTTCGTAAACATTTCTTCCGGCGTTCTTTCATCGATGGTAAGCAATCGCCACGATTGATCGTTTTCCGGAAACGATTCTAGTACGCAAATTCGCTTCAATTCTCTTTTACTACTATTGCCACTACTACTACTACTACTGCTGCTGCTGCTAGTGATTTCGCACATCCCTGAAACGTGCGCGAATGTTCCTTGAAATAAAGTCGTGCCGTTTGTGTTGTCGCGCAAAGTCGTCTCGCCGGACTCATCGTCTGCAAACGCCGAACAATTATTGGAAAGAAGGGTCGCGGAAGAGGTTGGTTTGTTCCCATTGAACGTTTTATCTGCCTCGTCATCTACTCGCGTAATAGGTCGATACTGATTGTCATCGATGAACTCATCTTCACCGGTAAAACCTGTTTCCCACACCGACGCGCTTCTCGTATTCCCGTCGCGAATACCTATTCGTGTCGTCGCGGTTGGTGCGTCCGATTCTACGCTCACGTCACATCTGGACGAGGATACTATTCTCTTACTATTACTTTCAACAGCTGAAGAAAACGGAGAGGAAGAGGAACCTTTACCCGACGCAACGACTGGAAACTCTCCGATGTTTTCTGATGTGCTCCGAAAACTATACATCGTCACGCACATCGTCGTTTCCTTTCCTTCGTCCTCTTCAGACGCGGCGCCGACGACAGCGACCGTTCCTGTCTTCTCGTCCACTTCGAAACCTTTCACGAAAACCATGCCTTCCACATTTTTTAGCGTGGTCTTCTTCATTTGATGATGCGCACTACGCACGACCACGTCTTCTTCGTCGTTAAACTCAATCGATCGCACCTCCAACTGACAATGCTTTCTCCTCCTCCCTTTCTTCTTCGTGCTATTTCCAAAAGAGAGAACGTTCATCCATCCGCTCGAGGAGTAAAACGAACGCTCCACGATGGCGCACAACGTAAACGAATTTCTTTTGTCTCCCGACGTCTTCGTCGTCGTCACAGTCGGGAGTACAAACCCGCCCACGAATCGTTCGTTCGCCTTCATCTCTTCTCTCAAATCGACTTTTACCACTCTCCTCCCGACTCTCGTGTGTACAAACATTCGATTCGCTCCAACCTGCGAGGTGAAAAATTGACCATAGCCTTCGCCGCCGTCCGTATTATTATTATGACGAGTAGGAGTACATTTTGACCATTTCGCGAACGCAACGAACAAATCTTCTCTCTTCTTCGACTTCATCTTCTTTCCTCCTCCTCCAATTTTTGCTTCGTCGTGGTCGTTTACGTCTGAATCGTCCTCGTCGTTCAAACGCAAAGACACTAACGGCCGTTCCAAATCTTGCCCTCTGAATACAAATATTTGCGCGTAATCCGTCACCAAAACCATCGACGATTCAAGCTCCTCTTCGTTAAAACCAGAAAAAGACGACGATGCGATCGATAACCGCTCATCGAACGAAGGCACGCAACGATTTTCTGACGACGACGATGATGATGATGATGATGCTTCTCCTCCTCCAAGATGATGATTGTGATTATGAAAATCTCTCGAACAAACTTCTTCGCTTTCATTCTCGTAGTGCACCAAAACTTCGTGCAAAAACATCCCCATCGTCGTATCAAATCGTCGGCGCGAGAAAGAGACGACGTTGAAATCGGAGAGAGAGAGAGACTTTACGCACTTCTTCTTTTAAAAGAGCACGTAAACTCGCGCGTAAAAAGTGATGAGATGAAATGTTTAATTTTGACGACTTCAAGGGAAAAAGAGCAGACTAAAAACCGTTAGAATTTTCTCATCTCCTTTACCTATATAATAATGTCGCGAGAGTTCCAGTTCGAAAACGACAAATCGGTGTGCTGGAAAACAACCGTCCGACCAAACATGCCGCTAAAGATGCATCGACACGACCGGTTTCGCGTCGTCGTCGCCTTACAAGGCGGCACGTTAAAGAAAACGGAAGAAAACGGGACGAAAACAGATTTGATATTCGAGACCGGGAAAGCGTATTACTTACCTCCAGACCCTGCGAACGAGTTACACGCGGACATCAACGAAGGCGACGAGGACGTGGTCGTGATGGTGTGCGAGTTTAAAAACGAAGGCGAACCGGCAATAGGGGCGAAGACGTGTTCGTGCGGATTAGGAGGGGAATGCAGTTGCCCTAAGTTTACCGGGTTTAGATTAGAAGGGAATTTAGCACACGAGAACTGGCAACCGCCGACGACGAAACGAGAAGAAGGGTGATGACGAAGCGACTCAACTCGCACGACGTATGCGTATGTAATCTCATAGCCGCTGAAGTATTCTATTATATGCGTTCTCTCTCTTAAAACTTGTATCATTCATTATGTAGGCCCCGCGCTTCTTCGGCGAATCGTTCCAACTTTTCTCTCGTTTTAACGCGAATCGTTCTCTCGAGCACTTTCGGGAACTCCATGTACGTCGCTTCGGCGAGCAACCACTCTCGGTCTAAGATTTCAAACGCGTCGCAGTACAGCTCGTGGAAAGCGGCGACGAAAGCTTCTTTCCGACGAAAACTACTTCCGCCATTAATGCTACTATCGTTATCATTATTATTATTACTACTACTCGTGGTGCGTCTTCTTCGAACCAACTCAAGAAAGCCGACGACGCACTTATCTACTCTCAACGTTTCATCCACCGATCCGTTTCTGATGATTCCATCCACGTCTAAGAGTTTCGTCAACTCGTGCGTCACGTTCACGCCCGCCGCCGCGAACGGGTACTCCCAATCGCTTCGTTTCCCGTTTTTCTTCTCCACGAGAACTTTGAACAGATCTTTCCTCGTTTGCGAGAAGTAGACTAAATTTTCTAGAGCGAAAACGCCGCACCCTCGTAAATCCGTCGAAGGGTGCGTGCCTTGCCATCCCATGTCTTTCCACTTTTCGCTCGCGTGTCCCAAACGCGGTTGTTGTTGTCGTTCGGACGCGGCTAAAGAAGAAGAAGAAGACTTTGATGCAAGAGGAAATTCAACCCCATCTTCATCAAAACAACTCCTCCATAATATCTTCAACATGTCCACGTGTTCTCTTTGCGTCTCGTCGTACTTCACGTCCAATCGAGATCGAATGTATACCATCGTTTCCAAACCGCTTTCGCTCAGTTTCGTCTCTAATTTTCCATCGTTTTCCTCGTTCACATCGGTGAATTTGGAGGAAAGAAACTTGCTCAACTTCGCGAAGAAATACCCGACGTACTCCACCACCGATGCGATCGCGTGTTCGATTGGATTGCCCTGTTCTTGTTCTTCCTTTTTATCGTCGTCATCATCTTCAACTTTTGTTGGTATCTCGTTGGTCAATTTTTTCCCTTTCCCAAGTCGATGCCGGATTGATTCTTTCTCGCTGTTGCTCATCTCTCTCTCTCTCTGATATCGAGACGTAAGGCACAAAATCGATTTCGCCACTCAAAACAACAACAATTTCAACAACGTTTTCAAAGCGTCAGAGAGAGTAAAAGAGTGAGAGAAAGATCGTATATCTCTACACTTTTTAAGTACTCATTTGTGGAGAAATGAGGAACGAAATGCAACACAAATACTCCCCTAATAATACGTGTTACGCATAACACGATGATGACGACGAACGCACTCCCAAAACGCTGTTTAGGTTGTTGCGTTCCTTCGAACTGCAACGCATCATTTCTTCGAAAACGAAGACACAGACTCACCATGAACAACATTTTTCCTGCTCCCTTTTCATCATCATCATCGTCGCGAGCGGCAAAAGCAAAAGCAACAAAAGCGGAGAAGGTTTTCTCAACAACGACGACGACAAGAAGAAGAAGAAGAAACTCCGAAAGGAGAAGCGTAAACAACGAAGACGACCCGCTGTTATCGTTCGCCGCTCAGTTAGAACCGCCGAAAGTAGACTTAGACTTGGAGTCTTTGCAAGAAGATTTAGGCGCAGTTGTTGACGAAAATGGGTTCGTTTTACGATACGGAGAGGAAATCGAAGAGGAAGTTAAAATTTTACGAAACGAGTGCGCGATTATCGATCGATCGGAGTGGGGGATATTTCGAGTCGCATCTGGCGCCGAGGGAGATATGGTGAAATTTTTAGAAACTCTGTCGTTGTCGTCTGAAAAACTCTCGATGGAGGAGATTGGAAGCATCCAACCGGGCACGGGGAAGCGGGTGAACGGGAAACTCGATATCTACGCGCAAGAATCCGGCGCGTTTTTAGTGATTGCATCGAGGGAGGACGTGAAAGAAAATAGGGTAGAAACCATCGCGAAAGAGTGTAAGATGAGCGAGGTTATGAATTTAGCGAGTCGATGCGTGTTGCTCACCGCGTGTGGGCCGAAAACCTTGGAGGTTTTGAAACCGACTGGGTTAGCGATGGTCTTGGAAGCCGGAAAGGAGTACGAAAATGCGCACGCGGTGTTTGGGTTCGAGAATAGGCCGGTGGTGTGTTGTAAAACGAACGAATTTGTCGGTAAGTGCGGGGAAGAGTCGGCAATGAACTTTGTGGTAGATGAAGGCGTAGCTGGACAGGTTTGGGCGGCGATTATTAAAGCCGGCGCGTTCCCGGTTGGTACCGAGGCGCTCGACGCCATTCTTCAGTAAAAAGAAGTACTACTATTTTTAGCGGCTACTATGTTTATTTTAGAACTCTATTTATCACTACTACTACTACGCTTGAAATTCTAATCATCAAACCCAACGGCGTCGACTTTCGTCACGTCTAATTGAATGATATCGCACTTGGTCCCGTTCCCGAGTAAATCGCCTAAACTCGGGTTGGTTCGGCCTTTATCGCCGTGGCAAAACTCTTTGATGTACGTCCCAGCTTCCGCGCGAAGATCGACATACACGCAACGACCCCTCGTTCCAGGGACTACGGTGACTTTAATTTCACGCAACGTTCTTGGACGGACGAGATCCGATCGTCTGTGCGATACGCGAATGGGAGTTTGTTGTTTCAACTCTACGTCTTTCATGGCGCTCACGACGTCGCAAATCGTCGAATCCATTGGCACCGGCGGATCGCAAATGCACACGCACGAGTAACTCTTTTCTTTTTCGTTCGAGTCTAATCGTAAACCAACGTTTTTGTAGGTTTCTTTTGGAACGACGCGTAAATTGAAAGCTTTGACGTCAGTTTTCAGGAAACTCGATTGGTTCATGAGCGTTTCAGCGCGCACGAGATTTTCTCGAAGTTCGGAGACGCTCGCTTTCGGATTGTGCACTTCGAGGACAAACGGTCTGCCATCGCCGAGCATGCGAACGTCCAAATCTTCTCTCCCGGAGGAGTTGAACTTTGCCCCGTCCGCGTGTGCGGATTTTACGATGGCATCCTCCAACGCGTCTTGAACGCTTTCCGTCGCTCGCGCCCATTTGACTGGACAATTGGACCACGGCGACTGAGGCACGTCTCTCGCGAATTTCGCGTATCTTCCGGCAACGTAGACGGGTGAGGCCCAAACGCGAACGCGCGCGGCGATTGGATTTTCTTTCTTTTCCTCATCTTGTTTCATACGTACCGCTTTATACGTGTTATTGTACAACGCGCTCATCAACGTCTCCGTCGTCGCGTTTTTAATCGCTCGCAAAAAACCATCCGTCGACGTCTCTTTACGTACTCTCGAATACTCCAACCGACTGTCCTCAAACGCTGCCAAGTATTTTGGTTCCGGTTGCGACAGGACGAGTTCCCACTCCGGTTTTCTCCCTTCCCGTCGTTTCCGTTTTTTCCAGTTTTTCTGTCGATCGTTTGGTCGTTTCACGTTGAAATGTCGCATCGCTTTGAAATCATCTTCCAGAGAGACATTCGTCGTCTGAATCGTCCCATCATCTCTTTCACCGTCCTCGTTGTTAAAGTCGCTCTTCTTATCGGTAGCAAAACTCGCCGCCGACGGTACGCCTTCGTACTCGACGTACACCATCACCGTCGCTTTCGCTTTATCCCTCACGTGTTCGACTCGCTCGCACCCGCTGTGCGCTCGCACCATCAACATCGCCGCCTCTCGCGCCTCTCGCGCCATCGCGTCAAAGTCGCCCTCGAGTACGCGCATTTGTTGTTGTCGTTGTTGTTGTTGTATTCTCGCCATATTGACGCTCTCCTTCTCCTCGTCTGAATCGATGACATCTTCTCCTTCTTTGCCTTCTTTGCCTTCTCTCAGTAAAATCTCTTTCGCGAGAGCCTGTCGAAACGCCACGGAGGGAGGAAACGCAAAGTCGACGCACACGCGTTCTCCGTTTTGAACGACTCTTTTTCTGCGTTTAGTAGTATTCTTTTTAGATTTGCACGCGAGGTGTTTCGCGAGTTCGCGCGCGTCGCTGACTACCACCGCTTTGTCTTTGTCTTCTTCTTCTTCTTTGTTGTTGTTGTCTTCTTCTTCTTCTTCTTCTTCTTCCGATGCTGTTTTTGACGGCGCTGAGGAACGACAAGAGAAGAACGAGAAGCAGTTCAAACACGCCGGACAGACGGCATTAAAGTCGTTCTTTATTCGTTCCTTCTTCTTCTTTGTGTCGTCGTCGTCGTTCGACTCGTTCAGAGAAGGATGGCGACAAAACGCGCACAAGTCATCCCTCAACGGAGTTGTACATGTCGGCATTTTAAGTGACGGATGATGTGATGATGATGACCGAGAGATGATGACTTTTACGCAATGTCTGCGCTAATACCACTTCATTAACAAGAGCAGTAACAACAACAGCAATGATTCCGTCGGTTCGTACACGTCGTCGTCTGTTTATTCTGTTCTTTTGCGTCTGCGTCGCCTTCTTTTCCTCCTCCTCCTTCTTTTGTTCTTCTTCGTCTTCTTGCGCTTCGGACGATGCCTTTGACTTTGACGGTGGTGTTGGTGGTGTGTACGCAGTCGAAGAAGAAGAAGAAGAACGGCAACAAAAACGAAGAAGACGAATACTGCGAACGAGAGTAAACGACGACGAAGAGAAAACGAGGACGATGATTCCACCAAAGTGGGCGCGAGCTCGAAACGAGAACGATTTAGAAACAGACCGGAAGTACGTTTTGAAGAACAACGGAAGAGGAGAAGAGAACAAAACGTTGACGAGAAGAGCGAGAGCCTACGCGAACTTTGAAAACGCGTTCGCCGAAGGGTCGTCGAGTTGGAAAGTGAAAACGAGTAAGCGCATGCCGGCAAAGACGTGCGCGGAAAGGAAATGGATTACGAGTGAAAGTGAAGACGAGAGTACGCGGAGGAGTACGAGCGGGAGTACTGACATCGAGAGGACTCGTAATGATGAGAACAGCGCCGCGAACAGAGGAGGAAGAAGTGAAAGAAGAAGAAACAAACAGTTGGGTATCGTTATCGTGGTGTGCTTGGAAAACATCAGCACGTTGTTGCGAGAGATCGATTGTGAAAAGACGAACGTGTACGCGTACGTGAAATGCGCGCAACACGTAGCGTTCGACGAAGACGTGGAGGAGAAGGTGGATACGTGCGTGACGGTGATTCATTCGAAAATAACGAGGAGGCCGGAGGCGAAAATGCACGTCGAGTGGATCGGTCACATTTTGGCGAACTACGACGACGAGAAGCTCGAACCGAATTTGATGTTCTTAAAAGGCGTGTACAGGAATAAAGGACAATCGAATTTAGAGCCCGCGTGGGTACACATGTTGGAAAGCGAAGAGCAAACACATCTGCAGGACTTTTCGTTCGCGTGTTTGATGGATCAATCGATCGATTTTCCGACTCGAAGCGAGAATTTCTTGGACATTACAGACTCGGAGAAGTTGTTGTGTTCGATGTACGAGCGATACGCCTGCGAAAAAGACACGTGCAAGAACTTTTTAGGATGCACGCACTCGATGTTTGCGGCTTCCTCGGAACGGATTCGGTCTCTGCCCAAAACGGAGTACGCGCACTTATTCGATTTCCTCATGAATGAACGGAGCGAATACCACATATATACTTTCGAGAAAGCTTGGAGCGTCATTCTCGGGTGCGCGAAGACGTACGGAGAATACTCGACGAGGGTAAAGACGTTACCGCTTCGCGTGCGATGCGGGAGGGGAGAGTACGGGACGTTCGATGTTGCGCGAATACTATCGCCGTGGTGGAAAGAAATTTTGACCAGGCAAGATGGCGCGAAATCACCGGCAATAACGATGGCGCCGTGCGAGAATCGAACGAAGCATTTTCACGACGCGTGGTTTCCGTGCGGATTATGGTAATTTTGTGTTTAGAGAGAGAGAGAGAGAGAGAGAGAGAGAGAGTTGAGATAAATTAGGAGTAATGTAGAAGCGGCGAGTAGAGATAGAGCACATATAGATAGCACATCATATATACATATACTAGGTACGTACCAGGTAGGTATAATTTATGCGAGTTTATCTAAGCTAACGTCCACTTCCTCCCTGGTTTCCAAATTCTTCACCTTGACAATCCCCTCTTCCTGTTCTTTCTTCCCAATGGTCAACAACCGCTTCGCGCCGACGCGTTCGGCGTGTTTAAACGTCCACTTGGACTTTTTCCCATCCTCTAAAACCACGTCTACTCTTCTCCCGTTTTTCCTCAAAACACTCGCCGCTCGCATTGCCGTTTCTCGGCAACTTTCGTCCATGGAAAACACCACGTCGTCCACATTCATCGTTTTCAACGCCTCCTCCGGCATCAAGCCTCGATCTTTCAACAATTCCACAATCACCGCGTCGCCAAAGCCAAAACCAACCATAGGAGTGTATTCACCGCCTAACGTGCTAATCAACCCGTCGTACCTCCCACCGCCACAAATCGCCCTCAGCTCGCCTCGTCGATCGAAACCTTCGAAAACAACCCCGGTATAATACGCCAATCCTCTCACCACGGACGCGTCAAAGACTAACCAATCTTCAATCCCATACGCTCTCGCTAATACGAACAACTTCTCCATCTCTTTCGCGCACTCGTCTTCTTCGCCTAATAAACTTTTCAATCCTTCCAATGAATTTGTTTCCATGCACGTCAAAACGGATTGCGTCGCCTCTTCGTTCAACCCAACCTCTCTCAACTCTTCGATGATTTTCTCTCTCGGTAATTTTTCAATTTTGTCCACGACGACGCACACGTTCGCGAATATCTCCTCCGGCACGCCCGCTTTTTCCATTACTCTCGCTAACACTTTCCTCGAGTTCACCTTGATACCGACGTCTTCGCTCGTAATCCCCACGCTCGCAAAGAAATGGCAAATCGCGCTCAACAGTTCCACCTCCGCCTCCACGCCTTCCACGCCGACGATGTCCATGTTCCACTGGTAATGCTCTCTTCTCCTCCCTCGAGTCATCCTCTCGTATCTCCAACACTGCCCAATCGCGAACCACTTCGCCGGCACCGCTAAACTCTTCCCTTTCTGCATGATCAATCTCGCTAAACTCGGCGTCAACTCCGGTCGTAAACTCACTCTTCGATCGCCTTTATCCGAAAAATTATACAGCTGTCCTTGAATCTCCTCGCCCGCTTTGCGAGTAAACAACGCCTCGGATTCTAACACGGGCGCGTCGAACTCTTCGAACCCGAACAACAACGCCGTTTGGCGAAAACTGTCGAAGAGCCAGTTTCGTTTTCGCATTTCCTCGGGTGGGAAATCTCGCGTGCCTTTCGGAGGATTCAACTCTATTTGTGATTGTTGTTGTTGTTGCGCGTTGGATTTTTTAGCGTCCACGTTGGCGGTTTGTGTCGTCACCGAACGTCCTCCTCCACCATTACCACCACCACCTTCCGCGGTCGATGAGAGCGCGCGCAAAGTCGTCCTCTTCAAAACGTAGTGCGCGTGATGACGACGATAATAATTTGGCCACTGATGGTGTGTCCGGAAGAGAAACTTCGAGGAGACTGAGCTCAACATCTTCGTCTCTTTTATCCAATGCTTTGAGCTTTTTTTGAGGTTTTTGGAGAAGAAAAATCAGATTTGACAAAAAACTTGAAAAGTGTTTGTGTTGTTGATGAAAAATCTCTCTTTGCTCTTTGCACGGAGTATATACTACAAGCTATTATGATGTATGTCATCCCTCTATCTTAACGATTCACTTTCAACCCATCGATTAATCCGTCTTCGAACGCGTCGATGCAAAACCTTTCGTACGACCAGTGGTGCCGCTGCGCCCAGCCTTTGCGGTCCCAGGAGGCGCTTTTCTTCACGAAGTAATGTTTCGTCTCTCGCGTCTCTCGGCTCGTGCCGAAACCGTATAAATTGACTTTACCGCATAAGTTCAAGGCTAATTGTATGCCGTAATACCCGGCGGACATTTTCAACATGTTGCACTTCTTCCCGAGCTTTTGGTTTTCCGCGCAGGAGAGGTCTTCGACGCCTTTGATTTTGTTGAGTTTCCAGTACCAGAAGATGTATTTGCTGTCGCGGTGAGAAGGGTAGACGAGGCGGCAAGAGCCGTTGCCGGCGGAAGAACCTCCTTTACCGCCTTTGGATTTATCGCGTTCGCACATTTTATCCGGTGGAGAGGCGGTGTAGTGGACGCAGACTTCGTTGCCGAAATTTTTTGAGCCTCGTTCGCCTTTGGCGCAGAAATCGGAATTTTGGATGCGAATGGTTGTTTTCGCGCCGACGACGGATTCGTAACCGACGGTTGGCGCGTCGTTGAATCGAATGACAACGTCGTGAGTATCGATATCTTTGCCGTAGTTTTTGTTGTTCTCGATGTTACCGTTGGATCCGACGACGGCGCACGTATTGAACGGGAGTAAATCGGGCAGATCTGGAGCAGATTCTTTCGTCGTCGCGATGAATCGCGAACGGAGAATGTGCGCCACGCGCATTTTTCTGTCCGCTTTTTCGCCGTACTTTTCTTCGTATTGCGAATAGAACGGGTCGTGGTTGACACCCATGGCGCATTTGATTACTTTTTCCTTTTCGAAGACGTTCGTATCTATGGCTCGTTCGAATCCGTTTTCCGTGCAATTCGGTCCCGAATACAAAACAGGACATCGACATTTCCCATCCACGCACCGGTGGTATTTGGAACACGACGGCGAGCACGACGACGACGAGATTTCTCCTTCGTTGTTTTTGTCACCACTGTCGTCGTCATCATCATCGTTATTACTGCTACTCTTCTCTTCTCCCTCCCCAGCTACTCTACTATTATCGTCGCTACTACCTCTATTTCTATCGCCGCCGCCGCCGAACAGCGCCGAACTCAACGAAGCGCCGGAACCGCCTTTCTTATTATTGTTACCAAAATAATCGTTGTACGTATCCGAGACGTATTGAAAGTGGTTGTTCAGCGATCCCCAACTGGAAACGTATTCAACTCTTTTCTTGTTGTTGTCGTTGTTTTTCTCCTCCTCTTCCTCTTCCTTTTCCTCTTCGGAATCTCCTTTCATCATAATCTTCTTCTTCTCCCCAATATCTTCCCCTCTGGCGACGAGCTCTTGCGTCACCTTCGCGATCGCCGACTCCGCAATCGATAACTTCGTTTTTAACTCCTCTAAACCGATGCTGTCTTTTCCTTTTCCTTTTCCTCCTTTTCCTCGCGGTGATGGTTTCGCCCCCGAAACGAACAAAGTTGCTCTTCTCTCGTTGCTTTCATCTTCAGCGCATAAAAAAAGCACACAAAACACGAGTTTTACTAAAAGAAGAACGCAGTGATGATGATAATAACAACGACGACGAACACTCATCGTTTGCACATAGATCGAAAGCGCAAAAGCGCACTCTCCTCCTTTCTCTCCCTCTTTCTCCTCCTCAGCAGAGTACTAATATAATGCGACGAAGAAGAATTGAAGATTTCGACGAAAACACCGGTGTTTTAATTTCAATCGAAAAATTTTGCTCTTTTTTTGCTCTTTTTTGCAAAAACTTTTTCCGCACAAAAAAGACTCGAAAGACTTTTACTCAAGAGAGAGAACTCCTCTCTGTATATACTAAAATACTAATGGTGCGACGAGAGAGAACAACAACACACTCGTGGTATTCTTTTTCTCTCGCGCGTGTTGTTCTGTCGTAGAGTATTTCTCGTCGCGTCGCGTCCTCTTTGATGATGAGAGAGTTTTGATGAGAGAATTGCATTGGTTTTTCTAATCCAATCCATCTCGTTCTCTGACGACCGCTCGTTTGAGAATTCGATCGCTGACATTTTATCTCTCATTTCTTACGCATACTATGTGTAATAATAAAACAAATACATCAGGCGAAACCAGCGAACGCGGCGATGTTACAACTCATCGTCGGATTCTTAGTCGGCGCGGTGTTTGTGAGCATTTTTAGCGGCAGTGGATCCAACTATTCGGTACGTCTGTTTCTTGATTGGTCTGTTTTGTTTCTCAAGAGGGGAGAGGATAGAGAGAAGGAGCAA
>Ga0115557_1001071_pt1 | contig 18867 bp, 9 predicted proteins | sample COGITO_mtgs_1104_FD_87280 | JGI IMG/M metagenome (GOLD analysis project Ga0115557, IMG submission 87280) | Pelagic marine microbial communities from North Sea - COGITO_mtgs_110421 | ecosystem: Environmental > Aquatic > Marine > Epipelagic | place: Germany:Helgoland, sampling site Kabeltonne...
CTCGCCGCCACTCGATTTTCCCCTTCGTTCCAACTCAACAACACTGCCAACACGTAACACGCGTCTTGCCACAACGTATTCCTCGCTAATATGTCGTTTTTCAACACGTTGTTGACGATTGCATCGAAAATCGCGTCACCGTTTTTCTGATCCGAAACCAAGTACGCGAACAAACAGCTCGATCCGATATTTTCTTTACATTTCGCGAGAGAAGCCAGGAGTTTCAGCGCCTCGAGTTTACATTTTGGGTGTGCGACGTCAGATTTCAAAACGTCGCAACACTTTTGAATGAGCGCGTTGAAGAAACGGTTGCTCTCGTATACTGAAGGTAGCATCGCGAATTCCCGCGTCGATGTCGTCGTCGTCATCGTGGATGTCATCGTATCATTCATTTTATTGCTCCGAGTACTCGCGTCACTATCGTTCATTGAGTTTATGGTACCAATTGTCGTCGTCATCCAGTGCACGATATCCACTCCACTCGCTTTTCTCGACTGTTTCGCCAACGCCTGAACCACCCCTCGCAACGTTTTCAATCCGTTCTCCACCCGGGTCGATTGCATGACGTTCGTGTGCGGTACCGTCTCAGCTTGGTCCAACTTGGACAACAGAATCGTTCTCGAAAACATTGCAATCGCACACGGCGAGCATTTGCGAACTTTAAAGGAAGCAGACGAGGAAAGCGCTTTCAGCGTCGTCGTCGTCCCCGCAACCGTCGCTCCTCTGTTGGAAAAGGAGGAGGAAGAGGACGCGCTTTCCCGCATCATTCCAAAGAGTTTCTTAAACGCCGCTTTCGACGCGTCCTCTTCGTCTTCCTCGTCGTACGAGTACTCCTCGTCCTCGTCCTCTTCTTTTTCGTCTCTTCTCGACCCCGACGGAGAGGACGACGACGACGACGATGAAAAATCTCTCGCGCACTTCTCCAAGTACCAAAAGTTTGGTTCCAACAAGAGTAAATCGTTGTACGCGCTCGCGCTCGTGGGAAGCGTTTTCGGAGGAGGACGACTGCTGCATTCGCTGTTGAAATTGCTCGCATTATTCGTCTCCGCAAAATCACCATCTTTCGACGACGACGACGACGCTTCTCCTTTGCCTCCTTTTCCTAAAGATCGCGACATGTTTTGGTGCAAAACGTGCGCGTACAGGTGGTATATTTTCGGCGTCGTATTCGCGCTTCTTTTCTGGCTTTTCGGCGGAGGCGGATGCATCTTTTCTTCTTCTTCTTCTCGACGAACTTTGAACGATGAGAAAACGCACGGAAAACCCGCGCCTTTCCGGGCCCTCTCTTTCTCTCTTTCTTCTTCTTCTTCTTCTTCTTCTTCGAAAGCGCGGGGGTTGTTTTCGGTGGTGCGAAAAGGAGAACAGGTTGTTTAAAGCGTTGTTGTTCTCAGACGTGTTCGTTGTGTCGTGGGGGATGTTCCTTTTTCCCAAACGCCTCAAATAAAAAAGTACAGCGTTGGTTGGTTGGAGAAAAGTCACGCTCTCTCTCTCGAAAGAGAGCGCGACGACAGGAAACGCGCGCGGATGCGACGGAGCGTGATTCGCTGCGTCGCCGAGGTTCGTTTTTGCGCGGAGGTGAAAGTATGCTGCTCCCAAAGATGGTCGTGCGCATCATCGCGCGTACATCGGATGCTCGTACCACATGTGATTGAAAACATCTCAAACTTAAAATTATTGACCACCCCAAACGAAGATGCGATCTCTCAAACACTCTTATTAAACCGCGCATCAAACGCTCTTCAGACGCACATCTCTGCAACTCTCATCGCTCCTCTCGACAGTCAAGCTGCTCGAGAGTATAACGAGTCCTTAAACAACAACATCCGATTTCTGTTTTGCGGTGGTGGTGGTGATATTTTTTACTCAGGAGTCACATCAAAAAATATCAAAACCCTAAATCAAAAATCTCGCACAAAAAAAGACAGACAAAAGCGCTCGACTCCATCCTTTGTAACGAGAAGAAGAAGAAGAAGACAAAGACAAAGAAGAAGACAAACGAGAGGAAAAGACGACTTTGACTTTCCTTTCCGACGATGATGGGACGACCGAAGGATGAGAACCCACCGCCGCCGTGTCCTCCTCCTCCTGGGTTTTGGGCGCAGTTGGACGCGCAGGAGCAACAGCGCGAGCGTAATCATCATCATCGTCATCGACATCATCGTCAAAGAAGTCGCGAAGAATTCTCGTCGTCGTCTGTGTCGTCTTTGTCGCCGTCGAGGAGGAACGACGACGACGACGATAAAGACGCGCTTGACGCGGAGGCAAACGACGACGACGAGGAGGAGGAGGAAAAGATGAAAAAGAAAACCACGAAAGAGGACAACAACAACAAGAACAACGACAACGAATTCATAGTAAACAAAGAAGAGAAAACGAACGAGGAAGTCTTCTCTCGATTTCTGGAAGACGCGGCGAACGCGCAGGAGAAGGATTACCGAAACTCCATGCGAGTTGGAAGTTCGAAGAGCATGAGAGAGTTGGCGAGGTACGACGCGGCGCAGAACATGGAGAGGAGGAGGAGGAAAGAGAGAGGAGAGGAAAACGACGAAGACGACGACGACGAGGAAGACGACGACGACGAAGACGAAAGATGGGTCGAAACGGAAAATCTGCGAAGCGCGAGTCGGATGATGAATACGAACAGCGCGAATACGAACAACGGGAGTAAATACGAAGAAGAAGACGGCGGTTTGAATTTAGCCGGGAAGCACCAATCCAGCTTCGCGGACTTGAATTATAACAGTTCCGGATCGGATTTTGCGAGAGGTGGCCAAGCGGCGCCGGAAATTTATAGGAGTTTGATTACGAAGAGGCGAGAGATGGAGGAGGAGGAAGAGGAAGAGGAGGAGGAACAACGACGCAAAAGCGACGCGTATTTTTCGAAGCATTTCAATAGTCATCCATACTCTCTCGCCGGGGGTGGTACCACCGGTCACCATTTCAATAGCATCGGGTTAGGTTTCGGGGGAAGCGCGAGAGAATTAGAGCGACAGAGACAGTCGCAAATATTGATTTTGCAGCGACAAAAACAGAAACAACGATCCTTGGAGAGTTACGACGATTTGAAAAACGCAAAGGAAGACACGAAATTTTTCTCTCGGCAAAGTTACACGGAATCTGATTTTGAAGACGACGACGACGACGACGACGACAACTTTGACAAATACGAGGACAAGGAGGAAGAAGAAGACGACGATGACGACGACGAGTTAGATGATAGTCGTTCGTACGGAGATCCGGAAATTAGACCAATGCACGCGACGATGACGACGACGATAACAAACGGATCCGCGGCACCGGTCGCATCGCCGCCAGTCACGAGACTTTTACACGAGCAGCATCAGTACCCTTCCTGGGTCTCAGAATCTGGACCAGATGGCGGACGATCTACGCCAGGAACACCTCGTGCCTCCTCCACGAACAAGCAAAAAGATTCAACGACGAATAACGAGTCCTCGACGACGGGAACGAGACTGTCGAATCGGTTTTCCAACGGCAATCACTCAACAGTTCCAACCGCGCCAACATCAACGACGCAAAAGAATTTCCACGGCGAGGTCGTGTCAAATATGAATAGCGACCGTGTGAACAACGTTGAAGCGTTATTCTCGCCGAATAATAAGAATATTACCATGACCACCAATAGCGAGAAAACAAAAGCAAAATTTGCCGCGCTAACGATCGATCCTTCTCGGAAACCGGCGTCGACGACGACACCTGCGACAACAAAGCGTTCCTATTTATCTTCGGACTCATCAAGCGTGCGCAAGAGCATTCTCGAACACTACGACTACACGTTGGCGCGTCGTCGCTATAAGATGGACGCAGTTTCCGTGTACGAAGCGTGTGCGCTTTCTCTGCGAGATCGCCTCGTAGAGAGATGGTCGGACACGCAGCAATTTTACGCCTCGAGCGAAGAATGTAAAGACCTGAAAATGGTATATTACATGAGTTTAGAATTCTTAGTCGGTCGGTCGTTGGGTAACGCTGCCTCTAATCTAGGTTTGCGAATGCCATACGCGGACGCTTTGAGAACGCTCGGCCACGAGTTGGAAGATATCGCGCAACGCGAAAAAGAACCGGCCTTAGGTAACGGTGGTTTAGGTAGATTAGCGAGTTGCTTTCTCGATTCGTTAGCGACGCAAAATTATCCTGGCTGGGGTTATGGCATTAGATACAAGTACGGCATGTTCGAACAAGCGTTGATTGACGGGAAACAAGTCGAATTGCCGGATTATTGGCTCACGAGCGGAAATCCGTGGGAAGTAGAGCGGTTGGACGTGACGTACAAAGTTCGATTTTACGGTCGTAGCGTGCAGTATACGAGGAAACGAAAAGTATCTTTGAATAAGATGGCGGCGAGTCAACGCATGAAAACCATTCGCGAAAATCCCGAAAAGGAAAATTTCGGAAACGTGCCTCCTCCTCACGACGCATCGAACGGCGAGTCTCGAGCGAATAATGATGCATATCCTCCTTCTCCACCAACATCGAAAAAAGAAATCGATGAAACTGAAACGCGATTCTCGTGGGAAGGTGGCGAGATTGTGGTCGCCGTCGCGTACGATACGCCAGTGCCTGGATACGGAACGTATAACGCGAACAACATGCGCCTCTGGAGTTCAAAACCTTCGCACGAATTCGATTTAAAGTCTTTCAATGCCGGCGATTACATAGCTGCAATCGAGCAGAAAGAACGTGGGGAGAGCATTTCCAGCGTTTTATACCCGAACGACGATACGCACGTTGGTAAAGAGCTTCGCTTAAAGCAGCAGTTTTTCTTTTGTTCGGCGACGTTGCAGGATATTTTGCACCAATTTAAAAAATCCGCCGCGAGGTACAACAACAGCGTCATGAAAGCGTACGCCGCCGACAATGCTAACGCGGAGATAAAAAGTCCGTCATCAACGAGTAGCGGTAACAACAACACCAACGTCATTCCAGGACTTCGAACTTTGAAAGATTTGCCTAAGCGCGTCGCTATTCAGCTCAACGACACGCACCCGGCGATTGGCGTTCCAGAGTTTATGCGTCTACTTTTAGACGAAGAGTTGCTTTGCTGGGAGGACGCGTGGAACATCACAAAGAACGTCTTCAGTTATACGAATCACACGATCATGACTGAAGCCATGGAAAAATGGCCAGTGCCGATGTTGAGCGAGCTTTTGCCTCGCCACGCGGAGATCATTTTTGAAATTAACCACCGATTTTTGGAAAGTGTTCGTAAGAAATGGCCGGGCGACGAACAAAAAGTACGCAGGATGTCCATTGTGGAAGAGTCTGAACCAAAAATGTTTCGAATGGCAAATTTAGCCGTCATCGGCTCTCACACCGTCAATGGTGTTGCCGAGATGCACACAAACTTAGTCAAGACGATTTTGTTTGCTGATTTTTGCGAGTTAGGGGATACTAAGTTTCGAAACGTCACGAACGGCGTCACGCCTCGACGATGGATATTACAAGCGAACCCGAAGCTCGCAAAAATGTATACCGATCTCGCCGGACCAGGGTGGGTAAACGACATGAAGCGGCTCGAAGCGCTGCAATCATTTTGCGATGACGATGATTTCTGCGAAAGATTTCGAGCCATTAAGAAACAAAACAAAAGACGCGTGGCATCGTTCTTGGAACAAACCTGCAGATTAAATTACAAAATCGCACCGAACGCGTTGTTTGACATGCAAATCAAACGCATCCACGAATATAAACGTCAACTTTTGAATGTTCTAGGTATTATTCACCGATTTGACGCCGTCTTACGCGCGACGCCTCAGGAGCGAGCGAAAATCGTGCCTCGAGTTTTCATCATTGCCGGGAAAGCTGCGCCGGGATACGATACCGCGCGGTTGATTATTCAACTCGCGTGCGCCGTCGCGAAAGTAGTGAACGAAACGCCTGAATGCGCTGGAGTTTTAACTGTATGTTTTGTCCCTAACTTTAACGTTTCCATCGCAGAGTTGTTGATTCCAGCGAGCGATGTTAGCCAGCACATTTCATTAGCCGGGACGGAAGCTTCCGGCACCGGAAATATGAAATTTGCCATGAACGGTGGTTTAATCGTAGGCACGCGCGACGGCGCGAACGTCGAAATTGCAAGAGCTATTGGTAGCGATAACATCTTCCAATTTGGCGCGACCGTGGATGAAGTCAAGAGCTTAAAGAAGACCGCGAATACGCGAAATCCAGCGCCCGACGAACGATTGGCGAACGTTTGCGCAATCATACACTCGGGTATTTTCGGCGACGCCAAGAAACTCGGCTTTAACCGTTTGTGCTCGAGCACGTTGACGCCGACGACGGATTTGTACCTCTGTGGCCACGATTTTGCGTCCTATTTAGACGCACAGGCGCGAGCGGACGAGGTTTACCTCGACGAACGTTTGTGGACGAGGAAGAGCGTTTTGAGCGCTCTGCGAATGGCAAAATTTTCCACCGATCGAACAATCAAAGAATACGCCGAGAAGATCTGGAACGTCGAGGCGAAGGCGTTTTTACCGCAGCACGTGAAAGAAAGACTAAAAGTAGGACGCAAGTAGATAAATAAATATATGTAATTCCTAGTAGGTGTACAACATCAAACGCTATCCATTGCTATCTTTATTCGTCACCGAGCAAATCAAAAGGGTTCGAAGCTTTCTTCACCCCTCCGCTGCCGCTCGATGTTTTTTTTCTACTGCTCGAGCTGGCCGCTTTAGAAATCCATCCCCCGCCACCACCTCTGGGTGGGTTCCCTCCTCCCGTCGCTGTTTTCTTTTTCTCTTTCACCGCCGGTTCAATCTTTTCCCCGAATAATAACGTCGCGCACTCGTCCTCGAACCACCCTTTATCTTCGGTTTCGATTTGCTCGATCCTATCGACCAGTCCCGGCAACTTCGCCAACCTTCCAACCTCCGCCGCAGTCCTCAATCCGCTCTTATTCTCCAACGCTTTTAATTTCCTCACCTGTGCCTTCAAGTCTGCGAGCTCCTCGGCGTGTTCAATCGTATACACGATGGGTCTTTTCGATTTAATAGTGTCTATTTTCTCCACCACCTTTTCTTCCAATTTCGTAATCTGTTTCATTCGATTTTCTTTCTTCTCTTCCTCGGCTTTCGTTTTCGCCACGTCCAACTCGCTCAACTTCCCAGTCAACTCCTCCACCATCACCGATTGCTCGCCAGCAGTTAACCTTCCCTCTCGTATCATCTCTTCCAACTGCTTCTCCACTAACTCGATTTTATTCTCAATCTCGCACACGGCGTCGTACATCTCCTGCTCTTCCTCCGCCAGACTCTCCATATTGCTCAACTTTTGATCGCACTGATCGATGATCCCTTTATACGCTTTCAACCGCTTCAAAAGCGCTCGTTTTTGCGAAAACGACGGCACGTTATACTCCAACAGCTCCTCGAACTCCTCTAAACTCGCCTTTGCGCACAACATCTCCGGCGTCGTTCTCCGCCCCGCCTCGTCCACCACGTCGTTCTTCTCAATCTTCGCCTCCTCTTCTACAATCAAAACCTCAGGAAACACGTGCAAATACTTCAAGTCTTTATCCGTATCGTGCTGATACTTGTAGCATCTCTGACACTCTTTGCACGCGCTCGCGCCTCGGTCTTCCTCGAACTCAAACTTCCTCAAACTCTCCGTCATCACTTTCAAGTTCTCCTCGTTGTATTTCTGCCGAAGTTTCTTCCCGGCGCCGATGACGAATTTTATGGACACGAAATCTTTCGCTCGGATTGGTTTTGCGCAGAGTTTCTCGATTAAATCCGGGATCCATTCTATGCGGAAATTCGCTAAATCGTGCGTTTGCGACGACGACGACGTGCTGTTGTTGCTCGCGAAATCGGAGAGGATTTCCGTCGAGAGCGCGTCTGCCATGCGTGTCGTCTTTGCGCGTCGTTTTTGTCTCGCGTCTTTGCTTCTTTCCTTCTCTCTTTTCCCTTCTGCTAAAACCTACACCCTAAATAAGAGTTTTTCAAAAGTCTTTCGACGACGACACAAAGAAGAAAACAACTCGTTATTAGTACGCGCGTAATACACGCGAGAAGAAGCACCAACCAGAGCACCGTCGACGACGAGCAGTAGTCGCTACTACTCTTCGATCATCCGTGTGTGTGTGTGTATATATATATATATATATATAGTATTCACACATTCCCTCTATCTTTCTTGTTCATTTTGGAACGAATTTTGGAGAAAAATTCAAAATCAAGAGACTGACATTTATTCAAAAATCACGCGCAGAGAGAGAGAGATAAGATACAGAACCTACGACGAACGCGAACAAAAGTTTGAGAAGAAGAAAAAAAGGTAATCATCATGCTCACGGAGAAAGAAAAGCGCGAGGCGAAGCAACTCGACAGAGAGTCGTACAACGTCTCCTTGTACGACCAACCTCCGAACGAGGACATCAAGCTGGAAGAATTTGAAAAGTACGCGTTAGATCGCGTGCGATTGTTAACCGCGATTGAAAACGCGCTCAGTTCTGGGAAGAAACCGGAGGAATTGCAAGAGCTGATCAAGGAGAAAACGAAGAGTTTGAAATTGGAACCGAAATCGATCGCGGACGAGGTTTCGCATTACGCGCTGCGATTGGCGTTTTGCAGGACGGAGAGTTTACGGAGACAGTTTTTGACGAGCGAGGTGCAACTGTTTAAAGCGAGGTTTCGCGAGATGAAGGGCGCGGACAAAGCGAAGTTTATCGAGCACGAGTTGGATTACAATTCGATGGATTCGAAGGAGTTTGAAAAGTTGAAAGACGAGTTGATGGACGTCTTGTGTCAAGCGAGATCGACTGGGCCTAGAGGCAAAGACAGGGAACAGTGGATGATGAGTGAACACAAAAGAAGTAAATATTACAAAGTCAAATTTGAAAACGTCTATCAGTTGGTCAAGATGAGAGACGTTTTGGTCAAGAAAGGATTCGCGTACGTGCACGAAAGCGCGGTAGATGCGATCGTGATGACTGAGTTTAGGGCGAAATTGAGCAAGAATTTGGGTTTAGCCGCGAAGAGGTGGAACGCGTTTGTCGAGAGCGACGAGAGGGCGAGGTTGGTGCCGGTGATCAACTCGTTGAGGACGAAAGAGTTGGGGAGGTCGGATTACGGCAGCGATAACGCGAACGGTGGTCCGTCTGGCACGGGAATAGTCTTGAACAAAGATTTGCAGCGGTTGGCGGAAGAGTCGTTCCCGTTGTGCGCGAAGAATCTGTTCAAAGCGGTGAAAGTCGAACACCACTTGAGGCACGAAGGCAGACGACAGTTGCAGTTGTATTTGAAAGGCATCGGTTTACCGTTGGAAGAAGCGTTGGTGTTTTTCAAAACCGAGTTTACCAAGAAACCTGGGTGCAACAACGAGAAGTTCGAGAAAGATTACGCGTATGGCGTGAGACACTCGTACGGTAAGGAAGGGAAGAGGGTCGATTACACGCCGCACTCGTGCATGAAGTGCATCGCGGCCAACCCGAGTAAAGGCGAGTACCACGGATGTCCGTTTAAGACGTTCTCCGAGGAAGCTTTAGGAGCAGCTTTGAGCCAAATGAAAATTGAACCGAGCAAAGTGACGGACATCGTGAAGAAAGCGAAGAATAAACACTACCAACTCGCGTGCTCGGACGTGTTTGAAGCCGTGCACGGCGGCGAGTTCATCGAGGGCGGTTTGCATCACCCGAATCAGTATTACGAACAGTCCAGGAAGGTGTTGAACCCAAAGACAAATGAAGATAGCGACGGTAAGGAAAAGCAAGCGGTGCCGACGCCGCCGCAGCAAAAGGAAGAACAAACTGCTGCTGCTGCTCCGAAAGTTGTCGCCGCGTGAGGTGAAAACGACAGATCTCACATGAAGAGAGAGAAAGATAGTTCACGCGAGCGGTTGTACTTTTAAATAACATGAAACCTCTACCAGTGGTACTAAAAACACACCGAATACGAGTACTACCAGTAGTAAATATATATTCACATCTTTATTCTGTTTCTTCCTCTTCTACGTTCTATTTATTCTTCGCTACCTCTAACTTTCTATTTTACAAACCTACCTTCAAGAAACGCTCTCGTGATTTCAACATTCATTTTCCTGTTCGCTTGCGTGAACAAGACTCTCTCCACCGCGCTCCCTTCTTTTCTCTCTTCGCGTTCTTCTCCTACTCCATCTTCTTCCCCGCTCGCTGCTTCTTGAAACCCGACTCCCGTAAACATCTCCATCATCTGCCTCTCGCTAAAAAATCGCGCTAAAGTGCCATCGCTCCTTCGGTAAGCCTCCCGCTCGTCTTCCATGACTACTTTCCTTCCCGGATTAAAGTCGGACGAGGCCTTGTTCTTTTCGTCGTCGTCCGCGTAGTCTCTCACTAAAGCTACCCCGCCGTTCCTCAACACCCTTCTAACCTCCGTCAAACAATTCCTAATCTCTGCGTCGTTTAACGCGGAGAGAAAAAAACACATCAAAACAACATCGAACGATTCGTCTTTCATGGACACCAAACACCCTCTTTCCCCGGCGTCGACCACAAACGCTTTCGAAATCCTATGCTCGTCGTAATCGACGTGTAACTTCAACTGCTCGATTGCGGTTTCGCTCACATCCGCGCATTGAAATCGCAAGTTTGGATTCGCTCGTAGCAACGGAAACATCGCGTTCCCAACCCCAACGCCAATCTCGAAAACATCAAGCGCGGGAAGCGTTTTCATTTTCTCCTCGAGCTCCTCGGGAGTGACATTTTCCACGAACCCTTCGAATTCCACGTCGTTCATTAAATCTCGTTTGAACGATTTCCGCAAATAGTGTCGGTCTCTGAAAAAGTTCGATCGGTGGTTTTGGTAGAACAGTTCCCAGGCGTTCGTGTTGTTTGCGGCGTTGCTGTTGTTTTTGTCCTTCGATGGTGATGAGGAGGAGGAGAACACGCGGAGTAAACCCCTAATTTGGGGAACACCACCACCACCTCTTTTGCTGATGATGATTTTTGTCCGGGGAGAACACTTTCGAGCGCTGCTGCAGCAAAAACAACAGCGCCGAGGAAACAAATTCCTCGTCGTCGTCTTTCTCGTCGTCGTCTCGAGCATTACTTTCGCGCCGTTAAAGTTCTTCCACAGCCGCATTTTTCTTTCTCTCCTTTTTGTTACGTCTCTCGAGTCGAAACGAGAGACACATGGTAGGGGAATGGAGAAAACGAGAGAAAAAAAGAGTAAAAAATACACGAACACACACACACACACACACACATCATCTTAATAAAAGAGCGTTTTGAGATACAACGCGCGCAGATACAATGTCTGTCATACGGCGCCACCATTGCGTGCACACGACGAAAGAGAGATGCGCGCGTTTGCGCGGAGGTTTTGTGTGCGATTCGGTACATTTTAAACCCGTTTTGAGAGTTGGTCTAACCAAGACATCGTTAGGTAAAACTTCTTTTTAATTATATGTATACGAGAGCGAATAATCACGCGCGCGTTTCTGTTGCGTAGGATCGTGCAACTTCTTGGACCGATGCTCGGATTTAAAATGTCCGTACGTGCACTACGTGTTGGACGATGCGAGAGCGAACGAGGAGTCCATCTATTTCCAGCAAAGAGACCGACTCAAAGTTGTCTCTCCAGAGGAAGAAGGAGGAGAGGAGAAGAGGCAAAGAGAGGAACTCGCGAGTGTTCTTGGACCGATTTCACCCGTATCTGCGATACAGGCGGATTTGAGAGGCTTTGCGTTGGAGAAAATCTGCGGCGGAGAAAATTTTCGCGCCGTTTTGATAGATCCGCCGTGGTCGATATCCATGGCGTTGCCGTTTCCTTCTTTGCGAGACGGCGAAATTGAGAGTTTAAAGATCGCGAGCGTTTTGGATCGATCGCGAGTGTGTTACGTGTTTTTGTGGGCGACGCAAAGGAAAACGCCGTTGGCGAGAGAGATTTTGCAAAAATGGGCGTCGAAAGCGAGGATGCGCGTGGTGACGCACGATCTCGTTTGGGTGAAGTTGAATCAGCTCAACAGACTGGTAAGCGCTGGGCGAACTGGTTACTATTTCAACCACGCGAAGGAGACTTGCGTTGTTGGGGTGTATCATCCCGTCCTTGGTCAAGAAGAAAGAGAACAAGAGAGAGAAGAAGAAGTAAAGGAAGGAGACGGAAGCGAGAATATCAATACAAACACCATCAACAACGATACCGTACGCTTTCCGTTCAAAGACTCGGACGTGATATGCGCGAAAGTTCGAGAAATTTCGAGGAAACCGGATGAAATCTACGGCGTAATCGAACGCTTACTCGGGCCAAACTCGAAGAAACTCGAACTGTTTGCTCGCAATTGGAACGTCTCGAGCGCGAGAAAATATCAGAATTGGGTCTGTATCGGCAACCAGATTCAAAAAACGGTGATAATGGATCGCGAAATCTCGAGAAAGTTTGATAAGGAATATCCCGAGTTTGCGAGTACGAAAAGTTGAAAGGAGGAGAAGAGCGCGCTCTCTCAAAAATTCTTGAGTCATCACGAAGAAGAAATAACACATACAGTCACCCACGCATTCACATGCGTTATTAAAAAATCATGCCTCTGGCACGTACATCTCGCCCGCCTCTTCCGCTTCTAAAGCCGCTTTCTCGATCTTCTCTATCGCCATCCTCGTCCTCGATTCTTTTTTCTTCATGCCGTCTGTTTTCAAAACCCCCGCGTTCCTGGCCGAATCAATCTCGCTCTCTAACATAGAAACTCTCTGATACAAGAGCACCATGGTCAATAAACACGAAATCAACGACACGGCGACGACAATTGCCCTGGGATCGCTAAACCATGATTTCTTCCCGCCGCTACTACTACTTCCGCTAAAATTCTTCCTCTTCTTTTTCCCCGCCGACGCGGCTAAAAGCGTCTCCTCGTCCTCGTACGAATCGTCCAATCCCTCGTTGTTACCACTACCCGCCGGATTCAATTTCTTCGAGTACGCGTACGGTAAAACTTTTTGCATCTGTCTCGTCGCCATGCTCGTCCTTCGCTTATACTTCTCCGCGTCGTCGTCGCCGTCTTTCTCGTTACTACTAGTATTCGCGTTATTTTGATCGAGGACAGAGTTTCGCGACGACGACGACGCGTTATTATTGCTTTCGTCTCGTTTATTATTCAAGCCGCCGGACGTTGAAATCGTCTGTGCGGTCGACCCGTATCCTCCGTTCGCCGTTTGAACCTCCTCCTCCCGAAACTCCTCAACCTCCAAATCTTCGATGTCTAACAAATCCTCCACGGATTTCACCAACATCCCGGACCCTTTGTGCCGGATGGATTTAATCCCAAACTTCAGCTGCAATCGATTGGCGACTTGCGTCTTAAACTCCGCGAAAGACGTCGTCAGAGGGTCCACGCCTAACGCGCGTTTCCGCCTCGTCCGCGGGTTTAAATTCGAATTAGTATTCGCCTCCGTCTCCGATGAGGATGATGATGCTTTTAAAGAAACGAACACGACGCGTTTGTTGTCCTGATGACTCATGTTCGTCCTCTCGAGTTATGAATACTACTACTACTACTAATAATAATGATAATAATAATAATCAAAACGAGGGCAACACTCTCTCTTTCTCTCTCTCTCTCTTTTTCTCTCTCTCTCTCTGAAGAACAAGAGAGAGAGAAAGCTTCTGGTGCTTCTTTCTTTACGCGCGAGTTGATCTCTTTCTCTCTCTCTCTCTTTCTCTCAGGACGTTTCTTTAAAGCTATTATTTAGGGTTACAAATGAAACCCTAACTACTCAATTTGTTGCTTCTTTCATCAAAAGGAAAGAAAATCACCTCAAAACCACATCACGAGAATAGAAGAGCTTTTAAAGCTCCTCGGAAAGAGTTCTTCCTGGCGCCGCTGCTCAGAAGAAGAAGAAGAATAAGAAGAAAAAGGGTGTTTTTGGGTGTTCTTTTTAATCCCTTCCTCTCTGAAACTCGCTTTTCAAGAAGAAGCAGAGGCGAAAGAAATCATCATCATCGCTCCAAAGTTTGTGTTCTTTTGTGTTTTGAAAATTCAAAACGAAACGAAACATTCTTCGCGAAGAAGAAGAGAAACACCACGCCGCTCTGCTGTTGTTGTTGTCGCGCATCGTCGTCGTCGAAAAAGGAGAGAGTCATCGGAGAGAGAGAGAGAGAAAGTGGACGAAGCGCTCTTCGATTTTAAACGGTCTTCTTCGATAGAGTGTTTGGTTTGATTGCACGAGGAGAGAGAGAGATGAGTTCGAACAACAACGACGACCCGTTCGGGGAAGAAGACGCGAATAATAACAACAACAACAACAACAACGACGACGACGACCCCAACGCAGAAGAGAACGAGGAAAGAAGAGTGGAAGAGGAATTCATGATGGCACAGATCCCGAATGAAGACGAGGACGAAGAGGACGACGCAGACGACTTCGACGAGGACGACGAAAACGAAGACGGCGAAGACTTGATGGATAACATGGAACGCGATTACGAAGTCATGCCGCATTTGGATCAATACGAACAAGACGGGATGGTTGGAGAAGAGGAGGAGGAAGAGTTTGACGTGGAACAAGCGTTGGAGGCGAGGTTGAAAGCGGAGGAGGAGATGAATGAGAGAGATCAGGAGTACGCGGGAGGGAGAGGAGGGATGACGGGGAGAGCTCTCCCAAGAGCGTTGGATGACGACGACGAAGATCAACAGTGGAGGAGAAGAAAGAGGATGAAAGCAGCGCAGGCGGCGCATGAAGGCGAGGACCCCTTGGAGGAGGGTTTGTTAGATGACGAGGAGTACGACGTGAACATTGATAATTACGATTGTCCCTTGCGAGAGTGGATTACGAAAGAGAGAACCATCGTGGAAATTAAGAGACGGTTTTCGCGATTTTTGAGACGGTTTAAAGTTGGTGACGTCGAAGAGAACGACGGAAACGATAGCACGAGAGAGGATCTCTTTTACAGGAGGAAGATGCGAGAGATGTGCGTGGCGAATAGACAATCGCTGAACGTCTCGTTCATCCATCTCTCGAAAAAGGACCGGACAATCGCGACGTGGGTGGCAGACGCGCCGTCGCTCATGTTGCCGATATTGGACGAGGTGTTGAAGAAAGAAGTGTTGAAGATGTATCCCGCGTACGAAGATATCCATCCGGAAGTGTTTGTGAGAATTTCCGAATTGCCGATTGTCGATCAAATTCGAGACATTCGTCAATCGCATTTGAATTGTATGATTAAAATTACCGGCGTCGTCACGAGGCGTTCGAGCGTGTTTCCGCAGTTAAGGAACGTGACGTTTAAATGCGAAAGGTGCAAATATTTGCTCGGGCCAATTCAACAAAACGCTACCGATCCTGTGAAACCAGGGAATTGTCCTGAGTGTCAAGGAAGAGGACCGTGGACGGTGGACGTGGAGAGAACGGTGTACAGAAACTACCAGAAAATGACGTTGCAGGAATCGCCCGGGTCGGTTCCGGCTGGTCGATTACCTCGCTCGAAAGAAATTATCGTTTTAAACGATTTGATCGATTTGGCGAGACCAGGGGATGAGATTGACGTGACTGGTATTTACGTAAATTCCTTCGACGCGAGTCAAATCAAACAAAGAAACGGCTTCCCGGTGTTTAGCACGCACGTGGAGGTGAACCACATCTTGCGAAAAGGGGACGCGTTCGCCACGCAAAACTTAACCGACGACGATAAGCACGCAATAAGGGAGTTATCCCAGGACCCGAGGATTGTCCAACGCATCATCAACTCCATCGCGCCGTCCATCCACGGGCATGAAAACATCAAAACCGGCATCGCGATGGCTATTTTCGGCGGTCAAGAAAAGTTGGTGAAAGGCAAAACGAAACTGAGGGGTGATATTAACGTGCTCTTGCTAGGCGACCCGGGAGTAGCGAAATCGCAGTTTTTAAAGTACGTGGAGAAAACGGCAAACAGGTGCGTGTATACGACTGGGAAAGGCGCTTCCGCGGTTGGTTTGACCGCCGCGGTGCATAAAGATCCAATCACTCGAGAGTGGGTGTTAGAAGGTGGCGCGTTAGTCTTAGCCGATCGAGGCGTGTGTTTGATCGATGAGTTTGATAAAATGAATGACCAAGATCGAGTGTCTATCCACGAGGCTATGGAACAACAATCGATTTCCATCTCGAAAGCGGGGATCGTGACGAGTTTACAGGCGAGATGTTCGGTAATTTCCGCGGCGAACCCAATCGGCGGAAGATACGATTCTTCGCGAACCTTTAGCGATAATGTGGAACTTACGGACCCTATATTGTCTCGATTTGACGTGTTGTGCGTCGTAAAAGATGTCATCGATCCCATCACAGACAGGCGCTTGGCAGAGTTTGTGGTGAACAGTCACGTCAAGGCGCACCCGAAAAATTTTGACGACGAAGACGGCGTCGCCGCCGGCTTCGGTAATAGTACGAACAACGATGAAGATGTCGCGGAAGCGCTCGATCAAGAAATGCTGAAAAAATACATCTCTTACGCCAAGCGGTTCGTCCATCCGAAGATTAAACTCCAAGACACGCCAAAGATTGCGCGCGTGTACTCGGAACTTCGTAAAGAATCCGTAACGAGGGAAGGTATGCCCGTAGCCGTTCGTCACTTGGAAAGTACGATTCGTATGGCAGAAGCGAGAGCGCGCATGCGTTTGTCGCTAAGCGTGAGCCCGGAGGATATAGATCACGCGATTTCCGTCATGTTGGATTCTTTCATCGGCACGCAGAAGCAATCGGTTCAAAAATCTTTGAGGAAGAAATTTGCCAGGTACGCGCACTTCCACCGCGATTTCGATTCGCTCTTGATGGAGATTTTACGCGGGATTTTTCGCGAGATGAATCGACTCGATCGAGAGGAAGAACCGATTAAGTGCCACTTGTTGGAACACCGAGCGAAAGAGTATGGGGTGATGGATTTGAACCCTTTTTACAGGTCGCAAACGTTCCTCCAGGCAAAATTCACGCACGATCCGGAATTGAATGTGATCATCCCTCCCGCGCGCTAAAATTTACACGAGAGGAGGATAAAAATGAGAGAGTCGTAAAACGCAAGCAAGCCAAGCAAGCAAACAGAATGAGAGTTAACTCGTAAAATAGTAAAAAGTAATTCAATCAAAAATATCAACTACTCCGTAAAATATCACCACGTCGGCTGCGCGTCTTCGAACGCCTCCTCATCCGCGGTCACTTTTTCGCCAGTCATGGCTTCTTTCATTGCACTCTTTGGTCGTCGCCACCATCGAATAACTTGCTGTAGGAACGCCGCGAACACGACGACGGCAATCGTCAACGTCAACTTTCGATTCCGGTTCATCCAATCGATTTGCGTCTTGAATCGTCCGTAGAATTTCGTTCCAAACGCGGCAACTTTCATAAACTTTTGCATAGTCTCCGGTTTCACGTTCTTGAGCTGCTGCGCGGCTTGTTCTGCCTGTTTGTCGCTCATAGGCATCCCGGCCGCCGTACTCATTTGCTTGATTTGCTCCGGGTTTACGTTCTTCATCATCTCCGCCACAGCTTTTTGCATTTTCGGGTCGCCCATTTTCTCTTGCATTTTCTTCATCGTATCGGCGGTAGGCATGCCATCTGGACCCATACCACCTCCTTGCATATCTGCAGCCACGGACATCATCGCTTCCATCGTTTCTGGCGACATGTTCTTCATCATTTCCGCGGCTTGTTGCATCATTTCCGGCGACATGCCTCCCGGCGGCATTTGAGGAGGAAAGCCCGCGTTTGCGGAAGTCGCCGCCGCCGTCCCACTCGACGCTCGCTCCTCTCCGACATCCTCGAAGGCGCCATCTACCAAGCCTTCTCCTTCTTCTCCTTCGTCTTTCTCGAACGTGTCAAATTCAGGGCACTTAATCTCCACCACCATTCCGGCTTTTTCCATCTCCTCCTCGCACTTCTCCAACTCCCCTCGAACAATCTCATCCTCCGGCGATAACTTCACCGCCCTCTTTAAATCCTTCCACGCCAGCTCTAAGTTCTTCAACTGAAAATACCCTTGGCCTCGTCTATAATACGCCTTCAAACTCGTATTTTCAATCTTCAACACCTCCTCGCACCTCTCGATGGCTTCTTCGTGCCTCCCGACTTTATTCATGCACAACGCGCTGTTCAACAAGCACGATTTCTTCAACGTTTGCGCCTCCGGATCTCTGTACGCTTTCATATTCTCTCTCACCCGTTCGTACTTCTCGATGGCGTCCGCGTACTTCCCTTCCCCGACGAGCGCGTTCCCGGCTTTTTTCAACCGATTCGAACCTTCGTGTTTATACTTTTGCTCCGCCTGAGCCTGTTTCGAAGCGAATTCCATCTGTTGTTTCATCTGTTCCGGGGTCATGTTCTTCATCTGTTCCGCGGCTTGTTTCATCTGTTCCGGGGTCATGTTCTTCATCGCGTCCATCGCGCCCGGTGGGATGTTTGGCATCCCGCCGAGTCCTCCGCCAACTCCGCCGCCCATCTTGCTCGCCATCTGTTGCATCTGTTGCATCTGTTGCGGCGTCATGTTTTCCATCATCTTTTGCGCTTGGCTCATCATTTCCGGCGTGAACATGTTCGGGTTCATTTTGACGACTGAGAGCGATCGCACGCGGCAGATCTTCTTCGTTTGTCAGCTGGAAAGTTGTGTGGTGTAAAGAGAGGTTCGTTGTGTCGCGACGACGCGCAAGAAAATGTGTCTCCTCGGGGACTTTACTTTTGAACAAAAACACTAAATTTACATTACGCGGGCGGATGGAATAAGAGTTTTCTTTAGAGTACGAACAGATCAGAGTTTATACTTTTTCGGTGGTTACAACTGACTGGCGAACATTGGTTTCGAGCGCTCCTCCCCTTCGGAAGGTTCCTTCGGCTTTTCGTCGGACTTCTTTTTCTTCTTCTTTTTCTTTCCTCCCGTTCCGCTCCCGTAGGCGTCGGGCGCGCTTCGAGAAGGAAAG
>Ga0115557_1001074_pt1 | contig 18835 bp, 8 predicted proteins | sample COGITO_mtgs_1104_FD_87280 | JGI IMG/M metagenome (GOLD analysis project Ga0115557, IMG submission 87280) | Pelagic marine microbial communities from North Sea - COGITO_mtgs_110421 | ecosystem: Environmental > Aquatic > Marine > Epipelagic | place: Germany:Helgoland, sampling site Kabeltonne...
AGAAGGATGAAAAGCATTTCGCAGACGAAGCCGCCGTTTCGGTATAAAAAGAAGAAGAGCGTCGCAGTCCATTTTCCTTTTTTAGGAAGTTGTCGTCCAATTTAGAAAACATATGGGATATTTATACCGCTTCGCATACATACAATCGTTTCTTTTAAAGAAAAGAGAGCAAATTACGCTTCTTCTGTTTTTCTCGCGTCCTCGCTTGCTCTTTTTTTTTTCTCTCTCACCGCAAGAAATCAAAACAAAACAAGCAGCTGATGCTATGCGTGGGCGCAGGAACACAAAAAGAGAAAAAAAAACAGCCCAAAAATTTCTCGAGTGCTTCATTTTGCGACCAAAATTTCTCGAGTGCATTTGCCTTGAAAAAAACACCAAAGTCCTTTCCTCTCGACACTCAGTACGCGTCAAAGAAAACGAAAGAAATGGTCAAGATTACCAAAAGTACGCGCTCTTTGTTCCTTTCCTGCGGCTCTTTTTCTCTCCTTCTCTCTCTCTCTTTTGTTCCCATGTTGCGCTTTCTTCGCGTTCGTATTCTTTCTCTCTCTCCTTTCAAAATGCGTTTGTGCGTGCGTTTGTGTGCGCGTGTCTGTGTGTGTCTCGAGCGGCCTGATCTTCGTCTCGGAGTTTTGTTTCCATCTCAACCACAAGTTTTCTTCTCGTGCACTCATGTACTGACGTTTCCTCTCTTTATCATCACATCATCTTTTCATTCAGTTTGCTGCATCGGCGCCGGCTACGTCGGCGGACCGACCATGGCCATGATCGCTCTGAAGTGCCCGCACATCGAGGTAATACTATAAACATATATTTTTTTGTGAGACGATGATTTGACGCAGAGCGCGGGGGAAAGGGAGACGATGGATTCGCACAATCTTCTCTCTCGTCTCTCTCGTAAAATCGCGTTCGTTTGAGAACTTTTACGCGTCTCTCTCGCTCTCTCGCTCTCTCGCTTTTCTCGATTCGATCGATCTCGGTCGAGAGAGAGAGATTCGAGCGCAGCGCGTGCTTCCGGATGCTTTTCTCTTCTTCATTTTCCTCTTACATTGGATGTAACACTAATCTCTTCTCACGCAATCTTTCTCTTTATCCGCGCGATTTTTTATCGCGATGATGATGTATAGGTGACGGTGGTTGATTTGAACCAACAAAGAATCGACGCGTGGAATTCGGACAACCTCCCAATTTACGAACCCGGATTGGATGAAGTCGTGAAAGCGTGCAGAGGGAAGAACTTGTTCTTTTCCACGGATTGCGAGGCGGCTATTCGGGCGGCGCAGTGCATCTTCGTCTCGGTGAACACGCCGACGAAGAAGACCGGTTTGGGGAAAGGGAAAGCCGCGGATTTGACGTATTGGGAATCCGCGGCGAGGAATATCGCCGCGTGGTCGACCAGCGATAAGATTATCGTCGAGAAGTCTACGGTTCCGGTGAGAACGGCGGAGGCGATTGAGAAAGTTTTGTTGAGAAACTGCCCGCAGGAAGGCGTGCACTTTGACATTTTGTCCAACCCGGAGTTTTTGGCGGAGGGGACCGCGATTGACGATTTGACCATGCCAGATCGCGTTTTGATCGGTGGGAAGATTGAAAACGACCGCGGGACGGCGGCGTGCGCCGCTTTGTGCGAAGTGTACGCGAACTGGGTGCCAAAGGAGAGAATTTTGACCGCCAACTTGTGGTCCGCGGAGTTGAGTAAATTGACCGCGAACGCCATGTTAGCGCAAAGAATTTCTTCCATCAACGCCATCTCGGCGTTGTGCGAGTGCACCGGAGCGGACGTTTCCCAAGTCTCCTTTGCGATTGGTAAAGATTCCAGAATTGGCCCGAAGTTTTTGAACGCCTCGGTCGGTTTCGGCGGTTCGTGCTTTCAAAAAGATATCTTGAACTTGGCGTACATTTGCGAGTGCCACGGATTGCAAGAAGTTGCCGATTACTGGTACTCCGTCGTTGGCATGAACGATTACCAAAAGACCAGATTCGTGAGAAGAGTTGTTTCCGCCATGTTCAACACCATTCGTAACAAGAAAATTGCCATGCTCGGCTTTGCGTTCAAGAAGGACACCGGGGATACTCGCGAAACGCCGGCGATTGACGTCGCGCATGGGATGATTGAAGATGGTGCCAAGATTGCGTTGTTTGACCCGCAAGTGCCGGAAGAACAAGTCAGAATGGACATGGGCGAAGAAGCTATGAAGAGCATCACGTGCTACTCGAAGCCGACGGAGGCGTTGAAGGACGCGCACGCCGTGACCATCATGACCGAATGGGACGAGTTCAAGACGTACGACTGGAGAGCTATCTACGAAGTCATGCACAAACCGGCGTTTGTGTTCGACGGGAGAAATATCTTGGACCACGCGCACTTGAGCGAGATTGGTTTCATCGTCTACGCGTTGGGTAAACCGATCGATCCGTTTTTGAAGTCCGCCGAAGGCGCGTAAACGACGAGACGGATACGAATACAAAACAAAAGAGAGAGGAATAGAGAGGGGAGAGAGAGAGAGAGACAGAGAGACAGAGAGAGAAAAAGAAAACAGAGGAGGACAAAACGAGTTGCAAAACGATGACGAACGAGGACGGCGACGAAAGACGACGGCGACAAGAGGAGGCTCATATAATTTACTATCTATCATCAAATTGATTTATTTTTTACACCCACAAATACACAAGACTTTGAAGACATATATGATGGATTAATGCACTTTTTGATTGATTAATCGAACCCGTCTTCCGTGACATCTCCTCGCGCGCGGCCGGTTTCTCCGTTTTTAAACGATACGCTATCGTCCGGTCGTCCAATCATCACCTCTTCTTTCGTTATCGTCACCATACCGAGTCTCGATACGCCGCTCGGTTTGCGAACGTTCTTCGGCGACGTGTAACTCACTTGAACCTTTCCGTCGTTCCGAACTTTCGAATGAAACGCGGCTAAATCAGCCGCAAACTGCATATCCTCGTCACTTGCTATCGCGCCAGGTTGTTGTCGTAAAACAACGTGCGAACCTGGCGCCCCGCGGACGTGAAACCACACGTCTTGAGGCTGCGAAAGATGCAGAGAGACGGCTTCGTTCCCTCGAGAGTTGCGGCCGCAGAGCACGATTTTACCCGAAGGCGCCACGTACTGTCGAACGCCCGACATGAGTTGCTCTTTCCGCGACTGTTTGCTATTGCTATTTTTATTACTACCGTTGTTGTTGTTTTTCTTCTTCGCCTTCATCGCTTTAACTTCGTTCGCCGATTGCTTATCTCTCGGTTTCATCAAGTTGGCGCGCACGAGCTCGATTTTAATTTCCTCGAGAACAATCTTGTCCTCCAAGGAAGACGACGACGACGAAGTTTCTTCATCGTCGACCGCTCCGAGAGACAGTTCGCGCAAATTAAACTCCACCTGTTCCAAGTATTCTCTTTCTTTCTCTAACTCTTCCATCAAAGGAAACACCGCGTCGGCGGTTCTCCTCAACTTTCTCGCTTTTTTATACAAAGCTTCCGCGGTACCAATCGCGCCGAGATCTTTATCCACCTTGAACGTTTTCGGTTCGCCGGTTTCGAAATCAAAACCGTTGACAAAATCGTCGTTTTTCTTATACTGCGAAGCGTACGCCATGATCGCGTCCGCTTCCAAGGACATCTCGTCGTGCTTCTCGCCGGCTTTGATTTGTTTCTCAAACGCAGCTTTTTTGTTCGCGGATTTTTGCAACGCGGTCTTCACGGCTTTCAAACAATCGTTGCGCTCGGATTCGTATTCGTTTTCGTTCGATTTTTCTTCGTACATTTCTGTGAAGATCGCGCCGAGTGATGTTCTTCGGGTTTCGTCCTCATTCTCGTTCTCATTTTCATCGTCGTCTTTAACCATGACGGCATTTTCCGTTTCGTGAAGGAGAATCTGTCGCGTGTGCTCGCTAAAATACGCCTTGACGTTTTTCGCTCGCTCGTCTTCGTCTTCTACTGCTTCTAACGCGCGGTCGACGCTGGCGCGCCATCGCGCAAACGCATCGAAAAGTGCTTCGTAATACTCACTCGTTTTCGTCTCATTTGCTCCTACCGTAGCATTGGCGGCGGCTATTGCGCGCAACGTCCGCTCTAACGCCGGTGATACGCCTTGAAACGCTTTCGAAAGCGAACCAAAGTTTTTGTCATCGTCTTCGCCGTCCTCGTCGTTCAAAATCGCTTTCCGAAACGCTTCGCAGTCTCCAATCTCCATCGGATCTTTCCCCGGCGGCGGCGGCGGAAACGCGTAAGGCTTCCCCAAAACCACGCTTCTCACCTGCGACTGTTTCTCCCCGACTTGGTGCGACGCAGCGACCACATTTCTCGTCTTTGAATCTACTATGATGACGTTACTCTTCCTCCCGGTCACTTCGCACACGACCTCGTATTCGCTCTCGCCGGCGACGGCGCGTTCGGCGAATCGAAACACGCACACGCGTTCAAACTTCACCGGCACAAACGCTTCGATTAAAACTTTATCTCTCAAAATCTCGTTCGCGAGAACGCCAAACGATAACCGGTCTCGCTTTTTCGTCTGCATCGTCTGCGTCGTCCTCGATGTCGCTTCGCCGCGCGGTACTAAAGCGACTCGTGCAAAATCCGGGTGCGAGCTGCATTGCACCACCAACTTCTCCCTCTCCTCGTTTATAAAGTGCATCGTCAGCGTGTGTGGATCTAATTGCATGCAATTGGTCACTTTTAGTGGTAATCTCGAGCGGATGGACGCGATGGATGCCACCAGTGCCGTGAAATCAAAGTTTGGTGGACGATGCTTCAGTGGCTTCCCCGTCGTCTGAATCGTCTTTTGCGCATTCTCCAAAACGTCGTTTGGAAGCGAAGACGAGGACGAAGACGACGCGTTGAAAGCTTTAGACGACGCATGCGACGACGACGAGGGTGAGGACGTGCCACGACGACCATCAAAGCAGCAATACCGATGGTGAATTGACGACACACGAAGCGATGATGATGATGTCAGCATGTGTTTTATCTTGCGCATGTGACGGCCGTTTTAGTGAAAATTGTGAGCACAAAAAATTCGCTTTTCTCTCGCGCTCTTTGGGTAGTACATGGAAAGAACGAAGAAAGGAATATGTATTTCACCGGTGCTGTTGCTATTACTGCGAGTGTTTCGAGTACTGCTGTGACGACTCCTGGTGCTGCTTTTCTGTTCCGCTTGGATGATATGATCTCTCTCGGGCGTAAGTCGTTCTTATTATTTTTCCGCTGCGCGGGTGGCGGTCTCTTCCGTTTCGTCCGGGCGGAAGTGCTTGACGTAGACTTTCCTGCTCTTTGATGAGTGAGTAGTATTGCGACTGCTGCTGTGATTATTCTTTGTGACGGCGACGGCGATTAAGTCGCCGGGTTCGTTTACCGCGAGCTGGGAAATCGAACTGCCTTTTTTAAAATCGCACACGGTTTCTAAATGTTCGCGAGTTTTCGTGGACCAGAGCTCGACTTTTCCGTCGCCGCCGCCGGTGACGAGGAGGTTGGTGGATTGTTGAATGAACGCGCAGCCGTTTATCGGGTGAAGGAGGACTTTTCGTTGCTGGTTCTTTTTTTGCTTAAATTGTTGTTGCCGCTGGAAGGCGAACTTAGGCGCGTCGTCGGCGCGAACGGTTTCTCGATGGCAGAGGAAGTTGTACGCGTATTTCTCGTCCAATTCCTCTCGAAAAAATTCGACGGAACATTTCGAGTTGCTCAGTCCCAAAACAAAATCGCACGACGGTTGTTGTTTTTGTTGTTGTTTCCTGCTGCTGTCTCTTCTTTCTTCTTCTTCTTCTCTTTGAGCGCCGTACGAGTGCTTTGGATTGAAACTCAGAGCGCACGAGCGAACGTGTTGATACTGCCCCAGTTGTTGTTGTTGCTGCTCCTGTCCTTCTCCAAAATCCTTTTTATTCAAAAACGACCGACTCGTTGTCCTCTCGAAACTCGGAGCGTTCGTCAGCAAAATCACGGAAGAGTCGTATCGTCTTTCCTTCCCTTCCGCGGACACGAATAAAACTCGATTGTTCTTCGCGTCCGCCAGGTGCGGCTTAAACGGCAACGCGTTGCTCAAAATCTTCCTCGATCTCGACGGCATTCGTAAATCCCACGCGTTTAAGTACAAATCCCACCCGGCGGAGAACACGACGTCGGGTTTATCTTCCAGAAAGAAAACGTTTTTAATCGCGTCTTTGTGCGTTCCGACGACTTTTACCGAATCGTCGTTCATTACTACGTTTTGGTCTCCTCCTTCTGTTTTTAAAACTCTCGTCGCGGAGTCTCCGCACAACAACTCACCAGAAAGAGTTCCAAAACACACGCATCCGTTATCACCGTTCGAAGGAGAAAACGCGCAATCTAAAATCGGACTCTTTATTTCTCCAGAAGACGACGAAGAAGCGCTCGTGAACCGTCCGACGTATTCTTTACTCTCCTCTCGACCACCCGCGAGGAGGGAAAACACGTGCAGATCACCACTCCAAGTGCTCGCGGCTAAGACCGAGGAAGTGCGACTCACCGCGAGCTTTGAAATCTCCTCGTTGAACGCGCATCCCGTCAACACTTTTGCGTCTGAAATTCCTCCTCCTTCGCCGTCGTCGTCGAAGTTGTTCATAACGGTATGTATACTCACAGAGAGAGAGAGAGAGAGTCAATTTCACATGCGAGTGCTTTGAGAAAACGAACGACTGTTTTCTCGAAGAAAAAAAAAACAAACAAAAAAAGGAGCGAGAGAGTAAGCTCGAGCACGTAAAAAAACTGAAAGAGTAACGCTTAAGCACTCAGAGAGGGTTGAAAAAGAGTACGACTTGAGCACTTACGTAAGTGCTCAAGTCGTACTCAAATAATTCTTTTCTCGCTTTTTTTTGTTCTCAATTGGTTTCTCGTTGGGGAGATAAATCTTCATATCTCTCTCGCACATCTCTTTACTCCCTGAGTCCTCTCGCTCTCAAATCGATCTCAACGAGCGCGAGAGCGTATTCCAGAGCACAAACCACGAGCGAACGTCGTCTGGATATTCTTTTGAGCGGATAAAGACGGGTTTTAGAGACGAAAAGAGCGCGTTGAATTCCTTCGGAATTCGACGACGGAGAGAGAGAGGTCTAAAGAGATCGGCGGGAAAGAATTCGGAATACTTCGAGCGGGTCTTTATCCCCGTAAACGCGTTTCGCGCACAAAATGAGCGCCCAAAACGAAGAAAAAGTATCCTCTCGCGTCGCGTTTTGCGAAGACGCGCCGACGTTTCGTCCAACTCAGGAAGAGTTTTCCGATCCTTTGCGATACATTTCATCCATACGCGAACAAGCGGAGAGGTTTGGTCTGTGCCGAATTCAACCTCCGAAAACCGCGCGGGAGTTTTTCACCGAAACAGTGCTCAATACCACCAATACGACGAGCTCAAAACACACTTCAAGATTGGCGATTGATGCGTCGACTTTTTCAGTCCAAACGAGAGTGCAAACGGTGAACGAACTCAACGACTTCGAAAAGGACGACGACGACGAGAAGCGCGACAGCCCCCAAGGAGGAAAACGAAGGAAGAAAAATCGAAGCGGATTTGGACAGCATGAAACCCTAAAATTTCGCCAAGACTATTGCCAAAAAATGGGCGCGCACTTCAACCGACCGATCGAACGGTGGCCGACGTTTTTAGGGAAGAAGTTAGACGTGCAGAAACTCTACGAACTCGTCAACACCAATCCTTTGAAAGGGTTTGAAACGGTGAAAACGAACAAACAGTGGAGAGATATCGCGAGGGTTTTAGATCCCGGGATGACGCAAACGCGCGCGAACGACGGGACGTCGAACTCGTTCTCGCTGAAATGTTTATATAAGAAGTGGGTGTTGCCGTTTGAGAAGATGAGGAGGAAAGAGGAGGATGAGGAGAAGAAGAAAAACGAGGAGAACGAGGAGGAAAGAGGAGGGAAAGGAGGAAAAGCATCATCCGGGAAAGGAGGAGGAGCGGCAAATTCAAAGGAGGAAACGACGACGAAAGAGGAAGAACCGACGGAGGAAGAGAAGGAGTTGATCGGGGCGATGTTGGATTTAGAGTTTCGATGTTCCAGACCGGCACCGAAAAGACCAAAATTGGAGAATGGTTTAGAAGAAATCGCAGAGCAGTTAGAGATTGAACGCATGACGGCGCAGTCGTGCAAGCATTGCGGCCAGAGCGGGCACGACGACGAGGAGACGTTTCTCGTGTGCGACGGATGCGACCAAGGCTTTCACACGTACTGTTTGTCGCCGCCGCTACAAAAGGTGCCGAAAGGGAAATGGTTTTGCGTCGGATGCGAAGCAGCCGCGCGTGCTGTTGAATTCGAAGACGGAGCGGAGTATACCATCGATGGATTTCGAGAGGCGTGCGCCGCGTTTGATTTAGCGTTTTTTGGTAGGAACAATCCGCAACAAACACAGATGCTTTTAGCGCAACAACAGCAATACGGTTCGTTCACTATTCCGTGCGGAGACGTGGAAGAGAGTTTTTGGCAGATGGTTGAAGAAGGGTCGCACGAGAACGTCGAGGTTCGATCCGCGGCGGAAATCGACACCACGAGACGAGGCTCCGGGTTCCCGAGGATGCGAGACGCGCCTTCTTCTTTTGCTACGAAAAAGAAGTCTGGCGGCGGCGGTGACGACGAGGAGGAGGACAACAACGACGGTAATAATGATAAAATGGAGGAAGAAGAAGAGGACGAAATGGTTGCAAAGATGCGAAAATCGCCGTGGAATTTGAATAACTTACCGGTGTTGAGAGGTCCGGGCGAACACGAAAGTCTATTAGCAAGTTTACCGGAACACGTGGCTGGTTTGTCGCAACCGTATTTATACGTCGGGTCGACGTTTGCCTCGACGTGTTGGCACGGGGAAGAAAATTATCTGTATTCAGTCACCTATCAACACGCGGGCGCCGCGAAAATGTGGTACGCGATTCCCTCGGCTTCCTGCGAGGCGATGGAGAACTCGTTCAAACGAGCCGTTCCGGATTTGTTCGGAAACCAACCGGATGCGATGATACGCGTAGTCGCGATGCTTCCGCCGTCTACTTTACGAAACGACAACGTGCCGGTATTTCGCGTCGAGCAAAACCCGGGTGATTTTATCGTGACGTTTCCAAAGAGTTACCACGCGCAAGTCGATTGCGGGTTCAACGTTAGCGAGAAAGTAAACTTTGCGCCTCCGGATTGGTTATCGCACGGCACCGACGCCGCGGAGCGATATCGATCGTGTCGAAAACTGTCGATGTTCTGTCACGAGCGGTTGTTGTGCGATAGCGCGGATACAACATCACCGAAACTTGGTGCAGAAGACGAAGATAAAGATGAAGGAAAAGAAGAAGCGACGACGATTAGCGAGAACACCGCGAGGTGGTTGTTACCGGAACTTCGAACGATGATGAACGAAGAACGCCAAGCGAGGGAACAGCTCGCCGCGGATGGGACCGTCAGATCGAAGTTAGTTGTCGATAAGAAGAAGAAGAAGAAGTCTTCATCGTTGCCGTCGTCGTCGTCGTCGTCTGAAGCCGAAGCTGTAGTTATAGTCAAGAAACCAAAAGAAGCTCGATTGCGAACGTCGCCGCGAACCGCCGAGGATGATCCGGAATGTACCATCTGTCGCTCCATATTACACCTCTCCGGCGTCGTGTGTAAATGCAACGTCGGGCGGAAAGCGTGTTTGAGGCATTGCGCGGAATTGTGCGAATGCGCGGCGGACAACAGAGTTCTTTTCTACCGCAAAACGTTGGAAGATATCGAGAAGCTCGTTTCGACGGTTGAGAAATCAACCTCGGCGGAGCATCGGAAACAAATCAACGCGGACTTCAAACCAGTCGCCTGTGGCAAAGCTAGGATTACTAAAGCCAACGCCTGGGTAAAGAAAGTTAAACAAGCCTTGGAGAAAGCTCCGATGCCGGAAATTGCAGATTTGCAAAGTTTAGCAGTCGCGGGAGAAGAGTTCGTTTGGGGCGGAAGCGAGATGGCGGAGACGCGCAAGTTGTCCGCGAAAATAGCGCTCGCCAAGAAGTGGCAAGTCGACTTGACGGTTTTGAAAGCTAGAATGAACGGCGAAGAGTTGACGGTAGGTGACGTCATGCTCGAGGACGATCTATCCGAAGAAGAGGACGACGTAGAAGGAGGAGAAGAAGGAGAAACAGAAAAAGAAGAGCGAGAAGACGAGGAGGAAAAAGACGCCGAAGGAGAAGCTGCTGAAAAAGCGCCAGCCGGGGCTGACGACAACGACCTCATGGTTATCGACGGAGAGAAGAAAGGAGACAGAGAAGATGCCGGTGCTACGGCGACTACGACGGCTAACGTGGACGACGAACAAAAAGTATCCAAGAAGGACAGAATTGTTCCTCGAATGAAGCTGGACCGATTGGAAGAACTGTTGTCGACGAAACCGGTCCCGATGACTGCGGCGGATTTGAAATCGTACACCAACTTGAAATCTGATGCCGAAAACATCGAAAAAAGAGTCGCAGACGCTTTGAAAGAGCAACCTTACCCTTCCCCGAGAACGTGCGAGAAGTTGTTGAAAGATTCTACGAAAATTTCCGTGGAGATTCCCAGTCACCATCGACTGTTCGAGCAGATTCAAAAAGCAACGAAATGGGCGGAAAAAGTTCGCGCCGCGCTCCCTGGTCGCGCGGGTCGTACCGGCAGAGGTGGTGGTCGTGCGAGTTACGAAGACCATAACGACGACGGCGACGATACCGCGGCAACTTTAGTACGAATTCATGATCTCGATGAGCTCGAAAAAGAATCGCACGGTTTGCCGGTATCTTCGATGGAGCTGCAAACGCTCATCAAGGCGCGCGAAGAGACGCACACGTGGCGCGCTCGAGCCATTTCGCTTTTGGATACCAAAAATGCTCCCTTGCACGACGCGGAAATGTTGTTCAACGAAGGCAAAGAACTTGGTGTGTATTGCGACGAGATCACCACGATGGAAACCGCCGTCGACGACGCGTACGCTTGGGTCAATAAAGCGCTCAAGATGGACACGCCGATGACGTCAATCGATGAATTGAAGACACACTTGGAAGCTTCGAAAGCGCTCGCAATTACAGTTACCGAATCGACGTGGCTTAAGAACCGAATCACCGTTCGTCAATGGGCCGAAGACATTAAGAACATGCTTCTCGTGAAAGACCCGATCGACGACGCGATTAAGGCGGTGAAAGAAGGCGAGGAGTTACTCGACTCTGCAGACTACGAAGTCGCTCCAGACGAAGAGAAACTTTTGATAAGTTTGAAAGGCCACGTAGACGCTGGGAAGAAATGGGAAGTAAAAGGTCGTCAAGCAGTTCAATGCGCGAATTCTAAGAGAGAAGCGGACAGGAAGTCTCTCGATGAAGTCGCTCAAATTGTGCGCGAAGGCGCGAGCATCCCTCTCAAACTCGAAGGGTTCGATTTTCTTCAAGAAACTGTCAACACCACCAAAGCGTGGCTCGAACGCGCGCAACCGTGTCTGAAAGGTAAACAGCTCACTCGACGTGGGACGGCGCAACCTCTACCGACGTTGGAAGAAGCGAAGCAGCTCGTCAAGGAGGCGCCGGACTTGCGCATCTACGTGAAGGAAGTCGCCGCTTTGATCGAACGCGTCGAAGACGCCGAATCTTGGAACGAAGAAGCGGAAGATTGCGTCTCGCGATGGCGCGAAGAAGGTGCGGAAATTACGTTTAAAGAATTGGAGTTATCGCACGAAGACTTTGGTTTGGAGTTACCAGCGATGGCTACGGTGAGAAAACGATTACGCGCGTTGGATTGGGAAGAGAAAGCGAGAGAGTGCTTTGCGTCTATTCTTGAGAGAATCGAAGGCGCCGCCGGGACGTCGGAGAAAGGGAGCGGCAAGTCGTCGAAAGCATCAAAGAAACAAGAGGAAGAGGAAGAAGACTTACCCGAAGATGCCTTATTGGACGAGCTTCACGAAGAAGCCGAAGACTTGGACGAACTCAATCCGAAACTTCTCGAAGAAGTCAACAAACGATGGAAACTCGTGGACGAGTGGCGTCAAAAAGCAGACGCAATGTTGAATCCAGAGTTGGATGAAAGCGGCAGGCCAAAGCAAACGATCGGTCCGGACGAGTTGGACGCTTTGATTTCGGAAGGGAAAAACTTACCGGCGATTGTCGCGAAAGTGGACGAGCTCGAGGCGAACTTGGCGAATCACCAAGTTTGGTTTACAGCGGCGAGAGAGTTGTTGGCATCGGCTCCGGTTCCAGTAGCTGCTGCTGCGGGTGATGATGGTGCAGCTGGTGCGAAAGGAGCTGACGACGATGGTAAAGAACAAGAGAAGCAGAAACGACGCCCATTCTCGGACTTCAAAGATTTGTTGAAGGAAGTCGAAAGCGAAGGAGACGCGTTCATGTGCCCAGAACGAGCGCAATTGACCGCGGTTGTCACTCGATGCGAAGAGTGGAACGACAATCTGCGAATGGCTTTGTTGCGTCGTCCGGTAGTTAACGCGAGCACCCATCCCACCGTTGTTGGCCCTGCAGGAGAAGAGAGCAAGCAAGAAGAGGTGCAACTGAATTCCAAGCAAGTTCTGCAAACGATTTTAGAATCTATCCACGCGGCTATTTTGGACGTCACCGGGACTGGTATTCCTCCGGAAACCGAAGACGGTCAATTTTGTCTCTGCAGACAAGCCGGGGGCGTACAAATGCTCGGGTGCGACGATTGCGGCGATTGGTACCATTTGAAGTGCATCAACATTTCTGCTTCTGCGGCAAAAACGATGAACAACTACGTGTGCGCGCCGTGCGTGGCAAAGAACGGAAAGCCGAAAGCGCTGTCCTTGGAGACGTATAAATCGGTCCATCGAACGAAACGGCCGAACATTTTAGCGTTGAAAAGAGCTTTGCAAGAGTCTGTGTCTTTTCCGTGCGAAATGCCCGAAGAAGAGTTGATTATTGAAATCGTCAACGCGCACGACGCGTGGTGCTTGCGCGTTCGCGAGTGCTTGCACAATCACCACGTCCTCGAAACCTCCACGTCTGCGGAGACGCAAGCCGCGCATATTGCGAGAGCAACGACCAGAAGAGAAGCCGAAGCGAGAGCGAGAAAGGTCAACGAGGCGCAAATGCGCGGTGCAAACCCGCACAACGCCGAATTGACGGCCATTCAGCACGTCATGCTCATGGGCCAATCTGTCACCGCCGCGGCGACGCAACGCACGATTGCTTTGCAAGGCGCGCAAGCCAATCCAACTTTACTCTCCGAAGAGTTGAAGAATATTACCATCAACCAACTCACTTTGCTGCAACAGTTTGGCGTTCAGCTGGCGTTGTGTCAAGCGCAGTTACACATGGCGCCGGCGATTTCGCACCCGCACATTGTCCACGTCTTGATTTTGCGAGATCGACACGCGAAGCTGATGGAGCAACTCGCGGTCGAGTTGAAGAAGGACGACGGGGAGCAACAGATATTGGCAGCGATTACGCAAGCGATGGATCCGAACGCACAAGTTGCGGTTCCTCCATCTGTTGCCGCCGCTAACGTCGAAAGAGAAGCGGCAGCAGCAGCAGCAGCAGCAGCGGCAAAGGAGAAGGACGATTCAAAAGGAAAGGAGGAACCTTCGCCCGAGGAGGACGTGAAAAAGGAAGCCGGAGAAGCGCCGGCTGCCGCGCCGCCGCCTGAGAAACCAGCGCCCCCGGTGAAAGGAGGCAAGAAAGGTAAAGCTGCGGCAAAAGGTAAAAAAGGCGCGAAGGGGAAGAAAGTTGCAGAAGAAGTTGAAGCTCCCGCGCCCGAAGCGGCGGACAAGGAAGAAGAAGCTGTGAAAGAAGAGGACGCGGCGACGCCGATGGATGTAGGCAAAGACGCGCAAGCCGCGCAAGCCGCGCAAGCTGCTGCCATCGCAGCGCAAGCCGCCATGCAGCAACAGTTCGCGCAGCAACAACAGTTCCAGCAACAGCACGATCAACAATTTCTCGTTCACCAGCAACAGCAATTGCAGATGATGGGTGCGATGCAACCGCAACCGGGACAAGAACAAATGTTCGCCGCCGCGACAGCGCAACATCAACTCAGCGGTACCGGTCCTGATGGTACGCAACAACCCGTCGGAATTGACCTGAAGAAACAAATCTTTGCGGGCATGAAAGGTGCATTAGCCATGGAATTGGAACCAGTCGAGGAGACGTTAGCGATGATGAGAGAAGTGTGCGGCCCGGCGTGGCGACAACGCGCCACGTCTTTAATGCGAGGCCCGCCGTTCCCAAAGCTCATCGAGTTGCACGAACTGAAAGAGACCGCCGTAGCCGCTGGCCTTTGTCCAGGAGGTGGTGTCGATCCATTAGCCGATCGCGCGTTTGCCTTAGAATCCGCCGGTCAACTTTGGCTCGAACACGCCGCCACCGTCGTCGAAGATAAATCCATTCCAATCGAAGCCGCTCGCGTTCTTTTGCGCGAAGGTCGAGCGTTACCCGTGCATCTCAAAGACGAACTGGAGGAGTTGGGCGAACGATGCGAACTCTATTGCGTCTGTCGATCCGCGTACGATGCGAAACGATCGATGATTTGCTGCGACCGATGCGACGGCTGGTTTCACTACGAGTGCATCGGCATGCAACCGCCTGGCTTGGACGAGCAAGAAGAGGCGAATATTAAGTTTGCGTGCCCGCAATGTTGCGAAAACCAAGGGATTCCGTACGTGCCTTTCAGACCTCTTCGGTGATATACACCGCGAAGAGAAAATCTTATCTATCTATCTATCTATCTATAACAACATTTAGCATTAACACAACAGTGATATAAAACTACGTAGCTACAACTTTTTAATTAATAATACAAACTTGAATACTATCTAGTGCGAGTGCGTCGTCTATCTCTCTCTTCAGTCTAAGAACTTCCCTCGTTTTAAAAGTTGCGACGGTTGCAAAATTTCTTGGAAAGCAACGATGTCCTCGTGTTCTTTTTCGTCATCGTTGCTTTTCTTGTTGAAATCATCGTGCACGATCGTTGTTGTTGTTGTTCTCTCCTCCCCTTCTTCTCCTTTCTTCTTTCGTAATCTGAACCGTTCGATTAACCCTTTCATGTATTTTGGCCTAGAATAATTCGCGACTGAACGACTCAACCAAATCGCACGCAACAAACGTTCCTCGTCTTCGCTCATGTCTCCCCGTTGTTCGTGCGATGATGATGATGATGATGCTATTCTCTTCTTTCTATCTTCTGTCGCGTGATATAGTAAAAGAGCCGCCGATACGGATAAATTAAACGACTCCGTAAAACCCGACATCGGCAAGTAGACTTTCCCGTCGGCCAACTCCTTCGCGGTTTCCGAAACTCCATCCAACTCGTTACCGAATATCACAGCCGTTGGTACCTCTGCCCAATCGTACTCTCCAACCGATTTTGCTTTCTCGTTATCGAAATCCGTCACCAGAACTCGAAACCCTCGCTTCTTCACTTTTTCAATGCACTCCTTTGTGGATTCGTACTGCGAGATGTGCTGCCATTTCACGGCGCCTCCGCTCGTCCGTCCGGACTGTTTAAAAACCAAACCTTTCTCTGCGACGACGCCAACCGCGCCTATACCCAGCGCTTCTGCGGATCGACACACCGCTAAAAAGTTCCCGGTATCGTACACGTTCTCCAATATCGGGAGCACGCTAAACACTCTCTTCGATACCGTCTCCTCTACGCGCCGTATTCGATCCGCGCCGATCATATCGTTCCCGACGACAATCTCTTCGATTTCGTGTATTTCCGCTTCGACGCCTTCAAAATTTAACCCGTTCTTTGTCGTGAACGGGAATATCTTTTTCTTCATCTGTTTCTCGTCGTCTGAATCATCATCCTCATCACCTTGATACACTCGCTTCCTCCCGTGATAGAGGTACTTTTTATCGTACTCAACCGTTTTATCCATGAAACCTCTTCGAATAGCTTTCGCGGAATAATACTTCTCCTTATCATTCTCAGCATCAGTATCATCGCGAGTACTCTCGTCTTTCTCGTCTTTATGAGAAGAAAACGTTGAGGCGATGTGTCTTCCTCGTCCTCCTCTTCCTCCGTATAAAAGTCTTCCGTTTTTTGACGGCTTGAATTGGAAACGATTTCTGTCCGAACAAAAAGGCGACGAAGAAGCGACTGTGACACCACCAACTCGAGGCTTCATCGTCTCTGAGTGCTGAGGCTCGTTCGTGCCGCTGATGCGTGGATAGTGCTTGATCATTTTTATGCTTCTTCTGATGAGTCGTGGGAGCATAGTTTTGACGAGAATTGGATTCCCTTTTTGGTGTGTTGCTTATCATCATCCCAAACTACTTACAATAATGTCTCTAATCTACAGCTGCTCTATCTACTTTCTCTCTCTATATGTGTGTTATTAAAAGTTTTCTTCGGCGTACTTTTTAACGTCGATGTCGTTTTCTTCGCACGCGTGCCCGGGACAACATATTCGAATGGCGTTTTCCGGTGTCTCCGTAACTTCGTACGCCATCGCCTCTTCGGCGAATCTTCGAAACAACTCTCGGTAGTACTTTAATCGCGCTTTCTTGGTGAAGTATTTCTGGGCAAACTTTTGACCGTTTTTGGCGATTTGTTGCATCTCTTCGTCGTGTGTTCGCGCGTAGTGTAAAACCTCTAAAACGTCCTCTGGTTTCTCGTCGTTTTCCCAAAACTCCAAGTAATGCGTCTTTGGCTTTAAAAATTTACTGAAATACGTCTGGAACAATTTCTTCTCGCTGACGACGACGGAGTTCAATCCGAGCTTTTCCTCGAACTGAAACGAGTGGCCCTGACCGTCCAAGTGTAAAATGTATTTGTGTTCCATGTGTTCTCTCAGGGAGATTTTCGAGTACATCTTCACGTCTAAAAAACCATCCTCCAAGGAGGTTCGATTCTCCGCCCAATCGACGAAATTTTTCCTCGCTCGAATCTCCGCGTGCCGCCCCATGCGAGGGTACATGGTAAACCTCCCGACTAACTTCTCGTCCTTCTTCGACCACGGGAAATCTTCATCGAACTCTTCTTTTCTCGCGTACACGTTCTCGTCTATCTTGTTGTGCCTAAACCCAAACCCAGGGTGTAAAATGCACCCGGTTTCCTCCGGGAACTCTAGGTCGCGGCAAAAGCAAAGCACCGGAAGTCGTTCCTCGTCCGGAGGGTTGTAATCGAACGTCGATAACGCCATTTCCATCGGCGGCAACTTCGAACCATCCTCGCTGCTCGTCTCTCCATCCTCTTCCCTCGTTTTTGTCTTTCCAAAAACCTCGCACAAATCGTGAAAGTACTCGTATATCAACTGGACGTGGTGTCCGTTAAACTCTCGCGAAGGTCTTCTCGTGGCGAGAAACAACTCGTTTTTCACCCAAACGAATCCGAACGCTCGGTGGTTCTCTGTCCCGTATTTCACGCGCGCTCGATTGGTCATTTCTCTGGTGACTTTATTCTTTAGGAATGGTTTTAAATCTTCGGTTATTTGCGCGTAGAGTAGTGATACATCCTCGTCGTCGTCTTTGATATCGAAGTCATCATCGGATGCTTCTGCGGGGAAAACAACATCGGATTCGATCTCTCGTTCCGCTTCCTCCGCGAATTCCAAGCGCGTTTCCAAAGAAACCACTCCTTCTTTCTCGCCACCAATACCTTCCTCCTCGATATTCGCGTTCGCGACGTTGAGTAAGAAGAACAACGCCGGGGCTGTGACGAGTACGAAGAGGAGGAAAAAACGCATTTTTTTTGTGAAGTCTTGTCTGTGGAAAAGGTCAACGAAATGAACTCTCTCGTTGTATCAAAAATCTATCTGCGTTTTCTGCGTTTTTCTCATTCGACGCTGTCGTCTTCCTCGGAGTGCATTTGCTCCCGCTCCTCGACAAAGAAAGCGTATTCTTCGTCCGTTGGTTCTGGAGACCCTTTTTCGAGCAAGTAGTTTTCGCAGTCGGGGTGCTTGAAGTAACGAGCGTACGCGATGTCTTCCCAGTAGTTAAGAGGCACTTTCGCCTCTTCGACTAAGTATTTGAGGCAATCGAGATGGCCATACCCTGCAGCGTTGTACACGCACAAGCCCTTTACCTCCTCGGGTATCTTTCTTTCTTCGACGAAATATTTCAAGATGTCTAAGTGACCATATGCTGCTGCTTGTAGTGCCGCATGTTTTTCCGTATCTCGCGAAGGTTTCACTTTGTCGAAAAGAAATCGAAGACAGTCGAGGTGTCCATCTATAGCAGCTTGTGCACACGCCTCTTTTTCATTATACGGGCAATCATTAGAGAAGCAGTACTTTAACATCTCGAGATTGGCTTTACGTGCTGCCACAGTAATCGTCTCTTCATCCCACTTGCAATGTTTCACTTCTCTCGCCCACTTGAGCAACTCGAGTTTGTTCGTAAAAGCAACTCCCGCGCAAAACCAGGCTTGATCTATCACACTTTCTCTTTGACTTTTCTTTCCCCACGGCATGTTATTCCACGCCCATTCCAACGTTGAAATGGATGTACATTCGTAAACATTCATACCTAATTTCGATACGTTTACCCCGGCGTACGCAAGCACACCCCGACTCTCACTACTCACCTTTGAAAAGAAAACCCGATCCGTCCCATTCAATTTCGGAAGCACATGCGTGACAAAAACATCCTTGTGATGCAACACCAATCCCGTCCACAACTTGCTCGGCCCGAGCTTTAAACGCTCCATATCCGCCACGGCTTCCTTCACAGCCTCTTCTTTCTCCCTTTTCTTCTTCCTCTTCTGCGCGCCGGAGAGTTGTTTCTTCTTCTTCCCGTCCATCATCGTATTTCTTTTTTTTCTCCAGATCAAAAAAATGACGTTTACGAGAAAAAAGAAGAAAAGAAGAAAAGAAACACAAACCGGCTCAAAAGAAGTACTTGGCCCCGCGCGGGCACGCATTCCACTTGACA
>Ga0115557_1001077_pt1 | contig 18813 bp, 8 predicted proteins | sample COGITO_mtgs_1104_FD_87280 | JGI IMG/M metagenome (GOLD analysis project Ga0115557, IMG submission 87280) | Pelagic marine microbial communities from North Sea - COGITO_mtgs_110421 | ecosystem: Environmental > Aquatic > Marine > Epipelagic | place: Germany:Helgoland, sampling site Kabeltonne...
ATGGTTGCGCGATATGGTTAGTCGAGACGACGTCTCGCGCACTTTACCAAACTGGGAGGAATATTTACAACACATAACGAGATACGCCGACGGTTCCGCTCGAAGCAAAGTCGCCAACGCCGTTCGAGACGGAAGAAACGCGCACGAATACGACGACGAGAAAGATGACGTCAAAGAATAATAATACTAATACTAATAACAGAATGAATGATTACGAGATAACGATAGCGATTTGAATACTGTTCTGTACTACGTCAGCTCCAAGAAGATGTATATATTTTTGTCTTCTGAAAAGTCTTTTCAATCAAAACCCCGAAAAAAGGTCAATTCTATCCAAATTCTTCATTTTTATTCCACTCGCACGAATTGAATAAAATGTTTGCGGCGGCGAGTTTTGTCTCGTCATCATCCTTCTCGGCAAAAAGCCGCTCTTCGTCGTCTTCGCGGACTTTTAGGACGAGTAATACTACGAATACTAACACTACGAATAGCGGGAAAAGAGGTGCGTTGCACGTGTTATGCGCGGCGAGCAAGTCTCGAGCGAAAAAACGGGCGGCGAAATTGAGCGGCGACGACGGCGACGACAACGCTGCGGGAGGAGGATTAAAAAAAGAAACATCAATGTCCAAGCAACAAAAGGATAAGCTGAGAAAGCAACGGTCGGAAAAGTTACGCGCGATCGTTTCCAGCGAAGGGAGAAGGTACGAGAAGATTCAGAAAGATTTCTCGCTGACGAGAGACACGGCGAGAGAATACGTGCTCTCGGTGAGACAGAAAGGAGGAGGAGGCGGCGAAGGCGGCGAAGGAGAGAGCGTACTTTTACCGCTGTTAACGGATTGGCTCCCGGTGGCGGAGATCTTAGTCGCCGACCGCGTTTCGTTGGAAGCGACCATGGCGTTTAAGAAACTCGGGATGGATATGCCGGAAACGGACGACAACCCGAACGAGCCGAAGAAAATCGACGGCGTCCCGGCGGTGACGGCGATGTTGCCGGGGAGGAAAACGGAGATTTGCGCGATGGCGTTTAACATCGCCGGAGCACCGTTGAGAGATATCGAACACGTAGAGTTGGAGTATGGGATTGAAGATTGGGGGTCGTTTGAAAATTGCGTGGACGGGTTAGCCGCGAGAAGCGGCGACGACGGCGCGTTGGATCGAGCGTACGCGAAGATTGGCGCCACCGCGAACGAAGAGCCGAGGGAGATCAAAGCGAAATACCGCAAATTAATCGCCACCGCGCATCCAGACAGAAATCCAGACGCCGACGTCGCGGAATTCAACGCGATTAAAGACGCGTACGAGTTAATCGTGGGCAAAGATTGCGGCGGCGCCTCCTTCGAAGGTCTGGGCACCAACCGGGACTTTATCGTTTTAGACGGCACGCCGGCGCACTTCGGCGACGCGAACAATAAAAATAAGATGGAGTTCAACGAAAAAACCATCTTGTTCGCCATGAGATCGTTAGTCGGTTACGACCGAGTCGGTCAACACTTCAACGCCAGAAATTTACGACTGGCTAAAGCCAAAGGCATGTAGTCGTTTTTACATGTACACATCTTCATCATGCAGTGTTATTGTTTATATTATTATTATCATTATTATTATATTAAATTAAATCCGTTCGTAACGACGAATATGTGTCTTCCTATTCCGCGGTGGCTGCCGGAATCACGGCAAAACTTTTGATCGCGTCTTCTTTTTTGAGTTTCATGAGCGTCCCTCCTTTCGCGTATCTTCCCATCTCGGGTATGCTCGCGCATTGAAATCTGTTCGCGACGCCGAGCTGCGAGCCAACGATGATAGCTTCTTCTATCGAATCGTCGTCCGTTTTCCCAATCAACGCAAAAGCAGCTAAAGAATCCCCGCTGTTAAACTTGATGCCTCGTATCCCCGCGCCACCTCTGATTTGCGTCTTAAAATCGGAAACTTTCACTCGTTTGCCGCGACCTTTTTCAGACACGAATACTACCCACGGTCCTTCGCGATCGATTTCTGATTTTTGAATGATCGCCATACCGGCGACTTTCGCCGCGCCCCCTTCAAAATGTTCCACAGACGCCACCAAAGGTTCATCGTCGTCGTTACCAAAATCTAGAATGTCATTCTCTTCTTCTTGTTCTTCTTCTTCGTTATCATCGCCTTCGTCATCTTCATCGTCTTCGGCTTGGATTATGAAATCGTCGTCGTCGTCGTCGTCGTTTTCGTCGTCGTCCTCCTCCTCTGCCCCTTTAGCTTTCGAGGCTTCTTTCGACGACGATTTGATCTCCTTCAAAGAGATCGCGCGGACACCTCTGGACATTCTGCCTAACTTTCGCACCGAGTCAACGTCAAAACGAATCAGCGTACCGTCTGTGGCGCCAACTAAAACGGAATCACCATTTTTGGCGACTAAAACTTGTTTCAACTTGTCGCCTTCGTCCAAAGCAATCGCTCTCTTCCCATTTCTTTTGATGCTAGCAAATTCCTTCGCGGAGACTTTCTTGATCACGCCGTTAAGCGTAATCATGACCAGGAAGGTTTCGTCTTCGTCTTCTCCTTCTTGCGGCTCATTCGGCGTTTTCTTCTTCATCAAAGCGGAAGGATCTAAGCTTAAAATGGCAGTTATCGATTCTCCCTTATCGATGTCGACAAATCTAGTAAACGGCGTTCCTTGCGCAGTAGTAGACGCCTCGGGAATGTCAAAAGCTCTCACCGTTAAAACGTTCCCTTTATCGGTGAAGAAAAATACACGATCTAAATCTTTCGCGTGCATTACTTTCGCGATGGAATCCGACCCCTTCAATTTTGACATTGATTTCCCTCGCGTCCCTCTTCGTTGAGCTTTGAACGTTTCCGGTCTCGTTCTCTTAATGTACCCTCGCGAGGACATTATGATCAACGAATCGTTGTTTGGTATTTCGTGCTCAACTTCAATCGATGAACTCGTATCGGTTTCAATTGTTGTTCTTCGCGGGATGCCGTGTTTCTTTTTCACCTCCAACGCTTCCTCGCAAACGACGTCAATCACCGCCGACGTGTTGTCGAGTAGGTTTTGATTCCCTTTGATAGAACTCAAAAGCTGATCGCGCTCCTCGACGAGCTTTCCTGATTCTAAACTCGTCAAACGCCTCAAAGGCATTTGTAAAACCGCTTCCGATTGAACCGTAGTCAGTCCCTTCATTTCTCGTAAATTTTCCATCGCTTCTTTCCCGTCCTTTGATTTTCGGATCATCTTGATCACCGCGTCGGTATCTTCGAGAACCGTCAGAAGCGCTTCGACGATGTGCATTCTCGCTCGATCCTTTTCTAACGAATACATCGCGCGTTTACGTATGACATCGATGCGAAAATCTAAAAACTCTTGCATCACTTCCATCAACCCCAAAACTTTTGGCGTCAAACCGACGAGCGCCGTGACGTTCACGTTCACTTTCACCTGCAATTTTGTCCTTTTATACAACGAATTCAGCACGGCTTCTGCGTCACCACTTCTCTTCATCTCGACGACGACGCGGACGCCGTCTCGGTCCGATTCATCGCGCACGTCCGCGACGCCTTCAATCTGCCGATTATTTACCAAATCCGCGATTTGTTGCACTAAAGTCGCTTTGTTTTGCATATACGGAATCGACGAGATGACGATATCTCTGTCCAGACTTTTCTCCGCCGCTGCTTTATCGTCTTTCTTTGCCGTTTTCCCACTTCTTTTCCGGCTGGAAACTTTTGTCCTTGGTACAATTTCTGCCACGCCTCTCAAAGTCACCCCGCCTCTTCCGTCGCGGTACAAATTTCTCAGCGCGTTCCTATTACTAGTACTTCTACCACTATCGTTTTTGTCGTTATTATTATTATTATCATTATTAGCGTCCTTATTATCGGCAAATATAACCCCACCGGTGGGAAAATCCGGCCCTGGCATGACTCTCAACAACTCTTCCAATTTCACTTGCTCTCCTTTTTGCGCCGCTCTGGCGAAGACCACCAACGCGTCCGCCACTTCCATCAAGTTATGCGGCGGTATGCTCGTCGCCATCCCGACCGCAATCCCCGTGCTCCCATTAATCAACACGTTCGGTAGCTTTGCCGGCAACACCATCGGCTCTTGTTGCGACCCATCGAACGTATCCGCAAACTCCACGCAATCCATCTCCACGTCTTTCAGCAGCATATCTTGCGACAACTGTCTGAGTTTACACTCCGTGTACCTCATCGCCGCCGGCGGATCGTTGTCCATGCTCCCAAAATTCCCGTGTCCATTCACCAACGGCGCGGACATGGAAAAATCTTGCGCCATTCTCACCAGCGCGTCGTACACCGACTGATCCCCGTGCGGGTGAAACTTCCCCAAAACTTCCCCGACGACTCTCGCGCACTTTTTAAACGGTTTGTTGTGATCTAAATTCAACTCGTGCATGGCGTACAAAATGCGTCGATGGACTGGTTTTAATCCATCTCTCACGTCCGGTAACGCTCTCCCGACGATCACGGACATCGCGTACGCCAGATAGGACTGTCTCGCTTCCACGTGCAGTTCCAAGTCGACGATGTTCGAGTCTGATGAGAATTCTTCTTCTTCTTCTGCGAAAGTTGATGATTTGTTTCCTCCTCCTCCTTTTCCTCCTCCTCCGTCGTCGTCGGAGGATGATGATGAAGACGCAGCAGCAAACGTTCTCACTTTTCGATGACGATGATGATGCTGTTCTTCTTCTCCTATAAGTCTTCTTGAAAAAGAAATGTTCGAAGAAAGAGAAAGAGAAGAAGACGGACCACCAAAGCGACGAATGATTTCAAAATTCGGTTTTGTTGGTGTCGCCGTCGTCGACATCATCATCATCGTTTTCGATGAGAGAAGAAATGACCTTCGCATCATCGCACCAAATCCTCCTCTTCTTCTTCTTCTTCTCAAAGGTTGTTGTCGTTGTCGTTGTGATTGGTCTCTCAGTAAGAGTGTGCCGCGTTGCAACATATACTACTCTATAATACTAAAACTAATAAATGTATAAATTTTTGTCGCTTTGAAACTCTGACGTTTTTTGACAAGTGTTTTTTGTAGAAAAAAATTTGCGAAAAACAAACAAACTGACAAACGAGGAAAAATCATCAATCGTTATTTCTGTGATGTCTCGACATCGAGGCAAAGTTTCAGTGGTCTCTTCTTTGACGACGACGAGGGAGGAAGAAGAAACCACGACAAATACCGAGACCGTCCAACTCGTTTTCGACGACGAGGGACCAGGAGAGGGAAATCGTAAAAGTCGAAACGTTCGTCGTCGTCGTCGAAATAATACTAATCAGACTTCTTTGACGAATTCGATGATGAAAACGATGAAAATGATGACAAAGATGATGCGAAAGAAAACGCGAGGGTACCTGGCCGTGTTTTTAGTCTCCGCGATATGGGTGTGCGCGTCGTTTATAGTGAAAGATTTAGAAAGAGTTGGGGATCCGTTGACTTTGACGGCATTGTTTAACGCGTTGTTTTTAGTCTATTGGCCGGTGGAGATGAAAGGGTACTTTTATCATCTCGCAGAGAAGAAGAAGAAAAAAAGAAGGTATCATCATTACGCGATGTTCCGGAAATGGAAGGAAAGTAATGTTAGTACGAGAGGAATATCATCGTTTCTACGCGAAAACGAAGCGTTGAGGTGCTACGTCATCGTCCCTCCGTTGTTCTTTCTCGCGCAGTTTTATTTCAACAAGAGTTTACAGTTTGTGTCGGTGACGGTGAACACGGCGTTGTCCTCGGTCGCGCCGGCGTTGACGTACGTGTTTGGGATTTACAGAGGGCTGGAAAAACCGGTGAGAGATTCGAACGGGTTTTTAAAAGCACTCGGACTCGTCGCAATAGGAGTGGTTTTGACGGCAGTCGCGGACGATGAGACCACTTTCGGTGGTGCTTCGGGTATGACTGCAGGCGGCGACGAGGATTCGCCGAGAACCCGGAACGAAAATAATAGTTATAACAGTTATTCTTCTTTTGTGAACATGGACACCGCGTGGGGCGTGTTGCTCATTTTAGCGAGCGCGGTGTGTTACGCCGGTTACGCCACGGAGGTGGAAATCGCGTTGAACGCGGTGAAAGTGAGCGACGGTCATCGCGACGAGAATAGGAGTAGGAGTAGCAATCAAAATTTTTCTAGGAATAATAGAGTAGGCGGCGTGTTGTTAGAGGAACGCGAGGAACGCGAGGAAGAGGAGGAGGAAGACGAAGACGAAGACGAAGAAGACGAGGAGAGAGAGAGAGAGGCAGCAGAGGTAAATGAAGGAGCAGCAGAAGAAATTACGGGACGACGGCAGATGAAAACGGAGGCGAAGAAAGAGCTCCTCGCCGCCATCAAGGATTCGAAATCGCGACAGATTCTCGCGAGCGTCGGCACGTTCGCGTTCGTCATCGTTTTATGTACGATGCGAAAATCGATATTGTCCATGAACAAAAGTGGCGGGATGATTGTTTTGAAAGGCCTGATCGATAACGCGTTGGCGGAATACTTGTGGTGCGTCGGGGTTGCCGAGCTCGGAGCCTCGGTCGCTTCCATCGGTTTGCTGTTACAAATCCCTCTTTCGGCGGTTGCCGAGCTTTTGTTTGTGAGAGCGGACGAGGAGGTGTGGACGCGAACGACTGGAGGTATTTTTGCAATGTTTTGCGGGTGCGCGTTGATTGTCTATGGGTTCATAGGCGCGATGAAATTCGCCGGAAGTTCCGAGGAGGATGAAGAGGATGAGGAAGACGATGAAGACGATGATGAAGATGATGAAGACGACGCCGACGATAATGCTACCATCGCTCGCGCTCCGTTGTTATGATGCATTTTCATTTTGCATGCTATTATTGTACACTACCTACTACAACTAAAACAGCTTCTCAACTCTTTGCGCGCAAAGTTGTCACATAATACTGAGAATTAATTAATTCTCCTTCTTGTAATACTCATTCGCAGCAATGTTTATCAGCCGCCTGGGATACGCACTCGCACTTCTCGGACTGACCGCGTGGTAACTCGAATTCGAGTTAATGAACATCACGAATTGGTTCTTCTCGTACGGAACTTCTGCGACTAACTTGAAATCCCCTGAGTTCTTAAATTGTACGTCCCAGCCTATTTTCTTTCTGTGTTTCCATCTTTCCGCTTCGCTATACTCTTCGCACGCGCCGGCGCCAAGTAAACACTCGAACACCTCCAAATTACCCCCTTTCGCCGGATCATTTTTGTCGCGAAAATACATCAATCCCGCGTATAATTCGTGCGCATTATCCACGTGTAATCCACGAACGCGACTCTGGCCTTTTATCACCGGCGTGTTTACTCCTATCTGGGCGTCCAAAGTGACGGGAGCTGGATTTTTCTTTCTGCTCATCAACCGAACTTCCGTCTCCATCTCTCGCAGCTTAAGTCCGTATTTCTCCTCCAATCCGCCGTGATACTTTGTAAAGACCTCCTCCCCGAATAAATCGATGACTTCTTCGTAAAATTCTCGACTGGAGTGATACCTGATGAACTCCTCCCACGCTTTTGATACTATTTGTTTCTTACTACTTAACACCATCGACGCTCGCAAATCGACTCTCGTGTTTGCGGCAATCGAAGTCCTCCCAGGTTTGGCAATCTGCATTATATCTTCGTGCTTCGGGTAAAATTTTTCGAGCTCTTCGTAAACGTCATCAGGTAAGCAGTTTTCGATGACGACGTGAGGATACGGATGCAATCTCACGTCCGATTTTCGAGCGTTTTGTAGTACCGAGAAGGAGGAGGAGGAGGTGCTTTTTCTTCTCGATTTTTGTCTTGTTGTTGATGATGAAAGCGAATACAAATTCCTTTCCGATGACTCTGCCGCCCAGCCTTGAACGCCACCACCAAAGCGTGCATCATCATCAACAGTAGCATCAAAATCGTAATCATCGACATATCCTCCTCCTTTCCTCGTTCTCGTCCTCGTTCTCGTTCTTGCGATTGTCCCATCAAAATCATTTCCTCTCGTCGTTCCAAGCATCAAAAGCGCAAAAAGCGCGGCGGGGAAGAGGACAGAAAAATGATGCATTCCTATTCTCTGCAATCTCTTTCTTCTCTCTCTCTTTGCGTTACACACGCGCAAAGAGATGTTCTATTCTTTTAAGTGTGATGATGAATCCGTTTTTAATTAAGTACCAATTAAGTGAGGGATGATAAAAATAAAAATATAACAACAAAAGCGCTTTTTCAAATAATAATAGCGTATAAACGGCTGGCGCTCTCTTCTTCTCTCCTCGTAAAGTGTTGTAACAGGAGTAAACATTGGTCTTCTTTGTCTTCTTTTCTCTCTCTCTCTCTCTTTATCATCGCGCGATGATGATATAAAGAGACGCGAGTTGGCGCGGTTTATTTTACTTCTTCGGGACTTCCACGGCGGAAGGCGCTTTGAAAGCGGGTAAAGTTTCCGCGACGTCCGGAACGTATCTGTTAAAGTACGAATCGTTCACTTCGACCATTCGCCTGCCATCGGCTTCCGCCAACTCTCTCAACCTTTCCTCTTCCTGCGCTTTCTTCTTTTGTTCTTTCAACTCGCGCTCGCGTTTTTGCGCCAACTCTTTTTGCTTCTTTTTTTGCTCCTGTTCGAGTTTCTTCTTCGCCTCTTCTTGGGTTTTCTTTCTCGCGGCTTGCTCTTCCGGCGTGCCTTGGAAGAACGAGTCCACGTCTTCTTTGATTTCGGAGAAAGATTTTAATCTCGGTAACAGTTGCGTCAAATCGGACGCGGAGGAGGCGGCGGCGGCGGCGTCGTTGGAGGTTTTCTTCTTCGAGACGGAGGCGGAGGAGGAAGCTTTCTCGTAAGAAGTAGAGTCTTTCTTGGTGTCGGTTTTGTTATTCTTGTTTTTCTTTTCGTTCTTTTTTGTTCCACTGATTGTGCTTTCGTCGTTATTGCTGCCAAAGATGGCCAACGCGGGCGTGCTTCTTCCCGATGCCGCTTTTGAGCTCGCCTTGGAGCCTCTTTTGCTGCCGTTTTTGGAGGCAGATTTCGAGCTCGGCGCCTCTGGCTTCGAGAACGGCAACAACGAACTTCTCGGCGATTCTGGTTCGTTGGCAATTTGCTCCGGATCGGCCAATCCGAGCATAACTTGCAAGCGTTCGAAAAACGTCAACTGTCTCGGCGCTCTCGGTTCTCTTCGTAAGACCGTTCGAACGAATTGTCTCTGCGCCATCTGCGCCGGTTTCGCAATCACGGCGTTGCCGACTCGACCAACCACTTTGCTCGCGCGGAAAAACACTCGTTGCGGTAACGTGAACGGATTGAACGTTTCGATCAAGTCGAGTTCAAACCCAAACTTTTGGGATTTGACGATGCACTTCGCTTTCGCCAATTTCGATTGTTTGAACTCTTTGAACGCGTATCTCGGTAAATCAAACGCCAGGTATCTCGGCGTCAAGAAGAGATTGTACCTGAACCCTTGGCCTCGACCTCCAAACAACGTTTCGTTCTGCGCCGAATACACGTCAAAAACGAAAAAGTTCCCAACTCTTGGCATGTTCAATTTCGGCAATTGCACGGCGTCGATGCCGAATTTGAACCTGTCGCTGAAAATACGCACCACCGGTCCGCCCGGTAAGAAACTCATTTCTCTCAAATCTTCCGGCATAACCGACGCCGCGAGCACCAACACCGAAAACGCGTTCACCAACCCTTTGTCGTCGCAATGGTTCTCGATGAATTTCTTATACGAGATGACGTGTTTCCCAGTTTTTAACAGTGTTTTTGTCGTGCTCGTTTTCTTCGCTTTGTTTTTCTCTTTCTCTGGAACAAACACCCTCACGACTTCCGAGGCGGTCAGTTTTTTCATCCATCGCAATCTCACGACAGACGCGACCACCGGGGTGGCCACACCGAGCAACGCGTTCCGTCTCGACTCGCTCGTACCAACGAGAAACTCTCGCATGAACACGATCATCGGCGCGGTGAAGAGCGATTGCGTTATCAAGGATTCTTCTGTTCCTTCTTCTCCCGATGATGATGATGATGATCCTCCTCCTCTGGACAAACATTTCCTCCCGGAAATTACGGAGACGACGAAACACGTCGCGCGAGGGATGTTTATTTTCTTCGTGAATTTTACATACGTCATCGGGGAGAAGAGTTCTCCCCACGAAATCTGCACACCCATCTTTATTATGTATTCAGTCTTTTCCTCCTTCTTTGTCTTCTTCTCAAAAGAACAAAACGGAGAGCTAATGAGAAAAAGATTATTCAACGCAACACATTGGGGTGTTCAGAACAACAAAACTGGTGGTGCAAAGAACTACGTTTCAGTTTAGGGTGTAAAAAACCCTAAACAAAAAAAAAGCAGAACGAAAGAAAAAGCACAGAGAGAAAAAGCGCAGAAGAAGACAAAGAAGACAAAGAAGAAGAAGAAGAAGAGAACCAAACAACAACAAAATATGGCGAACACACGATTCGTCCCGTGGCACTCGTGGGAGGAGTGGGCGTTCGTCCGAGACGCTTTTAATTTTTTATCGTCGTCGTCAAAATCGGGGTCAAATGCGTTTATTACGTCGTCGAGGAGTAGTACAAGAAGAAGAGAGGAGACTCTTTCGTGCGAAGACGAGAAGCACGCGTTGCCGTTACCATTACCAACAACCGTTGCTGATGATGGTAAAGAAGAAGAAGACAACGAAGAAGAAGAAGACCAAGAAGAAAAGAACAAAAGAAGAGCGTTAGAAATAGTGCAAATGTGGAGAGTGAGAGGCCGAGTGCCCTTGGCGATCGACGCGCACGCGCAGATTGTGGAGTTGCAACTGATGGACGAAGAGGTGATGCGAGAGAAAAAGAGAAGGAGGAATGAATCAACCTTGAGACTTTCGTACGCGATGACGTTAACTCGACTGGTGAACGGTATTTGCGATCCTTCACAAAAAGGCAAGTTTGCAATGAGCGTCCAAACGCTCGCGACGCAACTGAACGTCCCGAGAACGCTTGTAGATATTCGACACGATTCAACGCATAATCAGTTACCCTCGATACAGCGGTTAAGGAAAGCGAGCGAAGACGCGATTGGGTGGTTAGACGCGAATTATTGGGAACGGCAGAAACGGAAATTAGAACACGTCACAGAGGAGATGCGATTGGTAATTCGAGCGATGGTCGAGTGCGAAAGAGGACAAAATGTGAAAAAAAGCAAAGACGAGTCGAACAGTTCCGACGACGACGAGAGCATGTATGACAGCGAAGAGGAAATGCACGCGAAAACAGAGAAAGCGAATAAAATGAAACGGGAGAAGGAGACGAGGAAAAAAACGAAAAACAGCGCGGTTGGACGTTTGAAACGGTTGGTGCCAAGATCGAAACCAGACCGCATGTTAGTGCACGCTTTTGTTCGAGAATTATTAGACGCGAAGGAGGAGGAAATGCTTTTGATCGTTGAGAACTCTTCTTACGACAAAACGGACCCCGACGAAGACCTCGGAGAGAAGAACAACACGGACGAGATCGTTCGGGCATTTTCTAACGTCATCGACCAAATCGATTCGAGAGTCGTCGACGGATTTAGCTGCGCCATCCTAGAGTTTGGCACCGAAGAACTTCTTCACGACTTGGCGAACGACGCGCGACAGATTATAAATCCTATATTCGAGTTCGCGTGGAAACACGCGGTTTCTCGCGACGTGGCGAAAGCAACATTTATCGCCGAATGGTATCAGAGACGCGGTAATGATAGCGTTAGAGGTTCGAATACGAGCGAATACGTTCAGAATAAGTTTCAGACGTTGTTATCTTTGGACGGGGGCGGGGGCGCAATCGCCGCGGATGGAGGAGGAAGTAAGAATAAAAAGAAAAACGCAAAAACGCAAAACAACAACAAGAAGCGACAAAAAGAAGAAGAAGATACTATCGCGTGGAGAAAAGCAAAGCCAGGAGAATGGATTCCAGGAGCACCCATAGGCGCACCGATACGAGCTCTATTTCCCCCTCGCGAACTCGGCGACGAGGGCGACGACGAGAAGATTGTCCTAGAATCGGACGCGTTTACGCCGAGGAAGAAACAAAAAATGGAGCGAGAGCGCGACACGAACTTTCTTACCACAAGAAACGAAGAATTAGCTTTAGATTTAGAATACAACGATATAAACGAGGCAGAGGATACCGAGGACGATACCGAGAACGAGGACGAACAGCCGCCAAACTCTGTTCTTCTGCGAGAAGACGAGGACGAATTTGACGACGACGACGACAAAGATGAAGAAGAAGAACAAGAACAAGAACAAGAAGAAGAAGAAGAAGCCAAAGCTAAGGTCACCGTAAACGGCACTCGCGTCCGATTAAGCGGTCGAGAAGTCAACGGCGTCAAAGAGAGCGTCGCTTGTTTGTTATGACACAATTAGTACTCGTACTCGTAGGTACATTTTTAGTTTGAGAGCACTACGAATAAAAAAAGCACTTAAAAAACCGACAGAAGAAGACGCGCAGAAACAGAAAAAGAAGAAGAAGAAGACACATCGTGTGTAACAACAGGAGAAGCACTCATAACCTACCGCAAAAGAAGACGCGTATATATATAAATACATAATGAGAAACTTGCTTCCTTCGTCTCGTTCTCTCGCGCGAACGAAGACATTTTTCTCCTCCTCTTTCACCGTCCGAGAAGACGAATTCAACGACGGCGGATTCGTCGGCGGCGAAGATGAAGAATCACAACGGAGGAGGAGGAAAAGTCAACAACGTAAGACTACTAACACAATCTCCTGCGCGCCGTCTTTGGACGAAGAGCGAAAGCACGTGTTCGTTTGTTTGGAAAGCGGACACGTGGTTCGCGCTCGGTGTTTTGTTGAAAATGGGAAAGAAGAAGAAGAAGAAGAACACGATGCGAAGAAGACAAAAAGGAGGATGATTCTGTTGAAAGATACCGAGGAAGAAGACGAAGAAGACGAAGAAAATAAAAGCAAATCCAAGAAGAGAAGAAGAAACGCGGTTTCCGTGGAACGACTTCCGGAGTTGCGAGCGACGTTCGTCGCGTTAGAAAGAGGCGAGTTGTTGCTCGTGAACGATAGCAGTTTTTCTTCTTCCTCGTCGTCGTCGTCGTCTTTGGACGTGGAGCGCGTGGCGGACGTTCCGAGCGGGTGCGTCTCGGCCAAGTTCTCGCCGGATGGGCAAATGTGCGCGGTGTTGACGAAAAGTGGGAAGATTCTCATCATGAACGGGGATTTTTATTTGCTAAACGAAAGAGAGAGCTGTTTAGAAGACGTGGACGAGGAGGAGGAAGAGGAAGAGGAGACGATCAAATCTGGTAAAATTACCTGGCGAAATGACGGCGAGAGTTTTTGCGTGTATTGCACGACATTGAAAGATGGGAAGAATCACTTGCGAACGTATTCAAGAGATAAGTTGGAGATATTAGGCAGAGGAGATGTTGATCACGAAGACGACGAGACTGGACCGGGTAGAATGGGCGAGAACGCCGCCATCGCGTGGCAACCGCGAGGCGCGTTGATCGCGGTTTCAGGCGTTGCGGCGAGTAGTAGTAGAAATAGCACTAATAATAACGCCGAAAAGGAAGAAGAGAAAGTCCCGTGCGTCGTATTTTACGAGAAAAACGGCTTACGGCGATCCTCCTTACTCATGCGCGGGTTTCAAGGTTCGAAGATTACGCATTTGAGTTGGTCCGTAGATTCGTTGACGTTGGCAATTTCAACGTACGACAAAGAGAAGCTCAGAAGCGCGGCGTCGATATGGACTCGCGGAAACGCCAATTGGACCTGTAAACGATGCATTGAAGATAGCTATAGCAGTAACAACGCAGATGATGGAGAGATATATGCCTCGTTGTCGAAGTATGCGGAATTTGATGCTATTCATCCAAACACGCTCCGAATCGTTTCGACAAACGGAGAGGACGAAGTCGAAGTAAACACGCAAACTTTCGTTTGGGAAGATTGCACGAGTTCTGATTTAGGCACCGCGGCAGTTATCGATGGTGAGATTCTCAAATTGACGCCGTTCTCGCGCTGCGTCGTTCCGCCGCCAATGTGCGACCATTCTCTACGGTTCCCGGCGAAAATATCAGAGGTTGCGTGGAGACCGAACGCTTTTCGTCGATCGCTCGAAAACGATGAAGAAGACGAAGTCTGTTTCGTCTCTTTACACGATGGACGATACAAAGTAGTTCGCGTCAACGGAAACGCGGAAGCCGAAGAATTGTTTGATGAACGAAATGACAAGAAATCAGTAGTCGAAGAGACGATGACGATGCCATTTAGCCTGGAGAAAAGAGACGAGTTCCGCTCGTATTGTTGGATCGGCGCGAACGCGCTCGCGTGCGTGAGTAGTACAAACGAATCCATCATTCACAAAATCGAACTGGATGATGAGTACAGTAAAATCGTAAAAGTGTCCGTGATCGAGTTGGAGAATACACGACGTGGAAGAGTTGTGACGAAACTCGCGCATTGCTGTAATGGTAATGATGATGATAAAGATGGACTTCTCGTGGCGTTTGTCGCCGGTGAAAAGACGCCTCTGATTTTCTCAACGTCTGATGCAAAGCAATTAAACATCGCAGCATCGACACCATCTGACGAGAACGTCATCACGCACGAGTTGCAAAAAGCAAAAGCCCTCGCGAACGGTCAAGTCGTCGCGTTGTACTCAAACGGGGATTTGTTTCTCTATCGTATTCTCGGCGGCGATGACGATAAACGTCTTCTTCTGATGAAAAACGTCGATTCCTTCGAAGCGTTTTACGAGGACGAAAATAACACGTGGGTAAAAAGTTGCGACGCAGAAGGAAGGAAACAGTATTACAAAACCGTTTCTACGCCAAACGCAATCGCGTGCGTCTCGCGAGACTCAAAACTTCGTGTCGTGCGTCTGTCTTTATCGAATAACAAATCGAGCGCCGCGGTGGTGGATCAACTTTCAAAGTCACTGGAATCGCAAGCGTTTTTCAATAACATCATCGACCCAGTCGCGGCGAGACGTAACTGGAAAGACGTCTCCGGCGACGGTAAGACACGACTTGGTGAGTTGGCGTTTGATTCTTTACACGGCAAAATGCGCGCCGCGATGCGCCCGGACGACGCCGATTTTGCAACTCCATCGTCTTCGGTCGCGGCAAACGCGGGGGCGAATTTCGCGGATATGGCCAAACGCTCTGTCGAGCGCGGTTCACGAATCGCTGCCATACCGCCTGGATCGTGTACTGTCGTTTTGCAACAGCCTAGAGGAAATTTGGAAATCATATCGCCGAAAGCGCTCGTGTTGCCATCCATCGCCAAGAGCTTGAAAATGCGACATTTCAAAACCGCGTTCCGTTTGTGCTCGAAAGAGCGCGTCGATTTGAACGTTTTAATCGATTATGATTTCCCATCATCCATAGAACATCCGAACGCGGACGATTTAGTTCGAGGATTAGAAACGCCAGAACACGTGATGGAGCTGTTGGAAGCGTTGCGGGTTGGCGACGCATTCGCGGAGGATGGCGGGTACATGCGCAAGCTCTGCGCGAGCGCGTACGCAGAGTGTCCGGATCGAAAACAAATGTTGGAAGATCTTGGGGTGCAGAAAATCCGAAGAACGTGCGAAGCGATACGAACATCGATTTCGAATTTGTACATGAATGCTGGGGACGGCACATCGCGATGGTCACTCGCGATGTTGACCTCGTACGCTTGCGGCACTGGTTCGTTCTTGGACACCCATGCAGAGAGTAATAAAAAAGACAACAACGACGTGCTATCCATCAAAGCTGCCAAACGCAAAGACTTGGCGGACGCGCTAGAGATCGTTGCTGAAGTTCGAGCGTTTGAAATCAAAGATGCCTCGAACAAAGCGATGAGTACAAAAAATGTTTCGGCGTCTTCGGTTGCCGCCGCGAACGACGTCATGAATTCGGATTCCTCCGACGCGGATGAAACCGAGTTTATCGGCGCACAGTTTACAAAACAAACCGTTTCCGCGGCGCGCATGTTGAAGCACTTACTCTTTCTCACCAATGATCGCGAGTTATTCGACGCCGCGTTATCGACCGGCGATTTAGCCGTCGCGCATCTCGTCGCCATGAATTCCCAAGCCATGGACCCGGGTGAGTTTATGCCGGAGTTGCAACACTTGCACGAAATGCGCGAGTTTGAACGCCAAGCGACGATTTCTGAGCGTCTGGAGATGTGGAAAGATGCCGCTAAGTTTTGGTTGAAAGATAAATCGCTCGAAAAAGCATCAAACGTGGCCGCAAAACACGGGTTATTTCCGTACTTGCATGAACTCTGCGAAGAAGATGAAAACGGCGACGATTTTGAAACCAAGAAAGTCATCACGAAATACCACGCTCGGTACTTGGAAAGCGTCGTAAATCGATCTGAAGACGCAGGTGTTGCGTACTTGAAGTGCGGTGATTACGAAAGCGCGTTGAGATGCTTCACCGGCGTGTCATCATCTTCATCGTCGTCGTCAAAATCTACCGGATCTGGATCGTCGTCGTGGCGTTCCGGATTTATCGTCGCCAAGGAAAAGTTAAAATTTTCCGACGAAGAGATGGTGAAACTCGCGAGCGAAACGTGTAAAAACTTGGAGCAAGCGTCGAACGATTATGTTTCTGCGGCTATTATTGCCTTGGATTATCTCAATGACGTGGAACGCGCGGTGGCAAATTTCGCGTTGGCAAACAAATGGAGAGATGCAAAATTGACGTGCTTCGCCAAAAATCGAAGCGATGTGTTCGAAACGACTGTGTTTCCGGAGTGCGTGGTTGGCGCCACGAAACTTCTCGAGCACTTCGAAGACGTGCAAGCGCGAAGCGATAAGTACAAAGAGCGTTTGATTGGTCTGCAAGAACGACGCAAATTGTATAAGAGAACATTTGCGAGCATCGAAGAAGGGCGCACGAGGCCGAGACGCGCTACCTTGGATGGATCGGAAGATGAAGAATACGACGACATCTCTGAAATGAACTCTGAGTTTTCAAATGTCTCTGGGTATTCTTTATACGCCACCAGCACGCAATTCGGAGATGGCTCTGCCATAAGTCAACAATCTTCCTCGCGATGGTCCGCGTCCACCGTTGGCGGTCGCAGAAACAAAAAGTCCAGAAAAAACAAAAACAAAAAGAACAAGAACGGTTTGCGCGCCGGTGGACCAACGGAAGAGAGAGATTTATCTACTCACGTCATAACGGAAGTTCGCGTGAGCGAAGAAAAGTTGGAAGAATGCGCGGAAATTTGCGAAATTTTAATCGCTTCGGACAACGGTTCCGACGCGAAAGTGTTGCAAAACGCCGCCTCGATGGCGATTGAAAAGTGTAAATTAATGCGCGTCGCGGCGAGGGAAAGTTTGAAACAGTTGATCGAAGAGAAAGAGAAGGAAGAGGAATACATCGTCTTAGTCTCATCGTCTTCAAATAACAACGTTTTACCTCCGGAACTCATGGAACGCAAACGCGAAATCGAAGCTGATTTGAAAACCATGCGAGAGAGCATGAACGCAAACGCGAAGGACGACGAAGACGTCGTTTCCTACAAATGGAGTTCCATTCGGACCTCCGCGAAGTGATGATGCATGATTGTATATCATATATATCATATAGTATATAACTGCTTTTAATAATAGTATATAGTGTAGTTATTTAGTGTGCAACACACAAGATCTCCTCTCTCTCTCTCACACAGTTTATCTCACCGCGTCCACGATAACCCGTCTCGATTTCAACTGCGACCAGATGTACCTCTTTTGATACACCGCGGTCACTGTCAGCAACGCCATGGCAAACATCCACTTGGCACCCATCAATTTTCTATCGTCGTGCTCAGGCTCTGCCGCCCACGCTAAAAACGTCGTCACATCCTTCGCCATTTGCGTTTCCGTGGCTATGGTCCCGTCGTCGTATTCCACTCCGCCGTCCACCAACATCTTCGGCATCGCGATCGCGCCTCCCGGAAAGTACGGATTATAATACAAACCATCTCTGATTTCAATCCCTGCCGGAGCATCTCTGTACCCCAACAACAGCGCAAACACGTAGTTAATCCCATCGTGTCTCGCTTTCGTGATCAAACTCAAATCCGGCGGATACGCTCCGTTGTTCGCGTACCTCGCGCCTTCCTCGTTTGCGTACGGACTCGGTAACCTATCGCTCAACTTCCCCGGTCGTTCAAACATTTCCCCGGTATCGTCCGGCCCGTCCGTGATTTCAATCTCCTCCGCCATCGTTTTCACCTCTTGCTCGGTATACGCCACGTCCACTAAGTTTCTGTAGCAGATTTGATTCAAAGAGTGACACGCCGCGCAGACTTGTTGATACACTTGGTGGCCACGTCGTATGCTCGCGTGGTCGTAGGCATCGAACAGCCCGTCGTGTGGCCAGGAATATTGCGGTAAGTGTAACCCGTGCTCGGCTTCGTCTGCTGACGCGACAAAAGTTGTTGATACCGCGGCTACGGATAAAAAAGCGCCTAACGCTGCGCCCGCCGCGTACCCTCTGTTGTTAGTATTCGATGATGATGATGCTTGCGATGATGATGATGATGTCGAGGAAGCCCCCGTTTTTATGGTTCGATTGAAAAACGAGGATGCACTCGACGAGCTCAACGAGGAAGTCGAGGATTCCGCCGCCAACACACAAGATCTCGCCGCTAAAACGGCGCGCTTCGCCGCTCTGCTCAACATGATGATACCTCAATCAATTTTAAAGCGTGGTGATACAACAACGCGTTAAAACTCTTAAGGCGCAGAACTACGATCGATCGAAAACTTTTTTTTTCTTCCTCTGCCCTTTTTGAAAGGTGCTCTTGAAAGGGTTTGAAGCCCTAAACTTTTTTTTTCCTTATTAAGCTTTTTTTTGTGCATGCCCTTAAAAATTCAATAATTCAATTCGATTCAATTCAA
>Ga0115557_1001087_pt1 | contig 18742 bp, 15 predicted proteins | sample COGITO_mtgs_1104_FD_87280 | JGI IMG/M metagenome (GOLD analysis project Ga0115557, IMG submission 87280) | Pelagic marine microbial communities from North Sea - COGITO_mtgs_110421 | ecosystem: Environmental > Aquatic > Marine > Epipelagic | place: Germany:Helgoland, sampling site Kabeltonne...
CGTGGCATTGGCTCTGATCTCGGCGGCGCGGTAAAAGGATTTAAAGAGTCTGTGAGCACTGATGCGGCTGATGACGATAAGGCGACTGAGGCTGACGTTAGCGTTAACAAAGAGAGCGATAAACCGAAGGATTGATTGTGTTGGGCGTAGGCGAAGCCCTGCAGACCCTTTGCGATCGGTCCCATGTGTTTGCCATGTTCAGCGTTCGCGCAACTCGCTAACGCTCAAACAGGGCGCTCTCTCAATCTGAAAATAACAAACCCATAAGCGGGCCCTGATTGATCGCAAAGGGTCTGCATGACTTCGCTGAAAGATTGAGGGGATTGAAGGGAGATCTCTCACATGGGTTGGGATGACACTAAAGAAGAAGGTACCACTAAACAATGTTTGATATCGGTTTCTCAGAACTGTTGGTCATCGCCACTGTCACGCTGATTGTGATGGGGCCAGAGCGCCTGCCGCAGACAGTGCGCAGCATTAGCCTGTGGATCGGTCGCTTCAAACAAATGCTCGCCTCAGCACGGAAAGACTTCGAAGAGGAAGTCGGTATGGACGATATTCGCCAACAGCTACACAATGAAAAAATCATGCGCGAGCTGAGCCAGACCAAGGAAGATGTGCAGCAAACATTCAATGCCAGCGCCCTCGAAGCCGCTTCTATAGAAGAAACCATCAAAAGTCCCATAGGCGCTATGACCGCTCTCGACAGCAAGCCAGCAGAAATCAAACCCGATTCAACCAAGACCGCAGCCGATGAGTGAAGAACCCCTAGACAGCCAACCTTTTATGGCCCATCTGATTGAATTTAGAGACCGCATGCTGCGTGCCATCGCCTCTGTGGCAGTGGTTTTTATTGGACTGTTCTCTTTCAGCAACGAAATCTATCTTTACGTGTCCGAGCCACTGCGCCAGTATCTCCCCGCATCCTCGTCGATGATCGCCACCGACGTCACTTCACCCTTTTTAACGCCCTTTAAATTAACCCTGATGCTGTCGCTATTTGCCGCCATGCCCTATGTGCTCTACCAAGTTTGGGCCTTTGTTGCTCCGGGACTCTACAAGCGCGAAAAGAAAATCGTTATCCCCCTATTCTGCTCCAGCGTTATTCTGTTTTACGCCGGCATGGCCTTCGCCTACTACGTGGTATTTCCTCTGGTGTTTATGTTTTTCACCAGCGTCGGTCCCGAAGGCGTTTCGATCATGACCGATATCCGCAGCTATTTAGACTTCGTGTTAAAACTGTTTTTCGCCTTCGGCATTAGTTTTGAAATACCCATCGCCGTGGTTATCCTCTCCTGGATGGGCGCAGTTGATCCAGACAATTTGGCCAAGAAACGCCCCTATGTTTTTGTCCTCTGTTTTGTCTTTGGCATGCTGCTAACTCCGCCAGATATCCTCTCCCAAACCCTGCTCGCCATACCCATGTGGCTGCTGTTTGAAATCGGGATTATGTTTGGTCGACTGGTAAAACCCAAGCCAGAAGCAAGCTAAGCCACTCTTAACAATAATAGAACCCCGCTCGAGCTATCCAGAGCAATAACCGCTCTAGCCTGCTGAGCCATTTACAAATGCAACAAAATCTCTATACTGTTTATCCATACAGTATTTGTGCTTCATCATGTCCTACGCCGAACTCCACTGCATCAGCAACTTCACCTTCCTCCGCGGTGCCTCGCATCCCCACGAACTGGTCAAACGCGCCAGTGAGCTCAACTACAACGCCCTCGCTATCACCGATGAATGCTCACTCGCCGGCGTCGTCAAAGCTCATGTTGCCGCCATTGACTGCGGCTTAAAACTGATTATCGGCAGCGAATTCCGCCTCGACGGCCACAAACTTATCGCCCTCGCGCCCAATCGCCAAGCTTATTCAGAACTCTCCGCCCTTATCACCCTGGCGCGACGTCGCGGCGACAAAGGCAGCTATCAACTCGACTGGAACGACCTGCAGGGCAACCTCCGCAACGCACTGCTAATCTGGCTGCCATCACAACAGCTGGCTGTAGATCATCAACGCGGCGAACAACTCAGCAACTGGTTTAAACAACGGCTCTGGATCGGTGTCACCCACCTACTCAGCGGCACAGATGCCAGTGATTATTACTACTACCGCAACCTCGCCGCCCTGTGGCAACTGCCCATGGTCGCCTGTGGTGATGTGCATATGCACAGTCGCCAGCGCCAACCACTACAGGACACCTTGACCGCCATTCATCACAGCTGCTCAGTAATGGAGCTCGGTGAGCGGCGCTTTGCCAATGGCGAGCGCCATCTGCGCAGCTTGAATCAGCTGCAAAAACTCTACCCTGCCGCCCTTCTTCGCGAAACACTTCATATCGCCAAACGCTGCCATTTTTCACTCGAGGAACTGCGCTACGAATATCCCTCAGAAGTGGTGCCAGAACATCTTACTGCCACTCAACAACTGCGCTTTCTAGTAGAGGGTGGCATCGGCAAACGCTGGCCCGATGGTGTTAGCGCAGACATCCGCCGACAGATTGAGTATGAATTACAGGTGATTGCTGAGCTTAATTATGAAAGCTATTTTTTAACCGTTCACGATATTGTCTACTTTGCTCGCAGCCGCAATATTCTCTGTCAGGGCCGCGGCTCGGCAGCCAACTCGGTTGTCTGTTACTGCCTGTTTATCACCGAGGTCTCGCCAGACCAGATCTCACTGCTGTTCGAACGTTTTATCTCTCGAGAGCGCAATGAACCACCGGATATTGATGTCGACTTTGAGCATCAACGTCGCGAAGAGGTGATTCAATATATCTACAAAAAATACAGCCGTGAGCGCGCCGCCTTAGCCGCAACAGTGATTACCTACCGGCCGCGCAGCGCCGTACGCGATGTTGGCAAAGCCCTGGGGTTGGATAACCTATTTATTGAGCAACTCAGCCAATCGATGTCTTGGTGGGATAGAAAAGCTGATCTACAAGCTCTGTTTCAACAACGCGGTGGCGATAGCCAGGGACAGCTGGCTGACTGCTTCTTTAAACTACTCAGTGAGATCCTCGGCTTTCCCCGCCATCTGTCACAGCATGTCGGTGGCTTTATTATCACCAAAAGTCCAATCAGCACACTGGTACCGGTAGAAAATGCCAGCATGGCTGAGCGCACGGTGATTCAATGGGATAAATACGATATTGAAGCGCTGGGATTGTTAAAAATCGATATCCTTGCCCTCGGTATGCTCAGTGCCGTGCACCGCTGTTTTGATCTGATCAGCCAGCATCAGCAGACTGACTTAACCATGCAATCGATTCCCAAGGACGACCGCGCGACCTACGACATGCTCTGTGCTGCCGACAGCGTCGGTGTGTTTCAGATCGAATCACGCGCGCAAATGGCCATGTTACCGCGCTTAAAACCACGCTGTTTTTATGATCTGGTCATCGAAATCGCGATTGTTCGCCCGGGGCCAATTCAAGGCGGTATGGTGCACCCCTATCTGCGTCGCCGCCAAGGATTGGAAGCAGTCGATTATCCAAGCCCGGAGATCAAAGGCGTGGTCGAACGCACTCTCGGCATACCGGTATTTCAGGAACAGGTCATTCGCTTAGCCATGGTTGCCGCCGGGTTTAGTGGCGGTCAGGCAGACCAATTGCGACGTGCCATGGCGAGCTGGGGAAAAGATAGCGCGCTGACGCCATTTCAGCAAAAGCTGATCGATGGCATGTTGTCGCGAGGCTATTCACTGGATTTTGCCGAGCGTCTGTTTAAGCAGATACAGGGTTTTGGCGTCTATGGCTTCCCCGAGTCTCACTCCGCTAGTTTTGCCCTGTTGGCCTATGTCTCTGCCTGGCTTAAATGTCATCATCCGGCAGCCTTTTGCTGCGCACTGTTAAATAGCCAGCCGATGGGCTTTTACTCTCCGTCACAGCTGTTACAGGATGCTCAGCGGCATCATATCGAGGTGCGGCCTATCGATATCTGTCACAGCAACTGGGAGCATAGCCTGGAAACTGGCACATCTAGTGAACCCGCCATACGTTTAGGTATCTGTTTGATTAAAGGCTTCTCACGCAGAGCCGCTGAGCGGATTGTCTCAGCGCGCGGTCTACAGCGCTTTAACAGCCTCACACAACTGACCAGAGTGGCCGGATTATCACAGAGCCATCTGGCGCTACTTAGCAGCGCCGGTGCGCTGCGCTCATTGACCGCCAACCGTCGTCAGGCACACTGGGATGCGCTGGCAATCGAAGAGTATCGCCCCTTATTGGACGCGACGCAGAGTAGCGCTTCCAGCAGCTCGACAGCGTTATCGCTACCCTCTGAAGTTGAAGAGTTGAATGCCGATTACAGCAGCACCGGCGTCAGCCTCGGTCGCCACCCTATGACCATACTGCGAGAGCAGTCGCCTGCGTTGCAACGCTGCAAGCGGGCCAGTGATCTGTCGTCTATGAGCAATCGTCGCTTTGTGCGTATTGCTGGTTTGGTCACCGGACGTCAGCGACCGGGCACCGCCTCAGGGGTGATTTTTTTAACCCTTGAAGATGAAACCGGAAACAGCAATATTGTGGTCTGGACATCCGTTCAGGCGCGCTGCCGTGAGGCACTGCTAAAGGCGCGCCTGCTGCTGGTGAAAGGCGTGGTGGAAACTGATGGCAATGTGGTTCATGTGATCGCTCAAGAGCTGAGTGACTACAGTGCGATGGTTAACGAGCGGTAAGTCAAGCGTCAGCTAAAACCTGATAGGCATGGATGACCGTGTCCGGCGCCTGCACCAACTCAACTAACACCCCTTCCGCCGAGAGCGGAAACTCTTCGTTTGCCACGGGGTGAATAAAACAGACGTCATGGCCCGCGGCGCCCTTGCGAATACCGCCTGGCGTAAAGCGCAAGCCCTGCTCGCTCAGCCAAGCCACTGCGCTGGCCAAATCATCCACCCACAGTCCCACATGATTGAGCGCCGGCTTGTCGACACGCGGACGCTTCTCAATATCTAACGGCTGCATCAAATCCACTTCTACTGCGAATGGCCCTGACCCCATCTCACAGATATCCTCATCGACATTTTCAGACTCACTGACAAAGGTATCGCGATACTTAAGACCCAATAAATCAACCCAGAAGCCGCGCAACTTTTGCTTGCTGGCGCCACCGACGGCTATCTGCTGGATACCTAAAATGGAAAATGGACGTGACGTGGACAAAGTATTGACTCCTTTTTTCTGCACAGATTTATCGCTTAATGGCTAAACGCTTGTTTAAATTGATCTAAAAATTTCGCTAGCAGTTCCACCGGCAAATCATTGATGCCGGCAGCAGCCTCACGGCCACCACCAGAGGGAAACTGCATACATAATGCTGCAGCACCTTTTTTATTGTTCAGTGGCGCACGCACACTGACAAGATAATTGCCATTCGCCTTCTCGGTGAGTACCGCGTGCCCACGATCTGGATTATCATTGGCCAACTGGTTGCTGTAGACCCCGCTGACTCGGCGCGCCCAGGGCTCATCGGGTAACACGAAGGCGGCAACAGCGTCGGTCACGGTTAATGAGACTGTCGACTGCGCGGCTTCAAGATCTTGCTGATAGCCCTGCTCGAGTTTTTCAAACTGCTGCGGATTATCATTAACAAAGTCGAATGGACTCTGGTACTGACTCAACAGCCGATAGAGCTGATCCGGAGCAAAATGCAGCTCGGCAATATTTGAGCCGTAGCCATTGTAGTTAATATAGATACCGAGATTTTCCAGCAAAGATACCTGTTCGGCAGTGACCTGTAGATTTTTGATCAGCCCTGCCGCCGTGTGTTTCAGATTGTCACCATAGGTGCCCACCACCGCCCACTCTCTGTAGGCGCCGCGGAGATAGTGATTAATCAATACCGATGTACAGACATCCGGGGCTTCATTGATCAGCGACTTGAGCCTCGAGGATGCTGGAACCGCGCCGGCAAAGTGATGGTCGACATAGAACACTTCGGCGCCGATATCCAGTGCTTGGTTTAACGCATCACGATTTTTATCCAGTGAGATATCCAGCACCGTAATACGATCGCCTGCCGCCGCTTCAACTCTCTTTAACAGATCAATTTCGCGCTTAACGCCGGTTACCAATGTGGCATTTCTAGGCTCTGCAAACCGCAACTGCAGCAGTGAGCATATACCATCTGCATCACCATTAAAGACATCGTAATCGGCCATCTAACGCCCTATCCACTATTAAAAATTTAGGCCGGAAGTATAACGCCTAATCGCGACTATTGGCCGAATTGACTACGGAAATTTTTGATGACAGCCTGAAAGCCAGCGATGCTGCCATCGATACTTTCCTTGGCATTTAACACCTTACCGATACGACCGGCCACCTGCCCAGACAGCGCAATCGCTGCTTCCAGTTCACAGCCAACATAGAGTGCCGGCAAATTGGCCATATGTTCCACCCGATTAAACTGACCCAAAGGTCATTTAAAGGCTTTTTTATTGATATATTTTTATTATTGGTCTGTTTAAGTTATCGGTATGTTTAGCTTAGTGATTGATCGCGGTGAGATCATCAATAATCGCCTGCTCGATACGCTCGAGACGATCCTGACCAAATACTTTGGTATTTCCATAGACCAGACTCGGCACGCCCCAGAGATTATGTCCGTAGAGCTCAGCAAGATTATCCTGGGCCCAAAGTCGCCAGGAATCGTCACTCAGCAGTGGCCACGCCTGACTCCAATTGAGCCCTGCTCGCTCCACCAGTTTCTGCAATCCGCTATCGCTCTCAGAGAGGATACCTTCGGCCCAGACACCGCTGGCGCAACTGTGTAAAAAGCTCCAGCCGAGTCCGTGTGATTGAGCATAATCAAATAGTGCATAACAGCGCTCAACACCGGCGCCCAGAGGATCAGCAATACGACCAAACGGAATGCCATATTTATCGGCCTCACGTTTAACATCCGCCGTGATATACAAGCCTTTCGTTTTTGGCACCTGCATTCGCCGCATCACCATCGGCAATACTGGCTTCACCTCCAGCGGCACCTGATAGTGATCCGCTAATTGCTTGGCACGCACCAATGCAAGATAGGAATAGGGGCTGCGCAACGACCAGTAAATAATAATGGCGTTTACCTGGCCTGCCCCACTCTCGCCTCGGTTTGCTTTTAGGCTCTGACCACAGAACGGACTGTGACCTTTATCGAACACAACGGCATTGCTATCTCCCTGCTGCAAACCCATCTCATTGAGTCGCAGCTCAAGGTGTTCGAGACGATTGAGGCCCCAGTACCATTCGCCGCCATAGTGCAGCATGGCGCTCAGATAATGGCCCTGTTGTTTAAGCTGCGCCTCATTAGCCTGCAAATGATGACTGTAACATTCCCAGTGATCGCTGATATTGCTATCGACAATCTTATCGAGAGTTTCATTCTGACCTTGCCAGTAAGCATGAAACAGCTGCAGGGCATTCTCGAGATAACCGGGCTGCAATTCCCAGTGCAGCAACTGTGCGGTTAGCTGCGTATCGATTTCGGTAGACGCCTCTGGTGGCTGGGACGGAAAGCGGAGATTGTAACGCTGCGCCAGATGCGTTGCGTCGGCAAAGGCATTGCTCTGCCACAGTGCCGGTGCCGGATACATATCCTCTTGAAGATTCAAGACAGTGTAAAAATCAAAGGTGACTGGATAACGCTGTGCGAACTGCTCTAACACTTGCAACAAAAGGTAACTGTGGGCGTCATTGAGCCGCACATAAACGGTTATCTGGTGCTCTTGATTATTTACCTGACGGCGCTTTTCCGCGCGTCGACGCCGCAGATTGCGCAGCCACTGGCTGAGAAATAGTTGGACGAGACGTGGTTTGATTAAGTGGATCATGGTAGCCAAGTACTCTTATTATCGTTTTAAGCGCCTATTAAAGCGCAATTAAGTAACTTATGCAGTAGCCTTGGCGCCGCTATTAACTGCAGCGACCAGCCTTCAAATATATTGACATAAGCAATGACACATGTAACCATTTAACATCAATTTTGAGTCGCAGAAAAGATTTCAGTCAAGGTTTAAGACCCATGAAAAAACGTTATGTAGCTGGCATCATTGTTATTTTACTGACCATAACTATCTACAGTCAGCGCGGCGAGATAATGCTGAAAATATTGCCAGGCGCACTGGATACCATGATGTCTGCGCAACCCCTGGCCGCGCTCCCCGACGGTTTGCATATCAGTCTCTGCGGTGCCGGTGGCCCAATGCCCAGCGCCAATCGCTCCGGCCCCTGCGTTGCGGTTATAGCTGGCGAACAATTATTTATTGTTGACGCGGGCACCAATGGCGCGCGCAACCTTGGTCGCATGGGCATCAATGTGGGTCAGGCTGAGGCGCTATTACTAACTCATTTCCACTCCGATCACATAGATGGCCTCGGTGAAATGGCCATGATACGCTGGGTCGCCGACAACAACAGCAGCCCACTGCCAGTCTATGGTCCAGAGGGCGTCGCCGATGTGGTTGCAGGGTTTAATCAAGCCTATACGCGGGACGCCAAACACCGTACCGATCATCATGGCGTGGCGGTGGCACCACCCAGTGGTGCTGGCATGAGTATAGTGAGTTTTGCACTGCCAGACGCTGGCGAGTCGCTGACGGTCTATGCCAATGACAACCTCAAGATTGAAATGATTAGCGTCGACCACTTCCCGATCACGCCCGCCGTGGCTTACAAATTTACCTATAAGGATCGCAGCCTGCTTATCTCTGGCGATACCGTCAAGTCTCCGGCCATCGAAAAACACTCCGCTGGGATTGATCTGTTGGTCCATGAGGCGCTATCGACTAAGCTGGTTCTACTAATGGCCGAGTCTGCGGCGCGATCTGGCAATCCACTGCGAGAAAAACTATTCAATGATATTCACGACTATCACACCACACCTGTGGAAGCCGCCGAAATCGCCCGCGATGCCGACGTGGGTCACCTACTCTACTACCATGTTGTGCCGCCGTTAATCGCACCGGGTATGGAGACGATCTGGCTCGAGGGTGTCGATAAGGTGTTCTCCGACGTCACGGTGGGAGAAGATGGCACCAGTATTTCACTGCCGGCTGACTCAAGTGAGATTATTCATCGGCCTTCGGCCCTTTAAAATAAGGATTTCACTGTGAGTTTAAGTCTACTTTTCCCTCAGCAGGCCAACAATGACTACCGTGGCAGCAAGTTCGCGCTGTGGCTCTTTCCACTGCTCGCGCTGGCTATTCTGGCCCGTAGTCTGATTCATTTTCTGAAAAGTGACGGTGGTATTAATTCGATAGCGACAATTATCACCTTTGAAGGCACGCCAGACCCGGATCGAGTAATCTACCTATTTGCTTCACTCTGGGGATCGCAACAGGTGATTATGGCGATGCTCTACGGCGTTGTCATGGTCCGATACCGTGCGCTGATCCCGCTGATGTATCTGCTGATAATAATTGAGCTTTGTTTTCGTCTGATCAGCGGCAGCCTGCACCCATTGACGGAAGTCTACTATTTACAGACACCACCGGGCAGTGCTGGCAATATCCCCGCCCTCATTATTGTTTCAATTCTGCTGCTGTTATCGCTGCGACGGTCTCGACAGGAGCAGATTAATCCCTAGCCTTCCTTTATTTGGTTAATGACTCATCAATAACTCCGCAATGGCAGGACTAATCAGTCACCAGTTGCCGTTTACACAGCACTGCGCCAGATAGATACTTGGCCTAACGTAGGCAAACGTGTATTTTCATCCTACAATCATTACCTGAACGCAAAGCCTGGACTCAAAGCCTGATCTCAAGGCTTGTACCGAAAAACGATAAAAAGAAAACCAGCGCACCGTTAACGCAATGCAACCGGTTCGCATACAGGGGAATATTATGCTGTTACGCACGCTCACCACCCTCACGTTGTATGGGCTCACAAGCCTAGCCATTGCCCAGCCCACTGTTGTCAATGAACAGTCAATCTCCAATCCAGACGCCGAATGGTTGAGTTATGGCCGAGATTATCAGGAACAGCGCTTTAGTCCACTGGACAAGGTTAATCGCGACAATGTCGATAAACTGGATCTGGCTTGGTCATTTAAATTTGAGACTGCCCGGGGTATGGAAGCCACACCTTTGGTGCACAACGGTGTGATCTATGTCAGCACTGGCTGGAGCCATGCTTATGCGCTAGATGCGCGCACTGGCGAAGAACTCTGGCACTTTGATGCCAAAGTCCCGAAATCCCATCTGATTAAAACCTGCTGTGGTCCGGTTAACCGTGGCGTGGCAATTTGGCAGGAAGACGAAAACTCCCCGCTGCAAGTGTTTCTCGGTGCATTAGACGGTCGTCTGATCGCTCTCGATGCTGCCACCGGCGAACAGAACTGGTCCGTGCAGACCACACCCACAGATGGCAACTACAGCATTACCGGCGCACCCCGCGTGGTTAAAGGCATGGTTGTGATTGGCAATGGCGGCGCCGAGCTCGGTGTGCGCGGTTATGTCAGCGCCTTCGACGTCAATACTGGCGAACAAAAATGGCGCTTCTACACTGTCCCCGGCGATCGCAACAAGCCCCAGGAGAGCCCTGCTCTGGAAGCGGCACTGGAAACCTGGAACGGTGACGAGTGGTACACAGTGGGTGGCGGCGGAGGCGGCACCGCTTGGGATTCGCTGGTCTATGATCCCGAATTAGACTTACTCTATATCGGAACAGGTAACGGCTCCCCTTGGAATCGTAATCTGCGCAGCCCCGGTGGCGGCGACAACCTTTACCTCAGCTCAATAGTCGCGTTAAAGCCGGATACCGGCGAATATGTTTGGCACTATCAGGTTACGCCCAGAGATAACTGGGACTACACAGCCACTCAGCAGCTGGTGTTGGCCGAGCTAGAGCTAGAGGGCGAAACCCGCAAAGTGATTATGCAGGCGCCTAAAAATGGCTTCTTCTATGTCTTGGATCGGGTTACCGGTGAACTGCTCTCCGCAGAAAAATTCTCTAAAGTCACTTGGGCCAGCCATATCGATATGGACACTGGTCGGCCGGTAGAGACTAAGTACGCCGACTATCAATCCAACGGCGGCAGCTATATCTGGCCCGCACCGTTCGGTGCCCACAACTGGCAGCCAATGACTTACAGCCCTAAAACAGGTCTGATGTATATTCCAGTGCAAAACGTTCCTACCTACTTTAAGGGTATGGATGCTGTCAGCTATCAGGTTGATCGCTGGAACACCGGCATTGATCTCAATGAAGTGCGCGACCCAAAAAGCTGGGTTGCCGGTCGCGCCGCGGTGGATGCACTGATCTACGGCGAGTTGGTCGCCTATGACCCGATTAAGCAGCAGCGCGCCTGGTCAGTTCGCCACCCTAAACCCTCCAATGGTGGAATTCTCAGCACCGCCGGTGACCTGGTCTTCCAGGGTACCTCGGACGGCCTGTTTGCAGCCTATGATTCCACCAATGGCGATATCCTCTGGCAGTACCAGTCCGATAGCGCAGTGCTGGCTGGCCCCATGAGCTTCGAGTTAGATGGCGAACAATATATCGCCGTAGCCCAGGGCAGCGGTGGCGCTCTGATGCTCGCTGGCGGCGATGAAGTAAAGCGCAATCTGGTCAATCAAAACAAACTGCTGGTATTTAAGAAAGGTGACTTTAATCTGACTCAGCCTATTCAAGACAATGGCCAGTCAGTGATTATGGCCCTGGGGCATGAAGCCAATGATGATGAGCAAGTTATCACCCACGGCGAAGAGCTCTATAGTCGCAACTGTGGTTCATGCCACGGTATCAGCGCGAAAACCAACTATGTACTGCCCGACCTGCGTCATATGAGTGAGCAGACCCATATCGACTTTACCGCGATTGTCTTGGGTGGCGCCTATGCTCACAAAGGCATGGCTGGCTTCTATGAGACGCTGTCGTCCGAAGATGTCGATGCAGTGCATGCGTTTCTGGATCGCCAGCAACAGCGACTGCCAGAAATGGTCGAAATGTCGTTCCTGCAAAAGATCGAGTACTGGGTTAACTATGGACTTGCCAAGATTGGCGAGCGCTATCCGGATCTGCTAAACGCGACCCGCGATATGATGATGTAAAAGAATTAACTGCATCCCGGCGCGTGCTGGGATGCAGCTTTCTGACTGTGCTTAACACCGTTTCAAACTTTTATGAACACTGATTATTCTCAGACCAATCTCTGACAAAAATTTAGCTCCCGGTATAATTGGGCGGCCGCTTTTCCATAAACGCATGCATTGATTCCTGCATATCATTTGATTTCAAGCTGGTCATCAGTGTGAACAGACCATTTAGCAAGAGACTCTGCTCGGTGGTCAGATCTTCACTCTGCTGCAAAATAAACTTGGTGCCACGCACCGCCATCGGTGGATTAGCCGCGATGCTGTTGGCCATCGCCATACCTGCATCATAGGCATTGTCAAACGAATCATAAACATCATTCAACAGACCAATCTTTTCCGCTCTGACGGCATCGATATCCTTGCCGGTATACGCCAATTCAGCAACATGTCCGGCACCGACAATTTTCGGCAAGCGCTGCAGGGTTCCGACATCAGCCACGAGTCCGATACGCGTTTCGCGCACACCAAACTGACCATCCGCCGCACTGATGCGCACATCACAGGCAGTAATCAAATCAATACCAGCACCCAAACAGTAGCCATGAACTACGGCAATAACCGGCAGCGGGCACTTGGCCAACGATGAGATCGCCTGCTGAAAGCGAGTCGTGAAATCGAGCTGATTTAAATTGGCTACGGCCTCTGAGGCCGCATCTGTTGAATGGGCGGCATCCAAGCCACCGGCCAACAAATCGATGCCCGCGCAAAAATGCTTGCCGCGCCCGGCAAAGATAATCGCCCTGATCTCTGAGTCAGCAGCGAGTGCATCAAGCGCATCGGGAATTGCCGCCCACACTGCTGGCGACAAGGCATTAAACTTATCTGGACGATCCAGCCAAAGGGTGCCGACGGCACCGTTCTTTTCAATTGAAACTACATCTGAAGAAAAAGCCATTTGCTGGTGCTCCTATTATTGATTATAAAATTGTGGTGTTTTAAATCTCTCGCAGCCAGCAGGGAGTACTTAATAACCGGCACTGCCATCCATAATCCTCTCATAGAGATCGCGTTCAAGTTTTTGGTACTGTTTGCCGCGTGGCGGCAAAACATAGAGATCATCAGTCACTTGGTCGATATGAAAAGCCTGTTTGCGCAAATCGCCTTTGAGCAATTTAAAGGTGCCCGTGGTTGCAGCCTCAGGCTGCACCCGCACAAATACTGGCTGTGAAAAGTGAGTGAGGTTGGCGTTGACGAAAATCGAGAAGGCATCGACATCAAATACCTGTCCCGGTTTTAGCATTACTGAGACCATGCCCGCTTTACCCTCGGTCGCAGGTACATCGACACCATAGACATTGGCCATTTCAATCTGATCGCAACCATTGAGAATCTCACCCACCTCATTGGTGGAGACATTCTCTGAGCGCCAGCGAAAGGTATCGCCGACGCGATCAACAAATTGATAGTGCGCTTTGCCAAGAGCAAAACCCACATCGACTTCGCGAATCAGGTCGCCCGTATTAAACCAAGCGTCGCCCGGCTTCACCACATCGCGGAGAATTTTTGACTCGGTGGCATCATCGTTAGTGTAGCCATCAAACTTAAATTTATCGTCGATTTCACCCAGTAACAGCCCGGTCTCGCCTTTCGCTACTTGAAGCAGGTTACCCTGCTTGTCACGTACCATTTCATCTGCGTCAACGTCATACTTTACCAACATGACAGTCGCCGGTGTGAGCCCCATGGTACGGTCTTTGTTTAAGGCGTTAAAGAAGCTGACATTACCTTCGCTGGAACCATAAAATTCACAGACTCGTTCAATACCAAAACGCTGCTTAAACTCATCCCAGATATCCGGCCGCAGGCCATTGCCAAAAACCCGAGTCAACGGATTATTCAGTTCTTCAGGGCGCGGTGGCTGGGCCAGTAAGTAGCGACACAGTTCACCAACATAAATAAAATTGGTGGTCTGGTACGTTTGCACATCTGACCAAAACTCCGATGCGGAAAAACGTCGGCGCAAAAATATCGAGGCGCCGGTATAAAAAGAACTGCCAATACCACACATCAACCCGGTGCCATGAAACAGGGGTAGACAGAGATAAAATCGATCGCCGGGTTTGGCCTGACAGCCGGCCAAGCCAAAGGCGTGGGCAGCGGCCATCCAGCGGCGGTGAGGAATCTTCGCGGCCTTCGGCATACCGGTGGTGCCCGAGGTGAAAATATACATAGCGGTTGAGCCGGCCAATATGCTGTTGGTATCGGCTAAATTGGTGTTCGGGTACTGATCGAGGGTGCTGACAATATCCTCGGCATTTTGCGGCACCGGATTGCTGCGTTGATCGGCAACCCAGAGAATATCCTCGTCGTTTAATGACAGCTGTGGGCGCACTGCGTCGAGGCTGGCATAGATTTCCTCACCGACCAGACACTTGCACGAATCCGAAATATTGACACAGTGGGCCAACTGGGCACCGCTAAGCGCAAAGTTAATCAAACTCGAAATAGCACCGATCTTTTGCAGAGCAAAGGTGCAGGCCAACATTTCGATACGATTTTCCATCATCACCGAAACGCAATCGCCGCGCTTGACACCACGGGCCATTAAGGCGTGAGCAAACTGATTGGTGAGGGCATTAAACTCGCCCCAGGTTAGCTCTCTGCCCTCAAATATAATCATGCTGCGGTCAGCATATTTAGCCACGGTACCCTCTAGCACAGTGGCCATTGAAACCGTATCTTCATTGCTCGTCGGCTTGACCGCCAAGACCGGCATAAGCTTGAGAAACTCTTTAGTGACGCGGAAAAATTCTTTGATTTCAAACATAAAAATGCAACCTGTTATGGTTTGGTGCTGGCGCTGTCATTAAGCCAAGCCGGCGATTTTTTTCATTAGCTTGTTCATGCCACCGATCCAGCGATCATAGTTACTGGTCTTGTTGCGCATATAGTCGAGCACAATAGGGTGCGGCAAAATCATAAAGGTCTCACTGCGCAGCCCCTCGACAACGGTGTCACAAAGCTCTTCTGGCTCAATCATGCCATTACTCGCGGCCGCCGCCGTAGCATCGTTATCATTGTCTGTCATCGGCGTGCGAACAGCCTGCGGGCAGAGCATCGACACTTTGATGCCCTGATGCTGGTGATGAATCGCCAACCACTCGCCAAAGCCCACCGCGGCATGTTTGGTAACGCCGTAAGCAGCCCCACCAATCTGATTTAACAACCCAGCTGCAGAAGAGGTATTGAGAAAATAACCACCACCTCGTGAAATCATTCGCGGTAGCAAATGACGCGAGGCATAAACATGTGACATCACATTGATATCCCAGCTCATCTGCCACTCTTTATTTGCAGAGTTGATACTTTCGGCCATGCCGACACCGGCATTGGAACAGAACAGGTCAATGGGGCCAATAGTGTCTTCAGTTGCTTCGATGACACGCTGGATATCCTCTTCCTTGGAGACATCAGCACTCATGGCAACGCCGCCGATCAGCTCTGCGGTGGCCTCTGCGCCGTCAATATTAATATCCACTGCGACGACCTGCTTGGCACCCTCGGCTTTAAAGCGAATCGCCATCGCCCTGCCAATTCCACTGGCTCCGCCAGTGACAACGATAATCTTGTCTTTTAATTCCAAGCTATTTCCCCTCTGCTGGCAGCGAGTTTACTGCCAGCCTACTATCTAATTATTGTTGTAATCGTTGCTACGCCGCCTTCACCAAACCATTTAATAATTTCACTACAACGTCTATAGCCGCTTTCTTACTAAGACCCTGATAATCGCGAAGACGATTCCAAAACTCAAACGAGGCGATGCCGTCCACCGCTTCGCGAGTACTGCTATCAAGCGCGGCCAACTCCGGCAACCAATCCTCAAGATTTTTTCGCAGCCCGCGCTGATAGCGCCCATAGTTTTTGCGCAAGGTGGTATAACGCCAGCGTTGCGCCTGTGTCGAGAGCATTACATTGCCATGCAGCTCATACCCCTTGGCGCGGTGTTCAACCATATGTAGGATTCGCTCCTCGATACCACCCTGCCGGTCACCACCCAAAAAGTCGTCTTCGTAGCGTGCGCGGCGAGTTTCATCCGCCATGATGAAAATGCTCTCCATATCCTCAAAATGACGGAACACGCTGCGAATACCGACACCGGCGCGATCAGAAATCTGCTGCGCGGTGGGAATCAAAATACCCTCGCCGATCATTTCCAGTATGGCTTCAATAATTGCCTGCTTACTGCGCTCACTGCGCTGGCGGCGCCCATCAGGGGCTGCGTTTGTCGATACTGTGGTCATAATATTCTCACTGCTAATGTCCGATTAACACCTAGTCTGCCCACCCGACGTCAAGACGACCGATAATCAGAGTAAGGCGCTCAGAGTAAAGCGCATAGTATATGTCATTATTCTGCTGACGCTAAGTCACACACCAGACAGACTACAGATAAAATGAGTCGACATCAGCCAAACTGAATTATTTATGCCTCGGCGAGCAACTCCCCAGAAACCAGTGCCTCACAGCCCGTGCCCTCAAGTACCCGATCAACACGCGCCCGATCTTCGCTGCTCAGGCTTAAATAGCCCTGATTAATCCACTTCAGGCACTTCACCTGATAGGGAAATGTCAGTTGGCTCCAGATCGCGCCATCGATCTCGGCCTGCCAGCTTTTTTCAGCAGCCTGAAACGCCTTAGTATTAGCCAGCAGCGCCGGGGCATACATGCGGCCGACCTCGCTGAGCAACCCGCGCAGGGATTTGGCTTGCTGCTCGAGAGTCTTCCACTGCGTCTCCTGTACGTCAAAGCCACTCAGGTCAGCCATCTGATCAACCCAAGCCACGGTACGCGCAGACACTTGGTGAGCAATCGCTCGCGATGTCGGATCAAAGCCCACCAGCTGAGTTAACTGGCCATACAGGGCAAAGTCACCGGCGCCCGGCCGGTTGCCCAGCATAAAGGGTTGCTCAGCCAGATGAGCCTCCATCGCCGCCAAAAAGCGTCGATAGCTAGCATCAATAATCGGTGCGGTGATGTCATTAGAGCCGACCACATAGAGACGGCCAATTTGTCGCTGAGAAAAATACTCTTTGAATTGCCTATGCTGCTCGTCGGACAGGCTGACGTTGTAACCCAAAGGCAACAGCGTACCAGCGTTGTCGGCGTCAGCCTCCGGATACCAACGGTAATGGAACATATATTTGGTGCACCATTCATCGGCAAAATCTTCGAGCAAATAATCAATAAAGGCCAGTGCAGGATCACTGGGAAGCACAGAGCGCACCGGAAAATCATCCTCTAATCGACGGATAATAGGCGTCGAGTCACACACCGCTTTGGCATCACCGTTTTTATCATTAAAAATAAATGTTGGCAGTAGCACCGGCTTCGGCGGTGTAATACCCATCGGCGGCAGAATCTCTTCTGGCATGCCCCATTTAATGCTGTAGGGAATCTGCCGATAGCGCAGCAGTGCGACCATTTTTTGAGTGTAGGGTGATGGCGTTGCGCCAATCAAGGTAATTCGCTCTGACGTTGCCATGGTTATCTGCGCCTTTTGTTATTATTGATTTCTGTTCTTATTGGCCGCTTTGAATAGCCACTCTATTCTGCGGAGGCTTTGGTTATTAGTTTGCTCGCCGTTAACTTATTCGCCGCGAGCAGAGAGTGACACAATTTGCCCGCTAGCCGGATCAGCCCTGCCCGCCAGCACCGTTTGGTAGACCTCAGCTGTGGCCTCGGCACCATAGCGTTGCACGACGTTCATCCAACTGTCGCAGAATAGACGAAAGTCAGCATAGTCAACCGCGAGCAGTTGCATCAATACCGGCGCGCCGAGTACGCCACTGCGCGCTCTAATATGGCTTGGAGCAAAAAAGAATTGCGGTTTAGCACCGGGCAGTCCTTTTAACGAGCCCATTTCACTGTGATGAGTGCCGCCGATACGACAGGAGTGCTTCATATTGTCAGCAAAATGCTCATGTAACGCGCTAATTACTTTTGAATTGCCCGCCATATCGACTAGCACCACCGCCTGAGTGACATCCAGACCGGCCAGTTGATCATAACTAACCACCCTGTCATAGCAGCCTAAACTCTGACAAAAGGCGACATTACCCTGCGAGGTAATTGCAATACTCGTTAGTTTGCCACGCCGTTTGACCGAGTGGCCCAACGCAATGCTGGTCTTGCTTGAGGCACTGGTGATCAAGCATGCCTGTGCAGCAAATAGGTCATTGACATCAATAAAGTCTTCCACCAGCCAAGAGGTCATAAACAGACCGCGCAGCAAGCTGTCCTGATCCTCGCGCTCGGATTCATAAATAGGATTAGTCGCGGCGCGATCAAACTGACAGTAGACCGGCGCATGCCCATCTCGATGTGCCGACACGTCGCTAAAGGAAAATCGGTTAACCTTGCCAGCGATAATTTTGTGGTGGGTTGCATAGGGTGTAAATCCCCACACTCGTTCGCCGACTTGAACCTGCGGATGAGCCGAGGCAATCACTTCACTCCAACCCATCGCCGGAATTCTGCCCCAGCCGTCTTCGGCGGGGAAAAACTCCCAGTACTTGAGACTATCCCCGGAGGCCGCATAGGAAATATTGTTCGCCGTCAGAGCCTGTCGATCTATCTTCAATAAGACTTCATCCGGCGCTAATGCGGTTGCTATCGAATCAGTGTGAATTCGAGTTTCCGACCAACTCGCTTTGCGCA
>Ga0115557_1001088_pt1 | contig 18740 bp, 24 predicted proteins | sample COGITO_mtgs_1104_FD_87280 | JGI IMG/M metagenome (GOLD analysis project Ga0115557, IMG submission 87280) | Pelagic marine microbial communities from North Sea - COGITO_mtgs_110421 | ecosystem: Environmental > Aquatic > Marine > Epipelagic | place: Germany:Helgoland, sampling site Kabeltonne...
AAAAGACTGACCAAGGCAGGCCTGGTAAAAGAATACAACAACCATTATAAAAACCTAAAAGGATCGACCAGGCGTATTATTTATGACTCCAAACTAACGGACCAGGACGTTCAAGCTATCAGTAATGAGCCGATCGAGCGACTGAATAACCAGGACATTAAAGCCAGGCAGATAGATAATAAGATCAAGGAGTTAGATCGACCAGGGAAACCCCTGGAGATTGCACAATCAAGTGCAACGGATAAGGATGTATTAGCTAGTTTGTTTGAGTGTGTGTCAACGGAGCGTGATTTGCTGGAGCTAGAGAAGTGCATTGCAGTACATGGCCAGCATAAACTATTAACATTGATCGACCAGGGCCAAGGGTTGCATGATATCTATGTCAACGCGCGCGATAATACAGCTAGCCCAGAAAAGGACACCCTTCCCCCCTTACCCCCCTCGCTTTAGTGTGGGGTCTCATACACAAATTTTTGCTAGTTTTTTAAGAAGCAGTCTATAAGGCCAGGTTTTGCTAAACCGCTAGGTATCCCTACCTACTGTTTTTGCTCAACTGGGAGTGCTTTTCTTTTTTTTTATAAAAAAGGCTAGTGCAGCTCAACTGGTAAAGCTCAACTGGTATCCACTGATTGGTATAAATTCGAGACAATACAACCTAACCCGTAAAAAACAGGGTTCTTCTTAAAAGAAGGATAGCTCTCGTTTATCTAGTAAACATAACTTCTCACATTATGCCTGCTTTCTCGGATCCAGAGTGAAGTGGAGTCCTGGCAGTTAAACACGTTTATTCCCTTGGTCGCTATCTACCTACGGGAGGGCTGGGTAATGGCCCCGATAGAATAAGTATACTCGCCTAATTTTATAATTGCAAGTTGTTTGACACGATATAGTAATGATATATACTAAGCATAGGAGAAAAGATATGTTAGCTCACTTTGTTTTAGTAGTATCAGTTGTGACTATGCCAACAAACTTTCAGTACATAGGTCATTTTGCTAACTGCGATCAGGCAGACTTATATATGGAGTTACATATACCTGACAAAGTAGAGTCTCGATGTCTGTTAGAAGAATATATTTACTTACCTGTGGACATTAAAAAGCGAGTGATAACGATACATGATGGAGCTAAAGGATTTTTATCAGATGATATGTACTGAGTTCAATGAAGGTAAAGGACTAGAGTATAGATGGACGAGGTCTGATGGCTACTGGAAAATGACTAAGGGGTTTCCTAGTGGCCCAAAGCGAGAAGTCAAAGCATCAGACATTATGCAATTACTGAAAGATGAAAAGGAGATGAACGACATGAAAGACAAAAGCAAAAAGAAAGCACCTGGTCGCAAGACTAAGAAACCTTACACTAAATACTCAGGAGATTTAATATGACCAAAAAAGAAACATCATTAGTAGCAGCAGCAGGCATTTGCACTTTAGTAGGAATTGCCGCATTTTATGACCAAGCGCCAAGGTATGCTGATTCACCAATGAATGCAGTTATGACATCGGTACATGAAGAATTACCTGTTATTTTGCCAGTACAAGAAACAGTGTTACCACCATTAATAGATACATTGGATGCTTTTGTATTTGCATCTAGCGTAGAAGAGGTAGCAGCACCATTGCCAGAAATTGTATTTGATAATACGTTGCCAGAGATACTGCCTCCATTAACTGAACTTGAATTACCACCACTAGAAGGAGAAGTGTAATGAGTGATTTTAAACCATTTTTGGTTCGGCTATCCCCAACAAATGTTTTGTTGTTAGACCAGGCCAAGATCGATTTAGAAAAATCTAAAACTGCTATTGTTAATGACGCTATCAAAGCTTATTTAGCTAAAGGCCAGGCAGACATTCATGCAAGACTTAATCGTCTTGGATAGAGCAGTATTAGTGTTACCTTACCCACCAAGCGTTAATACTTATTGGCGCAGCAATGGTAAAAGAAGGTTTATCAGCAAGGCAGGGGTAGACTTTAGTAACGAAGTACAAGCAATTGTGTACGATCAGAATAGTCAGTGGTTTGGTGAAAGCCGTTTAGAAGTAAACGTCATTATCCATCCACGTAGTAAAAGACTGTTTGACTTAGATAATTGTTTAAAGGCCATACTTGATGCACTAATGAAGGCTGGTTGTTATGTAGATGATTCACAAGTAGACATTCTACGCATAGAAAGAGGATTGCCTGTTAAGGGTGGTAGCTGCGAAGTAGAAATTATTGCGGTATGAAGCGTGACCAATCACGATATATAAATGCTATACTGATTCCTACTGAAAAATTTTGCTCTGGTTGTTATAGATTTAGAAACACGAAGGGCGGTAAATGGAAAGTAGCTGTTTCAGGCAAAACAAGAAGATGGATTTGTATTAACTGTTATAATAACATTACTAGGAGATAAGCATGGCTGAAAATAATTATGAACCAAAACCAGGAGAAGGTAGCGTTTTTGCTAATGATCGTAAAGAAGAAGATTGGCACGCTGATTGGCGCGGTCGCATCTTATTGCCAGATGGCACTACCCACTGGCTGGACGTATATGACAACATTTCTAAAAGTGGAGTGGCCTACAGACGTGTCAGAATTGGTGCTGCAGTACAGAACTCCACATCCAACACATCCGCACCAGTACAGAATAGTCAGCCAGCGGCTGCGTCTGTGGAAAACATCGCAGAACTTGAAGACGATTTACCCTTCTAATGACTGAGAAAAAAAATAAAACACCCATAGAGTCGCTAAGTGGTTACGGGGGAGTGCGTGCTTTGCAAAAGAAGTTAGAGCGAAGCACGACTGTAGCGGCTAATCGAGAGGCAGTTGCACACAGCTTACTATGTATTGCTAATGCAACAGTGATGGACGTGATGTCTTGGGACGAGAACGGGGTATTTGTTAAGAACAGTGCAGATATATCTGCTCATGCAGCACAAGCAATAAAGAAAGTTCGATTTACTCCAGACGGAAGGGTTATTGACATAGAGTTTCATGACAAGCCAGCCATATTAAGGTTGCTTGCTAAGGCTAGTGGTATGCTTGATACAACTGACCAGTCTGATAAACCATCCGTAATTGGAATTAACGTAAAGGCGCCAGACATAATTGACAACGATGAATCCTAAAGACACTCAGGTAGGTGGTAATCATTACACTAAAATGAAAATACAGCCAATGGAATTTTCAATGGCAAACAACCTCAATCCTATACAGCATACTGTTATTAAGTATGTCACTCGTGTTGACCTTAAAGGCAATGGCGATGAAGATATAGACAAAGCAATACACACACTACAACTTTGGAAACAGTGGAGGAAGGATCATGGACGTAAAACTACAGATTGACCAATTGCGCGAAGAGTTTAAGATGGCTAATATGAATAACTCGCGTGTAATGGAGATTATTGATGCGCTATATTCTGAAAACCAAGAACTCAAACGTCTGATGACGATGAAGTTTAAAGACATAGACGATGAGCAATAAAAAAGAACGTAGTAAAAAGGCTATACAAGGTCCAGGCATTGACCTGGACTTTAGTAAATCTCCTGTTGTTTATGACTTTCTACAAAGTGATGCGTTTGTTAGAGGGTTGATGGGGCCAGTTGGGTCAGGCAAATCATATGCTTGCGCTGCTGAAGTAATGATGAGGGCCGTTAAACAAAAGCCTTCCCCAAGAGATGGCATTCGTTATACACGATTTGTTATTGTTAGGAACTCATACCCTGAATTAAAAACCACTACAATTAAAACATGGCAAGAGCTATTTCCTGAAAACACTTTTGGTCCAATGTTATACACTCCACCCATAACGCATCATATACGCCTTCCCTCCAGGGGCGATGCTGCTGGGATTGACTGTGAAGTTATTTTCTTAGCATTGGATCAACCTAAAGATGTACGAAAACTGTTGTCACTTGAGCTAACGGGAGCTTGGGTAAACGAAGCAAGGGAATTACCTAAAGCCGTTATCGATGGATTGACTCATAGGGTTGGCCGTTACCCAACAAAAAAAGATGGCGGACCTACCTGGCATGGTGTTTGGCAAGATACTAACCCAATGGATGATGACCACTGGTGGTTTAGGCTGTCCGAAAAAGAAAAAATTACAGGGAAGTACGGGTGGGATTTTTTTAAACAACCAGGCGGTGTTGTTGAAGTAGAGCCAGAAAATTTACCAGAAAATCCAGAAGCAAACGATCATATATTTGCAGGTGGTAGATGGTGGAAGCTTAACCCTAAAGCAGAAAACACAGCAAACTTGCCATCAGGTTATTATTCTCAAATGCTTGGTGGTAAAAATCTTGATTGGATACGCTGTTATGCTGAAGGTAAATATACTTATGTACAAGAAGGTAGGCCAGTATGGCCAGAATACAACGATCAGATGATGAGTTCGTCTGATGTAGAGTACGATCCAACGCAACCATTACAAATAGGCCTAGACTTTGGTTTAACACCAGCAGCCGCAATCGGGCAACGATTGGCCAATGGACGTTGGATAGTTCTACATGAGATAGTAACTGAAGATATGGGACTAGAAAGATTTGGTACGCAGCTGTTAGCAGAGATTAATGCTAGGTATCCAAAAGCAGAAGTGTTGGTTTGGGGGGATCCTGCTGGTATGCAGCGAGATGCAATCTATGAAGTTACGGCATTCGATTACTTAAGGACGCTAGGGTTAAGAGCGCAGCCAACGGCATCAAATAACTTTATGGTAAGGCGTGAAGGAGCAGCAGCTCCAATGCAACGACTTATAGCTGGTAAGCCTGGACTAATTATACACACCGACTGCAAGATGATTCGTAAGTCATTAGCTGGTGGTTACCATTTTAAGCGTATAGCAGTTGGCGCTGGCCATGAACGATTTAAAGACAGCCCTAATAAAAACGAACACTCGCATATTGGCGATGCTTTTGGTTACCTGATGCTAGGAGGTGGTGAGCATAAGCGTATGACTAAGAGTGGACTAAGTGCTAACAGTGTTATTTCTCAAACAGTAGTTAATACGGACTTCGATGTTTTTTCTTAAGAAATATTTAGACACTTATATGCCTAAAGTTAAGAACTGCGAATACGTCCAGTTTGAAAAACATCATTTAGATAATTTTGAGGCGGAAGAGTTATATGGATCTAAACAAATGTCGAATAAAGCTAGAAAAGAAAATATCATACGTCAGTCTATGGTTAGTGATACTGTTGTTTCGGTCGTTAATGGTGACGCTGTTGCTATTTTTGGGTGCTATATCTTGTGGCCTGGCGTTGCTGAAGCGTGGTCTTTATTCGATCCAAAAGCAAGACGATATCCAATAGCTATGTCCAAAGGCGCTTTTGCATTTTTTGATATAGTAACCATATTAAACGGCTTGCATAGAATGCAAATAACTGTTAAAAAGAATGACATAAGAGCTTTATCCTGGGCGCATTATTTAGGCTTTGTAGTAGAAGGTGAACTAAAAAGTTATAGTGCGGATAAAGAGGATTATTTTATGATGAGGAGAAATTAACATGGGTGGTATTTTAGGCAGTAAACCAGATACATCAGCAGCAGAAGCACAGATTGCTGAGACAAGAAAAGAAACAAAAAGATTAAAAGCACAAGCTTTAGAAGATAAAAGAACTAAAGGTGAAGCAGAGTATTCTAAAAGAATGGCAAGAATGAAAGGTGGGAATAGAGCCTTACTTTCTTCTCTTAGAGATACTGGTGAGATGGGTGTTGAAGAAGATACATTAGGAGCTTAATATGGCTGCATTTGATTATAGAATGGCTTTAGCTAGAGGACTTGTCCCCCCAATAAAAGAAGCACAACAAGGTATTCTTAAATCCGCTGGTGGCGATAATGTATTTAAATCTGAAGCCTGGTGGAATGAACAATACGATAAAGTTATTGATAAAGGCATTTCTGAGACCAAACAAAGAACCGAATACTTACAGAATCCTAATGTCTATAACTTTGTCAATAAAGCTGATTCTTGGTCGCCAATTCGCACTCCGAGTTCTGGTTATGGTAATAACGCAGTTAATCGGTATGGGCAACCAATAACCAGAGTAGTAGATTATCAAGCGCAAAGAGACTTAACTCAAGCCGAACTAAACTCTATTGTTGCAGATCAAAAAGATCAGATTGCAAAAACTAAGCGTGAAACATCAAAAGATACTGGCAAAGCAAAGCGAAAAGGGAGGGCTGTAGGTGGACTATTATCTAAAGCAAAACCAGTCGAAGTTGAAGGTCTTGCTACAGCAATGCCTAACTTGGGTGTTATGTCTCTTTATGGTTCCGACTCTACTTTGGGCACTAAATAATATGGCTATGGATGATAAAAAATTATCACAACTCATTAACTCTAAGTTTGTTGTTGAAATACCTAAAAAAGATATGAAGAGAGTGTACGACATGGTAGAGCAAAATTTAGGTTTAAGCCCAAAACAATGGGATGCTTATCGACATGGGCTAGCCATTAAAGAATCACAAGGTGGTAAATTTACCGCACAACCAACAATGAATTATTACTTAACTCAGGGTGGAGCTGGTGGGCTGTATGATGGACGATACCAGCTAGGAGAAGATGCAAAAGCAGATGCTGCAAAATACCTAGGCGAAAAAAATCCAGGCCACGATGATAAAGCAAGAGCTGCTTTTATCGATGATCCTGTGATGCAAGAAATGTACTTAGCTGCATACACAATTAAAAACCATCATTACATGAGTTTGAATATAAAAGACAAAAACTACCAAGATGATCCAAAGTACAATCCTAAAGATTACTTGCTTAGTAATACTCATAAAAGAGTTGGGTTATTAGGCTTTGCACACAACCAAGGACATGGCGCAGCTAAAAAATACATAGTTACTGGAAACGATACAACGGATCAATTTAACACAAAAGGAAGTGCATACGCTGGCTTTATTGATGACGCTGCAACTAATTTAAACGTAGATTGGAACTAGGGGAAAAATAGCAATGATGAGATTAACTGCAAAGCAAATTCTTTCAAGGCACGATAAAGCGCTAACAAAAAAAGAAGATTTTAGAAGCTTATATGATGAAGCGTATGAGTTTGCATTGCCACAAAGAAACTTGTATGACGGGTATTACGATGGCGGAGTTGGTGGCCAAAACAAAATGAATCGTGTATTTGATTCAACTGCTATTAATTCTACCCAACGATTTGCTAATAGAATGCAATCTGGCATATTTCCTCCTCAAAGAAACTGGTGTAGGTTAGAGCCAGGCTCAGATATACCTTTAGATAGAAAGCAGGAAGCTCAAAGAGCATTAGATATGTACACTGAGACATTCTTTGACACATTAAAGCAGTCTAACTTTGACATAGCTATTGGTGAATTTTTGTTAGATTTATCTGTAGGGACAGCCGTTATGATGGTACAACCAGGAGACGATGTTAATCCCATTAACTTTATCCCCGTACCTCAATACCTTGTTGCATTTGAAGAAGGTGCTGATGGAAAGGTTGATAACGTGTATCGTAGGATTAGAATTAAAGGCGAAGCTATACAAAGACAATGGCCAGAAGCAACAATACCTGAAAAAATACAAATACAAATAGATAATAAACCTACTGAAGATGTTGAGTTAATTGAAGCCACTGTGTATGACGATAAGCGTGGCGATTATTGTTATCATGTTATTCATAAAGGCACTAACGAAGAAATACTTTATAAGCGCATGAGCTATAGTCCTTGGATTGTAGCAAGATACGCTAAGGTTGCTGGAGAGATTTATGGTAGAGGTCCACTTATTACTGCCCTACCTGACATTAAAACATTAAATAAAACAGTTGAGTTGCAGTTAAAGAATGCTTCACTATCTATTAGTGGGGTATATACTGCTGCCGATGATGGGGTTCTTAATCCAAACACCGTAAGAATTATGCCTGGCGCAATTATTCCTGTTGCAAGGAATGGTGGCCCACAAGGCGAGTCACTTAAACCATTACCTAGAGCTGGTGACTTTAACTTGTCTCAAATTATTATGAATGATCTAAGACAAAACATTAAGCGTGTATTGTTAGATGAATCATTACCACCAGATAATATGTCAGCACGTTCTGCAACTGAGGTAGTTGAAAGAATGAAAGAGTTATCTCAGAACTTAGGGTCAGCATTTGGTCGATTGATTAATGAAACTATGATGCCATTAGTAAGCAAGATTTTATATGTAATGGATGAACGTGGCTTAATAGATATGCCTTTAAAGGTTAATGGATTAGAAATTAAAGTAGTTCCTATTGCTCCTTTAGCTATGGCACAAGCAATGGAAGAGGTTGAGAAAGTTCTTAACTTTAGTCAAATCATTCAAGGTATGGGGCCAGCAGGTCAAATGGCTATTAAACAAGAAGAGATGATTGATTATGTAGCAGAGAAATTAGGTATACCTCAGCGTTTAATTACTACTAAAGTTGAGCGTATGATGATGATGCAGCAAGCGCAGCAACAAGCACAGCAAATGGCACAACAAAACCCCGAAGCAGCTGGGGCTGTAGCTGAACAAGTTATGAAAGAGGAGCAAGTTTAAATTATGGCTGATATGAATATGCCTCGTCATATGATGACTTTAAGTAAGCAAGAAAAAAATATTGTAAAGTATCATAAAGACACAATGAAGTCAGGTAAAGTTGGTCGTGATTCAGAAGGTAGACCAGTAACTGTTTACTCAACAGGGATAATGATTCCTGAAGGCCCAGACAAAGGAAAATTTGTTTCTGTTCCTGGATATATAAGAGATCAAGGTAAGATTATTACTAATGAAGATCAACTTTATAATATATGGAAAAAGGATATTCAATCTAATAAATTTCCTATTTACGATAATCCACAACAACTAAACAAACGCTCTCAAGAAATACACACCATTATGGATCAAGAAGCAGGTCAGGCTAGAAGATCAGGCAGACCATTAATGCAAGATGCAGAGGTAGGAGAATAACATGGCTGGATGGGACGATTTAGAACAACCATTGCCACTCGATATTAGAGCGGTAACTGAAAAAAAAGATGATTTGGATCGCTTAGTATTAAGAGTGATGCAAACAGAGGATGGAAAAAAAATGATGGAGTGGTTACGCCAAGCCATTTATGAGCAGCCTGTAGCCTTGCCAGGCAGTGACTCTAGTTATGCGTTTTATCGAGAAGGGCAAAATTCAATAATTAGAGACTTAGAAGCAAGGATAATTAGAGCAAGGAAACTTTAAATGGAAACAGCAATCGAACCTAGTACGACTGAGGAAACTCAGGAAGCTACTGGCCTACTCGACAATGCAACACCAGAAGTAGAGGAAGTTAGTACAGAGAGTAAAGAATCAGAAATAGATCATAGAGACCCAGAAGTAGTTGCCGCAGAGAACCCAGAGCCTGCAAAAGAAAAACCTGACTACATTTCTAGTAATTTTTGGAATGAAGAAAAAGGTGAAGTAGACATTGAGGCTTTAGCAAAATCTCAAGCCGACCTTAGAAAACAAATATCTCAAGGCAAACATAAAGCTCCAAAGGACGGAGTGTATGAGACAGATGCTTTTGGCGATACTCCAGACGATGATCCAGTAAAAAGCCATGTACTCGATTGGGCTAAAGAGAATGGTGTTAGTCAAGCTGGCTTAGATGACTTAGTTGGAAAAGTTATTGAGATGGGTGTTATGGGAGAGCAAAAATACACAGCCAACATAGAAGCAGAAAAAAAACAGCTAGGTCCCAATGCTGATGCTAGAATTAATGGCATGGTTAAATGGGCTTCTGGATTAGTTCAAAAAGGAATCTGGGGTAAAGATGACTTTGAAGAGTTCAAGGTTATGGGTGGAACAGCTAAAGGCATTGCTGCTTTAGAGAAAATTAGATCTACCTATGAAGGTAAACTTCCTACAGAAACTATACCAGTCGAAGGTGCGCCATCTAAAGATGAATTGTATGATTTAGTTAAAGATCCAAAATATCAGACAGATGCTACCTATCGAGCTAAAGTAGAAAAAGCATTCGCTCAAAACTTTCCTACCTAAAATGTAGTTGCATAAAGCCTTGTTGTGTGGTAAAAAAATAACAAGGCTCACTGCAATAGCAACCCTTTAACACAAGTAACCTTGTCGTATGGCTATCGTAAATAGCAAGCACAGGCCCAGTTCTCTGGCATACCAAAGCGATTAAATAATTTTATTTTTAATTTCTAAGGAGACATAACATGGCTATTGGATTATCTAATGCTTTTGTTACACTCTTTGATGCCGAAGTTAAACAGGCTTACCAGGGCAAAGCTGCCTTAGTAGGTGCTACTAGACAAAGACGCGGCGTTGAAGGTTCTACAGTAAAATTCCCTAAAGTTGGGAAAGGCGTAGCTACATTACGCGTACCACAAACAGACGTTACACCACTTAATGTTGACTTTTCACAAGTTACTGCAACTATGCAAGATTGGAATGCAGCTGAATACTCAGACATTTTCATGCAACAAAAAGTTAATTTTGAAGAAAGATCAGAGCTAGTTCAAGTAGTAGCGAACGCTATTGGTCGTAGACAAGATCAACTTATTCTTGATGCGCTTTTAGCTGCAAAAGGTTCTACAGTTGCTGCTGGTGGTACAGACTTAACAGTTGCAAAATTACGCGCTGCTAAGAAAACATTAGACAGCAATAACGTACCAGCAGAAGATAGACACATCGTTCTTCATGCAAACAACTTGTCATCACTTCTAGCTGAAACAGCAGTAACATCTGCTGACTTCAATACAGTTCGTGCATTAGTATCAGGTGAGCTTAATACATTCTTAGGCTTTACTTTCCATACTATTGGTGATCGTGCTGAAGGTGGCGTATCTATTGACGGCTCAAACGTTCGTTCATGCCTAGCATTCCACAAGTCTGCTATTGGTTATGGTGAAGGTATTGGTCCTAAAACAGAAATCAACTATGTACCAGAAAAAACATCATTCCTTGTGAACGCTATGTTATCAGCTTGTTCAGTTGGTATTGATGGTGAAGGTATTGTTGAAGTTCAAGCAGATGAATCTTAAGCTTAGGAGAAAATAAATGGCTTTCAATAAAGACGGATTAGTAGCAGCGGGCGGACAGTCCAAAGCTGGTGATGCACCTCAAACCTGGAACTACACAACTACTGATGCTTATACAGCAGTAGCAGCTTCAGGCTATTTTAATGAAGTATCTAGCTTGCTTAAAGTTGGTGATATTGTCTGGAACTATGATTCAGATGCGCCAACAATGTATGTACACGTTGTATTAACTAACGCTTCTGGCGTTGTTGATGTATCAGCAGGTACTGCAATTAGCGTAGCTTAGTAACAGTAATAATGCAGAAGGTGGGGGTTTCGACCCTCACCTATTTGCACATTTGGAGAAAGTAAATGGCTTCTGGAGATACATCCTTATCAATTTGTTCTGACGCATTGTTAATGCTTGGAGCTAATCCTATATCATCTTTTACAGAAGGAACAGATGAAGCTAATATATGTAACAGTTTATATCCAGACATTAAAAACAAAACATTAGCAACATACCCTTGGTCTTTTTCATTCAAAAAGGTTAAGTTAGCTAGGCTTATAACAACTCCAACTACCGAATACAAATACCAATATGCGTTGCCTTCTGACATGATAGGCACGCCTAGAGCAATATTTACAAGCAATCAGGCAGGAGCATACCCTCAAAGAAACTATAGACTGATGGGTGGCAAATTATTAACAGACTATGAAGAGGTATATGTTGATTACCAATATGCTGTTGAAGAATACGAAATGCCTCATTACTTTGTACAAAACATGAAGTATCAATTGACATGGCACTTAGCTATGCCTATTACCGATCAAGTAGAAAAAACAGATTATTGGAGAACAGTGGCTCAAGGAACTCCAGGTGAAAATGGTCGTGGTGGCTATATGAGGCAAGCTATGAATATAGATGGACAAGGCCAACCAACTAATGCACTACAGGATTTCCCACTTATTAATGTGAGGTATTGATGGCTCGCTTTGTCAATATACAAACTAACTTTACCTCTGGTGAATTAGACCCTTTAGTCAGAGCTAGAGTTGACTTAAAATCTTATAACAACGCTTTAGATACAGCAAAAAATGTTGTATGCCAACCTCAAGGTGGAATTTCTCGAAGACCTGGAACTAAGTTTATTAATGAATTAGCTGGCACACCTGACCAAGGCGTTCGATTAGTTCCTTTTGAATTTTCTACATCAGACAGTTATATGTTGTGTTTTACTAATGACACAATGTATGTGTATAAGAATAAAGCTTTAGTACATACTCAAACAAGTACAGGAATTATTAGTGCTTATTTAGGGTCAATGTGCTGGACACAATCAGCAGATACTTTAATAGTTGTTCAAGAGGATATGCAGCCCAGAAAGATTGTTAGGAATACAGATACGTCATGGACTATATCTACTATTACTTTTGACTCCATTCCAAATTATGCTTTTAATTTAAGTATATTTAATACCAGTGCTGCTGGTCACTTAACACCTAGTGATGTTTCTGGCAAGGTTACGCTAACATCACAGCACGCTATATTTACTGCAGCTCATGTAGGTCAGTACATTAATGTTACTCCACAAGGTCGAGCAAGAATTGTAGAGGTTACAACAGCTACTACAGTGAATGTTGTTACAGAGTTTCCATTCTTTGATACATCACAAATTGCTAATGCTAATTGGGAACTAGAAATAGGGTACGAAGATGTATGGTCTGCCAGTAAAGGCTGGCCTAGAACAGTGGTATTTCATCAAGGAAGGCTGTATTTTGGCGGAAGTAAATCAAGGCCATCGACTGTATGGGGGTCTAAAGTTTCACTATTCTTTAGCTTCGAGGCTGTAGAAGGATTAGATGATGATGCCGTAGAGTCTACCTTAGACACTAATACTTTTAATGCCGTTACCGATATGGTATCTGGTAAAGATTTACAAGTCTTTACAACTGGTGGTGAGTTTTTTGTTCCCCAGGAAGGTCTATCTCCCATTACTCCAAGTAACTTATTCTTTTCTACCACCTCAGTTAATGGGTCAAAAGAAGGGTTAAGAGTAAAACAACTAGAATCAGGAACATTGTTTATTCAAAGGCAAGGGAAGGCTTTGTCCGAAATTGCTTATTCAGATACTACCTTATCTTATATTACTTCTAAAATATCTTTACTGTCTGGTCACCTACTTAAAGGTCCTAAGCGTATGGATATTAGGCGTGCTGTGGCTACTGATGAAAACGATTTATTGCTGATAGTTAATGAAGATGATGGCTCTATAGCAGCTTACTCATTGCTAAGGGCGCAAAATGTTATTGCTCCATCAGAATTTACTACAGAAGGATCATACATAGATGTTGGCGTAGACATTACTGATATTTACACCGTAACTACTAGAGTAGATGACGGCACTACTAAGCATTATGTAGAAGTATTTGACGATACCTTATTAACAGATTGTGGAGTTTCAGGTGGAGCAGGGGCAAGCGCAAGTGTTACTCATTTAGAAAATAAAACTGTCAATGTTGTTGTTGATGGCAATGTAGAGTCAAACCAAACAGTTCCTTCTGGAGGGACAGTAGCCTTTACTTCATCAGCAACATCTAGCTATGAGGTTGGATTACCTATTAGTGTAGAAATAAAAACTATGCCAGTTGAGGTAGCATCACAAGGTGGGACAAGATTAGGCTTTAAGAAGCGAATTTTAGAAGTTAATGCTATACTATACAAAACACAAAATATAGTAATTAATGGCAACTTAGTTCCTATTAGGTCGTTAGGTGCAGGATTATTAGACAGCAGTGTAGCTGAATTTACTGGGATTAAAACACTTAATGGTATATTGGGATACACTCAAAATGCTCAGATTACAGTAACACAAAATGCGCCCTTAAAGCTAACGCTTTTGGGTTTAGAATATAAAGTATCGGTGTATCAAGGAGGCTAGAAATGGCAGCAGCATTACCATATATATCAGCAGCAATGTCAGTAGTACAAGGCATTCAATCATTAAGCGCTGGTAAGGCACAAAAAAAACTTAATCAAGTTAAAGCATTACAAGTTCAGTCAGAGTCTGAGATTAACGAATTAAATGCTATGACAAAAGCTAATGATGTTTTAGATAATGTGAGACGAACCAATGCGACAGTAGTTGCCAATGCTGCTGCTGGTAATATAGATCCTAACTCTGGATCAGCAATGATACTGCAAAACACTAACCTACTTTATGCACAAAAAGAAATGAAATCTTTAGAGATTATGAAAAACAGATACAAAAGTTTTGGAGAGATTCAAGCTGATATTTTAAATGCAGAAGGTGAAATGGCAGAAGATGCAGGTATGGGTGCTTTTTTAAGCTCAGTTGGAACCGCAGCTGGGACCATTTATAAATATGGAGGTGCCTTTGGATCAGATAAGTCAACATCATCGGTTGATTCTTTTGTTCCAGGATATGAAGATTATTCTCCTGTAGATACCACTATAGGCCCAGACTTTACACCAGTAAGAGGATTTGGCGGATACTAAAATGGCAAAATTACCTACATACAGACCACCTTCATTAATGATCGAGCAAGCGCCTAGGTTACAATTTAGTGAGGCGGCTTACGTCAATAAAGCAAATGCAATGAATAGAGCCATTGACAAAATGCAATCTATTCTTGAGCCAGTGATGAAGCAAGGTGCAATAGACCAGGCATTAGAATTTAATATTGCTAATCCTATTACCCTAGATCAATTAAACGAAGCAAAACAAACTGGCGTAAATCCTATAGAAGCTTACCAAAATGGTGGCATGATTTACAATCAAGTTATTCAAACAACTTACGCCCAACAAGCAGCAACACAATTAGCTTTAGCTGACCAAACAAATAACGAGTCTGTATTAGCTGATGTTAAAGCTGGCAAGCTTAAAGACTTAGATGTTATTAAGGAAAGACTTACTTCTGGTATAAAAGGTAATGCAAAAGTATTACTAACTATGAGTCCAGAGGTTGCTAATGCTTACACTAAGTCAGGCGCAGCATATGGCCATACTTATTTTAAAGCAGTTACAAAAGAATTAACGGCACAAGCTGAGTTAGAGCAACAGTTAGTTAGTGAAAAAACTTATGTAGGCGCTGAAAAGCAGTGGGAAAGCGCACTAGAAAACATTACCGACATGACAGAGTTAGCTGAATACAAAGAGTTAATACTGTCCAACTCATTAACTCAATTTAGATTAACTGGTAAGCCAGTAGAAAATCTTAACGCATTGCGCAAGAGACTTGAGAAGTCTGAGATAGAAAAGATTGCTCAGGTAGCAGCATCAGAAAACTACTCAACATTTGGCCTTAATACTGACCAAGTTATGGAAGGACTTATTGTTGACGAAACTATAGGTAGACATTCAGACTATTACCAACAACTATCGCCTAACAGGCAGAAAGAATTTAGAACTGCCGTTAAAGCTAATATGCAAAACCTTATGCTTGGCGATAAAGCAAGTAAAGAAGGTAGAGATGCTAAGTATAGCGGTATCTCAAAAAGACTAGATAACTTAGAGATAGTCAGCACTGAAGATTTTAATAAGCTTCCTACCATTAATGATCCAAACGATAAAAACTATAATCGAAGAGATTTTTTACTACAAAAGCAAAGTGATGCAAAACAAGCTTTAAGTTTAAGCTCTGAAGATTTTTCAGCATATATCCGCGATGAGACAGACAGCTATGACTTTAAAGCAGGATTAACTCAAGATGAATCAGATAGGGTTTCTTACCTAGAAGCAATGGAAGTAAAAATGATTCAAAGAAATCTTGATGCTCCAGTAGAAGGAATGAGACAGCATCCTGCATATAAAGAAAGAGATGAAGATATTATTATTGATGTGGATGGATTTGGTGATCCAAATTATGTTAATGAGTTAAGTCAAAAAATCTCTCAACGAAAAGCAGATATGAGTTCCTATACAGGTCATAGAGGTATTATCACCGATGCTTTGTTTACTGACAACGAAATAAAAGGATTAGTCAATACTTGGGAGTCTGGTACAGTAGGGCAAAAAGTGGCTTTATCTACATTTTTAGTTGAGCAATTCCCAGATAATGCGGTTGATGTATTTGCTGATATAGCCCCTAAAGATGCAGTATTTTCTCAGCTAGGGTATTTAACAGGAAATGCTTTAAGCAACCAAGCGACTCCTGACTATTTAACTCAACTAACAACACTGGTTGACCAGGGTCAAGAGATTGAAAGACTTGGGGCCAATACTTATGCTATGGGTAAACCAAAAGAAGAGGCGTTATATAATATATTAGGTGATTCTTATAACAATAATCCTGGGGCCAAGCAGCAATTAATAAAGACTGCTGACTATATCTATTACGCATTAAACGAGTCTAATCCTAGCGCCTTTAGTAAGTCAGATTACCAACAAGCAATACAAATGGCTTCTGGCCAGATTGAAAAGTATACGTTTATTCTCGATCCACTTAATGTGGTAAATGGGGTTGAGCAAATGCAAAAAGGTCCAAGAGAAATATATGGAGGAATCGTCACTCATAACAGGCAAAAATTAGCAATACCTACTCAAATAAAACAAAGTGCTTTTAGTGATATGATTGATGATGCTACATTAGAAGATTTCCAAATGGCATTATCTGACAGGAATGGCAATCCATATAATTTTGCACCAACAGACGATGCGCCTCAATTTACCTTAGATCAGTATCAAGATGCTAGATTGCAGTTTTTAAATAGCACAACTGCATCTTTAAGTGCAGGTAAAGAGGAAGGACTAATCAGTAATATTCGTGGATTTGATCGTGATGCTTATAGTCGATTTCAAACAAAGGGCGGAGAGATGTTATATGTAAATTATGTTTTACTCCATAGCATTATGAATAAAAGATATCCAGGTAAATATTAATGCCAATTTTCGGAAAAACAAAGAAAGAAAGTTTTAGCCCTCCACAGCCAGCAAAAGAGGGAGTAGCCACTAATGCTGAGGCTTATAACATTGAGTATGATTTAGGCTATTTTGTTAATGGTAGAAGAGATGTCGAGCATCAAGCAACTAAGGAGCAATGGGAGCCTATACTAGAAGCAATACAAAACAATACAGGTGTTGAATTTAGTAATCCAGCTAACAACCTTTATCTACCTACATTTGATGATAAGAATGCAAGTGTAATGAATCCTTATCCAGCGTATGATCCAAATTTACCACAAGCATCCTTACAAGCTCCAGACGATTGGTATAACAGGCAAGAACTTTATGATGTTAGCTCAAACAAAATATTTGACTACATAAAAGATAATGAAGACGTCCTCGGAAGTGTAGCTGAATTAAAAAACTTAAATGGAACTATAATCTCCGACCGAGTAAAGGAAAAGGTTTTAGAGAGGTTGCTTGCTTCTGATGATCTTAATAAGAAAGAAAGAGATTGGGTTAATTATATCGCTGGGTTTGGAGGGGCTGTAGTCGCTAATTTTACAGACCTCACAAACGTTGCGGCAACAGTAGGAACTGTTATTGCTACTAGAGGAAGAGGAGTCAGTATTGCTAGAGGGGTGACAATAAATGCTTTAGCTAATGCTGGGGCAGGAGCAGTCCAGCAGGAAGAGGTTATGGATTGGTATGCTAGTTTGGACCTTCCATACTCAATAGAAGATTTTTACTATAACGTAGCGGCATCAGCTGCGGCTGGAGCTGTATTAGATCTTGGTATTAGAGGTGCTTCTAAAGTGCCTAGCCTTACAGCATCACAGTGGCGTAAAGGAAAAGCTGCAATAGATAAGGTTAATGCTAAAAAGTCTGGGTTAGAATATGAAGATGATTTAACCACGAAGGCAGCTGAGACAAAAGCTAAGATTGAAGATGATTTTGAGGCGCAAAGCCCTTACTCAAAAGAAGCAGATCCTTCTGGACAAAAGAATATTGACGATCAAAACCAGGCGATACAGGCTGTCGTTAATGAAGATTTTAATGCTTTACCAACCACACCAAATAGCCAATTAAAATCTACACTAACAGACCAAGAAAAATCTCTTAAAAACGAAATAGCTAGAAAGTATCTCCCTAGAATTAAAGAGGCAAGAGAAAAACTGCGACCATTAGAAGAGGAAGAACTTGCAAAGGTTAGTGGAGATCAAGCGGCTACTTACAAGTTAATGGACAAACAAGAAGTTAGACGGCAAAAAACCTTTCAAAAAATTAATGATGAAGGCATGGCTGAGTTTGAGGCTAGTAGAGTAAAAAAGACACTCCCGAAAGAAAATGCTTTAGGCGTTACCAGCGCTGACGCAACATATATTGATCCAGACAGCATCTTTGTTGATGCTAAGTCCTTTCAGTTTAAAGGTGGTGGTGATGAGTTTGGTATAACAGAAAGACTAGAGGGAGTTACTGAGTGGGATCCAGTTAAAAGTAACGTTGCTATTCTTTACGAAACTAAAGAAGGTAAATTATTTGTTGTTGATGGACACCAAAGGATAGGGTTAGCTAAGAGGCTTAAAGCTCTAGGCCAAAAAGATATTAAGATACTTTCATATATTAGAAAAGAATCTGATGGGGCCACTATGAAAGAGGTAAGGGCCGAGGCAGCTGCTAAAAACATTGCCGAGGGTACTGGTACTTTGGCAGATGTAGCTAGGGTATTTAGAGACGATCCTAGGATAGTTCTTAGTATGCCTCCTAAGTCAAAAATGGTTCAGATGGCTAAGGGACTTCAAAATTTAAGTAATGAAGTTTACATGGCAGCAGAGAAAGGAAATATTACTA
>Ga0115557_1001097_pt1 | contig 18683 bp, 15 predicted proteins | sample COGITO_mtgs_1104_FD_87280 | JGI IMG/M metagenome (GOLD analysis project Ga0115557, IMG submission 87280) | Pelagic marine microbial communities from North Sea - COGITO_mtgs_110421 | ecosystem: Environmental > Aquatic > Marine > Epipelagic | place: Germany:Helgoland, sampling site Kabeltonne...
TAGACTGTTTGAAGCACTTGCACGAAACCGCCAAAGCGCCTTGGGACAGTGACGCCGTACGCTACGCTCACAAGAACAACCAAACCGAGTGTTTACAATACCTCCTCGACAACAACTGTCCATTACCACGCGGTTGGCCATACGAAGATGGAGAGTTATACGACTCGGAAGAAGACTCGGAAGAATAATCGTCGAGGGAGGAGTTCGCCGAATATCTTGTCTTATATTTAGGGTCACAGTCTCCAGTTTTGGATGACGTGTCTCCAAAGCGCTCATTTTTATTCACTTTAACGCGCGCGATACATACACGCAAAGTACATATAAACATTTAAAAACGAAAATGTTTGCGAGCGCGTTACACTCCTCTCGCGCTTTGTCCTCCTTCTCCACCTCTTCCTCTTCCTCCTCTTCGTTAAAAAGATCATCCAATAACAGTAAAATCCGATTCCAATCACCGAAAATGATTAAAGCGATGGGCGTCGTCGACGACGTGATGCAAGCCATCGAACAGAACAAAAAAGACGTCTCCCGTCGCGAACGCATGAAATACGCGTCCCCACCAGGCGTGCCCCAACCGCCAATCGTCCCTGTGATCGAACCCGGGAAGTTTGGGTTCGTGGATAACGCGGAAACGATGAACTCTCGAGCGTCGATGATTGGGTGGTGGAGTCTTCTGTTGGTGGAACTCGTGGCTGGGAAAGGCTTGTTGGAACTCCTCGGGTTTACCGTCGGGAAAGGGATTAACTTTACTTTTTAATTGTAATGATAATACGAATACCTTTACGCGTCATGAAATCATCATTCTATCGTTATCGTCATCATCGTTATCATTCAGAGGAGTTGAGGAGGGAAAGAAACGAAGTACGGTGCGACGCGTATTTTGTGAAATGATTAGTAGTGTTTTATAGTCTTCTTTGTGTGATGGATAAAACGCTCTCGCTAACACGCGACGCGCGGAAAATGAAATGTAGGTGTCCTCTTCTCTCTCTCTCTCTCTTTCTATATATATATATATATATATATATATATCGGTCCGAGAGGTTCACTTTGTTGCTGTCTGTACTTCTCACAGGTTCGTGTCTCTTTCTTTTCTTGTTGTGTAATATATGCGCTCTGTTATTTCTCTCTCGTCGACTCTCAAATAGAACAATACTGTAGCCCGTAGTCTCTCTCTCTTCCCTTCGTAAGCTCTTTCTTAAAACTCTCTTCCTTTCCTTTACTGATAAAAAAGAAGTTTAATACGAAGGGTGGTGGTAATATTCGCCGCTCGCGCGTCTCCCGGCGGCGAACGAGGAACGTTCCTCTCGCTTTGATTCCGCGAAACCTTTCGCCAATCGCATTTTGACCAACGTCTTTACCGCGACCACTTTTTCTGTCGTTCCAGAAACCGTCAGGAGCATGGATTTGTTCTTCACCTGCTCTTCGCCGATTGGTCTTTGCGTGACTTTACACTTGGTCTCCTCGGCGGCGAGTTCGATGATACCTTTCGCGCGTTTTTTAGAAGCAGAGTCGAGCGCGTTTTTGATCTCAAAGACGCAAAAGGTTCTCGTAACGATGCCCGGCGCGATGCGCGACTCAGGTTCTGTATCGTCTAAACCTTCAAAGTTGGAGATGTTGAATAAACCACACACGTCGCTCGAGTCTGGGAACTGTTCCGCGTACGCTCCTCCGTGAGCGTGCACCATCGGCGCTTGGGAGGAGGAATACATCCCAGGACTTTGCGGGCTGTCCGAAGACGATATATCCGAACTTCCCGGCGAGACTTTTTGCGCGTAATAACTACCGACATCTGGACTGGTCGCGTCGAAAAAGGTTGGCGAAATCGGCGGTTTTTGTTTTTGTTGGTGTTGTTGTTGTTGTTGTTGCTGCTGCTGCTGCTGCTGCTGCTGCTGTGTCGTCGTCGTCGTCGTCTCCACGGAGGTTAAAATACCGCCTTCGTTGACGATGCCGGAAGCCGCGCGTCTGATAGCTTCAGAGCTCGCGCGGTCGCAGTGCACCTTCGTGCCTCCGGGTAACTCGTGCGCGCGGACCGGCGGGTCCAATCGTAATTGTGTCGTGATCATAGCCAACGCTGAAGCGACGTTTTCCATCGACTCGGCGCTTATTTGTAATACCTCGTCGTTTCGTTTCGCGCATCTGGGCGTTTCCGAAGACGGTAAAACGCGAACGTGCGATCCAGATCCTACGCGGATGCGTTCGATGACGTTTCCGAATCTGCCAATAACGTTGCGGATTTGCGAGGACGGTAAGAGTAAACGTATGACAATGTGGCCGTTGTTTTCCTCGGCGGCGCCGATAGTGGTGTTTCTTTCCGCGTCTAATACGATCGTTTCGACTATTCTCAAAAGAGCGATTTGCGACGGCGCCCACACCGTCGGGTCGTCCACGTCTTGCGCTTCGATCGCAATGACTCTCTCGGCAATCGTGCTATCCACCGGCGGTTCGACTTTAATCTTCGCCCCAGAGTCTCGCTGAAGCTGCTTTACTTTTTCACCGTTCTTGCCAATCACCGATCCGGCTCGAGCGTTTGGGCAAAGAAGGCGATACAGAAGCGTTCGAGTCGCGCCGTGGTTTTCCGGCATTCTGTACGGTTGCGAAAAAGGAAGCGTCTGCGATTGGTGCGTCGACTGTTGTTGTTGCACGCGTTGTTCCAGCTGTGCTTTTAAGTGTGGATCGTCTGTCGTGTCGCGATGCGTCGGCGCGTACGAACGTCGCTGCTCTCCTTGCGCTTCGTCCACGAAATCGTACGAAATCTGCTCTCTTCCCTCGGAAGCAGAGTTTCTTCTTCTAATCTGAGCCCAAACTGGTGGAAGTATGGGCGAATCGAGCGAGTCATCTCCGATTGCGGCGGACATCAAATCGCGCGGTAAGTTCACGTCGTTTTCGTCGATATCTTGATTGTTGTTGTTGTTGTTCTTCTTCTTCATCGTCGTCGTCGTTTCGTCTTCATTATTCGAAACGCGTACCGAGAGTCGTCGCACTTTCTCGTTCATCGAAGCTTCTTCCGATTTTAAATCGTCTTCTTCTGTTCTCGTCTGTCGAATCTCGCCTTCTTCGTACGTTTTTCCTTCTCCTTCTCCTTTGTTGTTGTTATTGTTCGTGGTATTATTATTTTCGTTCTTCGTATCGTCCGCACTCTCCTCCTCGTCCTCGTCGTTCTCCAACGAGGGAAAGTATCGACTGTCTCCAATTTTCTTGGACTTTACGACAACTCTCCCTCCTTCCTCGCTCGACGACGAGTCGTTGTTTTCGTTCTTCGACATCTGCCCACCCTCGCCGATCAGCGCGCTCTCCAACTCGTGCGGCACCGACGATCGTCGTAAACTCGTCATCTCCTCTTTCTCTTCCTCCTCTGTTTTTCCAAAACCTTCTTTTTTCGCCTCCTGATCTTTTTCCTCCCGATCCGAAAAAGATGCGCCTCCTCCTCCCATATTCGTCTCTCTTTTGCTCGTTAAGTTCCCGATGATCGCTGTTCTATTATATACAGATGTGTCTGTTTCTTTTCTCGTCGCGTGTTTTTGAATACTTTTCGGTGAAGTGTGTCGCGCAAAGATATATAGTATTTTATTAATGGAGAGAATTGCACGCATGTCACGCATGCACTCTTCGCGAGTATTTTTCGTCCGTTGTTCGGATCGACGGAACAAAAAAACAAAACAAACAAAAGAAGAATTTTTTTTTTGGTCTCGCGAGAAAAAGAGAGAGAAATGCCAGCTGGAAGAGAGATCAAAATTTGAACGAAACTCGTGGTTCGACCACCACAGGAGACAGATATTAACATTTTTAAGCTCTTTCCCGATGATGATTAAAGATGATGATTTATTCGCGGAAAACGCCACTTTTAACGCACCCTCGTGTTCCCAAACACATTTCACTCACACATTTATAAAATATGTCTGCATTTGCTCAACAACAATCCATCGCGTTCCGCGCGAACGTCGTCGCGAAATCTGTTTCGTCGAAGAAACAATCGAAGAAAATTCAACGATGCAGTTTACGCGTCGAGGCCGCGAAGAAATCGGTCGGGGATTTAAGCAAAAGTGACTTGGAAGGTACGCTTAATAACGCGTACGCCGTTGCGTTCTTCGTTTTTTCATCTCTCTTCTTGTATTTTTGCACGGAGAAATGCGATGGGCGTTTGGTTTTGCGTCTTTTCTTTTCCGTTTCCGTTCGCATCACGCGTGTATTCTTTTATTTAAACGCGCGCACATTTGCCCGCATTAATCATCATCGTCTGTTATGGGGGGGAGGTCATATCCGAAATGACACGATGATATATCCGAGTTTAAGAGTCTTCTCTCGAGAAGTGTTCACGCGTCATGTTCACAATAATAATGCCTTCATCGTCGTCCTATTCGAGAGATGATGATGATGATGAATGCGGTACAAAAAGCATCACGAGAGCGGCGGAAAGAAGCGCGCGATGGATGTGTTTTTATTGATTTTGGATCAGAGATGAGGTGGCAAATGATATCTTCGAGAGGAGGGAAAAGGACCACCTGGAACAACGACAATAATATAATTATTTTGTACTGACGCGAAAATGCTTCTTCTTCTAAAACAACAACAATAATAACAACAGGTAAGACTGTCCTCGTCAGATGCGATTTCAACGTCCCGCTCGACGGCGACATGAACATCACCGACGACACGCGCATCCGCGCCGCCGTCCCGACCATCGAATACTTGGTCAAGAACGGCGCCAAGGTGTTGGCGTGCTCTCACTTTGGCAGACCGAAGTCTGGCCCGGAAGACAAGTTCCGCTTGACCCCGGTTGGCGCGAGATTGTCCGAATTGCTCTCCTGCCCGGTCACCAAGATCGACGACTGCGTCGGCCCGGAAGTTGAGAAGGCTGTCGCCGGCATGTCCAACGGCTCCGTGTGCTTGTTGGAAAACACTCGATTCTACAAGGAAGAAGAAGCCAACGACGCCGGGTTCTCCAAGAAGTTGGCTGGCTCCGCCGAAATCTTCGTCAACGATGCTTTCGGTACCGCGCACAGAGCGCACGCCTCCACCGCTGGTGTCACTGGCACCTGCAAGACGAACGTTGCCGGTTTCTTGCTCCAAAAGGAGTTGGACTACCTCGACGGCGCCGTCAAGAACCCGGAGAGACCGTTTTGCGCCATCGTCGGCGGCTCCAAGGTCTCCTCCAAGATTGGCGTCATCGAGTCCCTCTTGGCCAAGTCTGACAAGGTCATCTTGGGCGGTGGTATGATCTTCACCTTCTACAAGGCGTTGGGCAAATCCGTCGGTGCCTCTTTGGTTGAAGACGACAAGGTTGAACTCGCCAAGACTTTGATGGCGGAAGCGGAAAAGAAGGGCGTCAAGTTGCTCTTGCCGACTGACGTCGTCGTCGCGGACAAGTTCGCCGCGGATGCAAACACGAAGGTTGTCTCCGTCGACGCGATCCCGGAAGGCTGGATGGGTTTGGACATCGGACCGGACTCCGTCGCGTCCTTCCAAAAGGAATTGAACGAGTGCAAGTCTGTCATCTGGAACGGTCCGATGGGCGTGTTTGAAATGGACGCCTTCGCCAAGGGTACCTTTGCGATCGCGGACACTTTGGCCAACTTGAACGGTATCACCATCATCGGTGGTGGCGACTCCGTCGCCGCCGTCGAAAAGGCTGGCTTGGCGGACAAGATGTCCCACATCTCCACCGGCGGTGGCGCGTCCTTGGAGCTCTTGGAAGGCAAGGTGCTCCCGGGCGTCGCCGCGTTGGACGACAAGTAAAATAATATATAATAATACTACCTATCGTACAAAGCCCGCGCAGTAAGAGAGAGAGAGAGAGAGAAGAGAGAGAGAGAGAGAGAGAGTATAATTAACATAAATGATAAAAATAAGTGTGTAATTTAAGAGAGAGAAGAATTTCACTCGAACGAAACATCAACACATATCCAGCGCGCTCGTTCTTCTTTTGCTCCATTCTTCTTTTCCAAAAGTCGTTACAACACATCTCCAATTGCATTTTTAAGAAAAGAGAATAATGTCCACCTCCGCCTTAACACCAACAGAAGACGGAGATCTTAAAGAACAAGATCCTTCTCTGTCCGAGGACAAAGTCGTCGTCCTGTTCAAACCGACCGGCGGCGATACGCCTCTGTTGAAACAAACCAAAGTGAAAGTCTTACGCTCGGCGAAGTTCGTGGACGTGGTCTCGCACCTCTCGAGACAAGTGAAACGCGCGCACGTGTTCGTGTACTTAAACGACGCGTTCACGCCTTCGTACGACGAACAAGTTGGAAGGTTGTTCGATTGGTTCGGGTCAGGTTCGGGAGGAGAAGGAGAGTTTGAGACGAATGGAGGAAGTGCGAGAAAGAAGAAGCAAATGTTGGTGGTGAACTACAGCGCGCAGCAAGCGTACGGCTAGGAGAAACGAAACGCGCGCGAGAGCAGCATAGTGTGTATTATATATGTATAGATAATAGAGATAGAGGTAGACGAGTTTATTTTTGCGTGTGTGTGATATAGTTTGTATTCATTTATTAACGCGACAACATCTTTGCTACTGCTTGCGAAAATCTCTACCGGGATCCAAATCCGCGTTTTCCACAACGTTTATCGCGACCAAAGGTGAGGATATTCGCCGTCATCCCCCGCTTTTTCTAGAAAACGTTCGGCTCGTTCCGGTCCCATATACATATCGGGTGTATACCCCCACGTACTGAGCCATCTCTGAGCGTTTATATTCACTGGCGTGCCGATTTCGAATAGGTATTTGACAGATTCTAGATCACCGTCTTCTGCGGCACGACTAAGCGCCCGACCATCCGAACTGATAGGACATTTCTTCTCGACGAGATAACGCATGATTTCGATTTCACCGAATCCCGCGGCTTCAATCATCGTGTCTTCGGTGAGAGGCATTTTGGCCTCCTCGTGTAGATATTTGAGGCACTCTAATAGCATAAAATTGCATCTCCCTTTGGGTTTTCTCCCGCCATGATGATGGCTTGATTGATAACCAATAAGACACGAACATATCATATGAGGTATTTCTATGGGACAATTATTCTCGATGAGATATTTGAACATTTCGACGTTCGTAGATCCTCCTCGTAACGCTAAATCCATCGTCGAATCTTCATCGTCCTGGTCGAAAGGCACTTTGATTTCTTCGTGCAAGTATTTGAGGCACTCTACTTCACCGCAATAGACAGCAGAACTGAGCGCCTCACGGCAGCCGTCTTCCCAACCTTCGCATTTCTTCCCGACGAGATACCGTATCATTTCAAGATGACCTCGGTTCGCCGCAAAGTCAATCATTCTTCCGTTCAAAGGCAATTTGACTTCTTCGTGCAAGTATTTCAGGCACTGGAAATGGCCGTGTTTGGCGATAATATCGAGCGCATCGAGATACCCGTTCTCCCACCCCGCGCATTTGTTTTCGACAAGATACCGTATCAATTCGAGGTCACCGTGACACGCCGCTATCTTAATCACCTTTCCGTTCACCGGCGCTTTGACTTCTTCGCGTAAGTATTTCAGTACCTCGAGATGCCCGTTTCGCGCGGCGCACGTACACGCCCTCTCATCCACGGGACACTCATTTGCCACGCAATACTTTATCATTTCCAGATTCCCTTGAGACGCGGCTGAACTCATCGTCCATCCGTCCCATTTGCACTTTTTCTCCTCTCGTATCCACTTGAGTAACTCGAGTTTATTCGTTTCAGCAACTTTCGTGCAAAAATCTCTCTCGTCCTTCAACCACGGCGGTCGTTTCTCCCACGCGCATTCCAAGGTCGATATCGACGACATCTCTTCAATTCTAAACTTCTTGCGTATGTGTGACTTTATCTCCCGCGGAGCGCGTTTAATCAACGCTCTCGATGCCTTATTTGTTTCGTACAAGAATTTCACGTCCGTGACGTTTAGCTTTGGAACGATGTGGGTTAAACTTATATCGTCGTTATTCACGACGAGTTCCCATAATGGATGATCTCTCTCGGCGAGTCGACGCTTCTTGGCTTGTCGAGTCGTTATCTTGTTACTCATTTTTTATGTTTATGTATCGATGCGATGATATAAAAGAGTACGAATAGGAGGAGATCTTGAGCGTGTGGCGGCTTTTTGGCGTGTGGCACAAAATATGAGTAGTTTGCGTAAAAAATGTGAACATTAGTAGTATTATTATATTACGTTTCCGGGCCGACGTTGAACGGCTTGAACGCGTGAAACCCATCCAAAGCGGTGGAAACGATTAAACCAGGAATTTGGGAGTGAAACTTCGCCTCTTTTGGATCGGTGATGCCTTGATGGACGAACATGAGTTGCGGCGGTAAATCGTCCGGGATCTCGGCGTTGGATTCGTTCTCCGCCATGGCTTGCGCTTCCTCTTCGGCGTCGCGTTCGACGGCTAAATCCCACACGCAGACGGTGTTATCACTCGCCGCGGAGAGGAGCATGGCGCTATCGAATGGAGACCAATCGACGGAGGAGACGTGTCCTCGATGGAACGTGAATTGCGCGACTGGTTTTGGGTTCGTTTTCCCTTTCGGATCGAAATGGCGTAAATCCCAAATCTTCAATCCTCCGTCGTCCAAGCCGGTGGCAATCATGCAGTTCGCTAATCGGTTCCAAGACATGACGTTTATATCGCAGTTTTCTGCCGCTTTGACTCGAATCGCAGGTTTCGGTTTCTGTCGAGTATCCCAGACGGAAATCCCGCCGTCCCCACCGCACGAGGCAAACACGGTCGCTTCGGATGGACTCCATTGAATATCCTCGACGGATTTCCCGTCGTGGCCGTCCGCGTATCCGCAATCTATGTTCCAATCCGTGACGTTCGCATCCGTCGGTTCCCACACGTGAATTGATCCGGTATTATCGCCAGACGCTAATCGTCCAGCAGACACTGAACTCCAGTCTAACGCGTACCCTTCCTCTTTGTGCTTCGAGTGCACTTTCTTCGGCGCGATTTTCATCTTCTTCTCGTTCACCACGTTTTGATTCTTCTGGTCCTCCACGGAGTTTTGCAACGAGCGAAACGCTGTGGAGATATCCCAGGCTAACACGTGCCCGGAATCCGACCAAGTGGCACAAATTGCCGCATTTTGTGGCATTAAACGGACTCGATTAATCCCACCCGGGTGAGAAATCGACGAGACGTGTAAAGTCGGTTTCCCCGATTTCGACGGGTTGGACGCGTCGAAATCGTCCGTCTCCGAATCCGAATCATCGTCCTCATCTGAATCGTCGTCCTCATCTGAATCGTCCGAATTATTATCAATGTTGCTATTCATCTTCTTTTTCTTCTTCTCTTCTCTATTGTTATTATTATTTCTACTGCTAGTCTTCGTCCCTCCTCCCGTTTTCTTCAACCTCCCCACCCTGGATATCGACAACGCGTTCTTACTCGCCTGATCTGCTTGCGTCCCGGAAACCATAAAAAACGCGTGCGGGAACTTCGAGCGCGCGTCTCCCATATCGTCTCTCAAGATATCAAACGATAAGCTCGGCCACTCGTGCGAAAACGCGTGCAAGCAATCGTACGCCGTGGCGTCGTATTCCATCTCGTCTGAAGCCCCTTCTTGGGAGTTTTCCGGCGGCCGCCACACTTTCGGTCTTTCGAGCTGCTTTTGTTGTTGCGTCTTTGTCGGCTTTTGTTGCGCTCCTTCTCCTCCCGCCATCATCATCGCGTCTTCTTCTTCTTCTTCTTCCGAGGCGGACGAGTCCGTCACGTCTTCCCCGACCACCGTGTACCCTCCGTCTTCGTCTTCCTCTTCGTCATCCGTATTGGTAGTCTTCTTCTCGTCGTCATCATCATCGCTTCCATTTTTCTTCTTCTTCTTCTTGGATACAAAGTTCGACGGTAATCGAGGCATTATTATTATATTCTTCTTTATGTATAATAAAACCACCAATACTAGTAATACGAGTAACACTACTACTAATTTAAAAAGAAAGAGAGAGCGTTTTGTTCTGTAAAACGCGTTTGTGCTTTTGATACAAAAAGTGACTCTCCTCTCGTGATGTAATCGAGGACTGATTTTTGTGAAGCCTAAACCCTAATCTAAAATTAACCCTAAACAATTTTGGTACAACAGTTTTGGTGACGTGAAAGGACGCTTTTTCTTCCTCGTATTCTTAGTACGCGCGCGCGAGCGAATACTACTACTACTGCTATTCCTCCTACTCAAAATCAGTATTCGAGGACGAGGACTTTGAGACGAGATGATGTTGGCGCCTTCTTCGTCTTCGTCTTTTTTACCACCACCCTTCTCATCGTCGATGCGTTCGTCGTCGTCGAGGAGGAAGACCACGAGCTTGTGTTGTTCTTGTTTTCCTCCAAAAGGCGACGGGATGATGACGACGACGACGACGGAAACGAGATTCAAGACGACGAGTGGAAGAAGAAGAAGAAGAAGAAGAACAACAACAACAACAACAAAAACGGCGACGAGGAGGAGTAATGATACCAATAAAACGTGCTCTTCGCTCTCCTCCTCTTCATCGAAAACGGCAAAGGAAACCAACGGAAAAGAAAAAGAGCTCTCTTTATCGAAGGCACAACCGAGCACGAGTGGACGAGAAGAAAAGGAAGGAAAAGGAGGAGGAGAAACGTCAAAGTTCCCGCCGGATCACAAAGTGTTCCGAGCGAAGAAAACGATGCGAGTTCCCGTGAAAGAAAGAAAAGAAGCGTTAGAAAACAAAGCCTCCATCGAACACTGGCTGAAAGACCCGAACGAATCCCTGGGCGTGGTGTTCGATCGAAACGAAAGGTTGTCCGAGGACGAGTGGAAAGTCTTCGTCGCGTCGAAGAAAAAGATTGCGTTTTGGGAGCTCTCTCCGGCGTTTACGTTGGAGATTTTGCCAGACGAGACAGAGTTCGGGAAACAGGCTTTTCGAGGGTTTGATTTGATGCTCTGCGCGGACGAAGACGCGGAGGAGTGCGGGTGGGTGAACGACGTCTCGGTCTTCGCGAACATTTTTTGCCAGTTGAGAGTCGACCGAGACTTTGCGGAGGACGAAGGAAAAGAAGAAAAGAAAAACAACAAAAATAATACTAAATACGTCACTCCAATCGTCGTCGCGGACGTGGACGTCACCATCGCCGCGTTACTCCCGTCTTTCGTCAACGCCATCCCGGGTTTTACCAACATCGGCGAAGCCTCCATCGCCGCCTCCATCGATTTCGCGAGAGACGGCGCCGCGAAAAGAGTCCAGACGGCGTACGACGGTTGGGTGGAGAAGAAACTCGGAAAAGTTATTGTTTCTTCTTCTTCTTCTTCTTCTGACGACGACGATTCAGACGACGACGATTCAGACGACGACGAGGGGACCTCCTCTCTGCTTTTTTAGTTAATAGAATTTTTTAAGAACACTTCTCATATTAAGAAAAGAATACACCCACTCTCTCCTCTTGTAACCGAAAAAAAAAATTTTGAAACCCTAAACAAAATTCTCGTGGCCCCCGTTGAAAGAAAGAAAAGATATTAAATTGGACTCCTTCCTCATTACGCGCAATTCAGATACACAGAAACAGATCAAACGTTAGTGAAAATGAGCGCATCTTCTCTCATTCACGCGCGATTCAACGCACCGAAATGTATTTCGTCTAAATCCACGGTCCGATCAAGAAGATCTCTCAGATCTTGTCTGAATACCAAGAATACGACGATGAGAACACACGCGATGACGTTAGGGAGTCAAGCGGAAATGATCAATGGAAACGAAGTCGATGATTCACAACTTTCTTCCTCTTCTTCTCAACAGTTGGTGGCCTTACGATGCCAATTTCACGCGGAACTGAAAGTGGGAGAAACGCTAGTGATCGTCGGATCGACGCCGTTACTCGGGAAATGGAAAGCCGAGGATGGGTTTAAACTCTCCTGGACGGAAGGGAACGTGTGGCGAGGGAATTTACCCATCGAGCGAAAAGAGTTTGAGTTCAAATTGGTCGTGGAGAAGCGATCGGGAGAGACGTTCTGGGAAAAAGGCACGAACAGGAAAGTGGAGGAGACGTTTATGCAAGAAGTTGGAACGAACGCGGTGGAAGTGAAGAGTACTTTCGGGAAGAACGAGGACATGGAGGTGAACGTCGCGGACGGGAACGCTTCGACGATGGTGCAATCGAACGTGGTGGAATTCGCTCGCGAAGAAGCAGAAGGAAAGAAAGAAGAAGAAAAGATAGTAGCAACGACCACGACAAAACCGACGACGACGAAAAAGAAAGCCGCGACGAAGACTAAAAAAGCTCCGTCCACTGGGGCGTATAGAACCGTAGAGAAAGTGAAGTACGACAACGTCGCTTTGTTAAAATTCGACGAATTGATGGAAAAGAACTCGACGATTACCGCCGGTGATTTTAAAGCCATTTATCCGGAAGACGCGAAGATGAAAGCCGTGGAGAAGAGAACGGTCGAGTTCTTGTTGAAAGGCGGCGGTGGTAAGTTTTCGTACGCGTTGAACGAAGAGGCGAAAGGGTACGGTCAGTTGCTCTTGTAAAAAGCAACGAGTACAAACCCCCGTAAAACAATAAGAATTCTTTTTAAATATTATTACAAAAAGTGTACATGAGAAGAGAGAGAAAGAGAGAGAATAGGAAATATGCGTCGTAACAAGATTATCGTTCAGTCAGTAGTTAAAGATGATTTGAGCGCGTTTGTAATATTTTTTGAAGCGAATGAATACATGCACACACAGACATTTCAAGTATATTTTGTATCTTTATTTTATTGTTGCACGAGCGGTTCTATTATTTCGCATTATTGTACTCTTCCTCTTAACGCGTTTGGACGATCCCGGCGTTGATTAACTTTCTCACTTTCGCCATGATCATCGGATTCTTTTGGTGTTCCATCGCCGCTTTCGGGTTTTCGCTCATATCGCGCAAGACTTGATTCATGACCGGATCGGCTAAGATATTTTGAATTTCCGGATCTTTCATCGCGCTTTCTTGTCTCGCTTTCAACTCCTCCTCGGTTAACATGCCACTCGCGGCTTTGTTTTGTTCCATGACACATCGTCGAGCGCCGTCTTTCAACTCTTCGTTCGCTGGGTCGATGGTTAACCCCGCTTGGTAGGTTTCTAAAGCTTTGTCGTACTGTTTCGTGAAGAACTCGACGTGTCCTTTTCTCGAATACCCTTTGACGAATGTCGGATCGATCTCGATGCACTTCTCCGCGTCTTTCAAAGCTTCGTTAAAAGCGGCTAGTTTCGTGTAACACGCGGATCGGTTGGAGTACGACTTGTGATCGTTAGGGTTTCTTTTAATCGCCTCGGTGTATTTCGCGACGGCGTTTGGAAAGTCTTGGTTTTTAAACAACTCGTTACCTTCGTCTCTGGCTTTCTCTCCCAACTCTGGGTTCAAATACTCTTGAGTTTCTTTGTCTTTCAATTTCTTCTCGCAGCTGTTTAATTTGTTTAGCGTCGACGCTTCTCGGTGTTCGGTGAGCGATCGTTGGTACCACTCGATGGCTCCCGTCAAGTTGTCCATCTTTTCGTACGCCGAAGCTTTTCTCGCCATCGCTTTCGCGATGATTCGGTAATCCGAACGATTTTCTCGGCCAACTTCGATGCTCTTTTCGCAATCTTCTATGCATTTATCGAATTCACCTTGTTCGAATCTAACCGCCGCGCGATTGTTAATGTACGTCGGATCAGTCGGATCGCTCTCGATGGCCTCTTCGTACTTCTTCACCGCGTCGTCAAACTCTCTTTTTTTATAAAACGCGTTCCCTTCTTCCTTCAACTTCAACGCTTTCCTCTTATTCTCCGGTAACTTTGCTTCTTCTTCTTTTTTAATCTCTTCGGGTGTTTTCGTCGTCTTCGGTTTTGCGGGTTCCGGAGCTCGAGTTTGTTGTTGCTGCTGCTGCGCCGGCGGCGCTTGGTTTTGGTTTTGGAAGTCCTCCCCACCCATGACGTTCACCCCTAAAGCTACAGACAACAAATCCATCACTCTTGGATCGTTCATGTGCTTTTGTAACGCGTTGGAATCTTTCTGAATCTCCGCGAACATCTTCATAAAATCCGGCTGTTGCAAATACGCTCTGGTTTTCGGATTCGTCGCCAACTTCCCCAACAACTGCGGATCCGAGAACATCTTCGTAAACTCTTTCGACTCCTCGTCGTCGCCGGATAACTTCTGCTCGCACTCTTTTATTCCGTCTTTACACGTATCGTTCGCCGCGTCCACTTTCAACCCGTCCTCGTACGCTTTCTTGGCCAACTCAAACTCGCCTTTCCCGAACAACGCCGCGCCTTTGCGACCGTAGCCTTTCACGAAATCCGGTTTCAATTCAATCACTTTCTCCGCGTCCGAGAGCGCCAAGTCGAACTCGTTGTTTCCAGCCTGTTTGTTTTGTTTGTTTTGTGTGTGTGTTTAAAAAGCGTGTTAGTATTCGTGATGATGATGATGAGATCTTTCGCGGCGGTCAAACTTCGACCAAAAAGAAGAGCATTTTTTGGGGGCAGCCGCCTCTTCGTCTTTTCTTTCGTCATCTCATCAATCCATCTTTCGTGCGCGTTTTATTGTTGCGAACGAGAACAAAAACAAACGCGATTTTGATGGTGAGCGAGGACGAGAACGAGAGCGAGAGCAACAACAAAAAGCGTTCGGTGGTCGCGCGAAAACAACCCCACTTCTTCATTCTTTTCTGACGAGAAAAAGTAATCTCATCTTCTCAAACAGATGAAGACGATCGAAAAACGCTTCGAAAATGTACACAACTGTATGCACAAAAAATACACATAATAATAAGTATTACCCTGGCCGCGCTTCGGTTGGAATACAAGACGTGATTGGTCGCGTCCAACTCAATCGCCTCCGTGAATATCTCGCACGCGAGTTTAAACTCGTTCCGCTTGAACGCCTCGTTGCCTTTCTGCTTCAATTCATCCGCTGACATGATGTGATTTTTTTGTGCTCTCGTCCTTTTTTCTTGTGAAGAAGAAGCTTTTGTGTGCTTTTTTTTTTGTCTCCTCTTCGTTTGTCTGTTTTTTTAGAGCAGCTGCCAGTAAAACAAAGAGAGAGAAGTTTTGTCTTTTTTCGCCTCCTCCTCGTTCTGTTTTTTTCGGCGGATTTTTCCTTTTTTTTTTCCTTTTAAAAACTTGCCCTCGTTCACTCATATCATTTTTGGTTCTCCTTAGTAGAGTAGTGTAGAAAGGAGAGGAGTGCTTTGACGATGGTCTCTGTTGTTGTCGGTGGTGCTGCCGCCGCTGCTTTTACTTGCGCTGCTACTTTGGGGAGAACGAGCGCGACGACCAACACCGCCTTTGCGTGTTGTTCTTCTTCTTCTTCGAAAGGAGGAGGAGGATTTTTAGGAAAATGTTCGTTGGGGAAGTTCCCACCATCAGGACGTGGCCAAAGGACGACGACGTTTGGAGTTTCAGTTTCATCAGTTTCATCATCATCGAGAAGAAGAACGAGAGGAAGAAGAAAAAGAGTAACAATAAAGAACGAAATACGAACGACCGATGGGAATTCAAAAGCGGCGAGAGTGTTAGGTCTGTCCCTGGCGGAAGCAAAAGACGAACGAAAATTGAAACGAGCGTACAGACGACACGCTTTGAGAACGCATCCGGACACGGGCGGGAAGTCGGCGTCCGCCGAGGCGTTTCAAGAGGTGCAAAAAGCCTATCGGACGCTACGGTTGGAAATCGCGAGCCCGGATAACGAGGCTCTGACCAAGGAAATGAGCAAGGACGAGGAGTGGGAAGAACACGATTGGAGATGGAAGGTGAAATACGACAAGGAGAAGGCGTTGGATCGAAACGTAAACGCAAAGTCGCAGAGGAAAAGAGAAGAGGCGTTTAGGAGGGTGGAAGAGATGAAACGGATGGCAAAGATGAAAGAAGAATTCGATCCCGCGGCGATGGCATCAAATACCGCAAAAGCAGGAGCGGGAGGTGAAGGTAATCTGTTTCCGTCGCGAGCGAATAAGAAGAAAAAACGAGTGATTAAACCGATAAGTAAACAATCGTCGCCGATGGAAAACTTTCAAAAAGTACAAGAGGCGGAGAAGGAAAGGTTGAAGATAGAAGCCGAGGCAAAGGAGAAGCGAATAAATTTCAAAGCGTTTGGAGGTCCAGACGCGTCGAAATCGTCCACGAATGCCGCGCACGACACGTTAAACGCGCAACTGGAAGGATTGAGAAGAAAACACGTGCTGAAAACGCGGTACGACAATCACACGAGCACTCCCTCGGAAGTGGAACGCGAAAAGGCGAAGAGCATTCGTAAGTACCAGTTGGAGTTGGAAGATTCCGAGGAAGAACGGTTTATGCGTCTCGCGAGAGTCGCAAAGGAGTGGAGAGACAAGAAAGGAGGCGCAAAATCGTGGAGAGAAACTGGATCAATGTCGGAAGACGACAAAATGACACCGAGGGAACTCTTATTAGCCGCAGTCGAGAGCGTTTCCCTTGGAGGTTCGCAGTAGTTATGATGCCGCACATACTTTCCTTAGTTGTTTTCATACAAAAGCGTAGTTGAAAGATTTTCTAGAATACCGGCTATGACCCGTACATAAGAAGAAGAGAAGCGCATAATTTTATTATATACTGTACCCCAAAAAGGTAAACCTAATATTAATGTACGTTTTTAGTTAGCATTACAACAAACATTGTTCGTTCACGAGATAAATAGAAGTGTGCATTTTTTATATATGCGTTTTTGCCGCGTGCGGTGTTTCTATAACGTTGATCATTATGATGATGTGTGGTAACGCACGAAAGAATAGTTGTTTTGTTTTCCGAACTCTTCCGTCTAAACCGCGAACGACGATTAGAAGAATGAAAACATAGTCGCCATTTCACTCTCTTTCGGGAAGTACTCGTTGAGTTTATCGATGGCGTCCGGCGAACACGGCGCTTGTCCGACGCTCGCCGAACTCGATTTCCTTCGATTTCTAAGTAAATCTCGAGGTTTCGCCTTCAAATGTCGCAACTCATTCGGTCCAGATATCGGAATCGATTGTCTAGCTACTGGACTCAACGGCCTGACCATGTGCCCGTTTACTTTCGGGTTTTGGTCGTACGGGTGTTGATGCATCACCTCGCCGCCGATGGCGCCGTTCATGTTCGCCGTCTGGTCGTTCAGAGACGGGTCTGGCGTAAAGCGCATAAACCTTCTACCCACCGCCTCCATATCAAACGAGGATAAATCCTCGTCCATAATTTGACCTAACGATCGCTTTGTCCCTGTCGACGGTGAGAAGATATCCTGGGTTCCGTTACTCTTTCCTCCTCCTCCTTGTTGCTCGTTTTGGAACCCAGCCACGTGGGCGTCGTGAAGCAAATCGGACGATATGCTCTTATTCTCCGCCGCGTTCTTCTTCGCCGCAGCCGCTATTTGTGCCTTTGTCGGATTCTTTTTCGTCGTTTTTCTGTTCGTCGCCACGCCTGTGGTCGCTTTCGGTGGTTTCTTCGATGCTCCTACTGATGCCTTTGCTTTACTACTAGTGTTGTTGTTATTGTTGTTATGAAGTCCCCCGTTACTTCCTATTGTTCCGTTGTTGTTGTTATTGCTCGCTATCGTCGTCGTCGCTATGCCGTTCGTCTCGCTATCTCCGGCATCGTCAACGACAACCGTATGGACTGGTTCATTAGCAAACTGCGGAATGACTCGCCATCGATCGCCTTGCACGCCTTTTGCATCGTTCCTCGTAAACCTTTTGCTCGTATACAAAGCGTGTCTCACTTGCGACTTCCAGTGTCCGTTTGACGTAATCACTCTCGACTTTCGATTATGCTTGTGCGCGATCCGTCCGTGTTTCTCGCACGTCTCGTAAATCTCTCTCAACGTCGCCGAACGCGTGCTCGACGTCGTGATTGCAAAGTGCACTAAATCGTGGACGGATAAAAACGCCGTCGTCGTCGTTTCGTTTTTCCCTCCCCCTTTATTCGTATTCCCCGTCGTCGTCGCCCTCTCTTGATCCAACTGCTGTTGCGCGTGCGTGGCGCCAATCGTCGGAATCGGTCGCTCGTCCATATTCCTCGCGTCCAAGTGGTGAAATCCTCCTCCTTTATTGTTCGTGGTGGTGTGAATCGTATCAGAGTTGTTGCTTTTTTTACTGTCGTCGTCTTTGCTGTTTGAATTCTGTTGTTGGTTTTGATCGTCGGATGAATTTTCCCCACCCCGGTCGTTAAAAACGCCTCCTCCTTTGCCTCCTCTGTTCCCTCCTCCTCCTCCGGACGCGATCGCAGGTGCCGGCGGGTTCGTGAACGTCATCATCTGTTTTTAAAGTCGTAATAATATAATAATCAGAACGGGAGGAGAGAATATGTGTATTATATAGAATACACAGGTCAGCACTTCTGATGAATTTTGATGTATCAAAAAAGCGTCTTCTTGGTTTTTCTTGCACACCCAAAAAAGGGAGAAATTTTTTTCTCTTTTTTTTCTTCCTTGTGTGAAAAAGCTGAGTCACTAGGAGCGGTCGAAAAACTCTCTCGAAGAAGCACTCCGACTGAAAAGTTTTTTTGTGTGTGCGGAATGAGTAAATAGAATACATTTTCGCGCGAATACGACGAAGAACTAAGAAGAAAAAACGTACCGGTTGCGGCGCGACGAACGCGTGCGTGTCGCTGAAGAAGGAATCCGGCGTGATTCGGTCGGACATTTTTTCGCGTGAGTTCTACGCGCGGACCTCTCCTCCCTTTTGTGACTCCGCTAAATAAAATGTGTTGGCCTTTTTTGAACGGGTGCAAAAAGCTCCCTCTTTTTCCCTTGTAAATGA
>Ga0115557_1001102_pt1 | contig 18613 bp, 19 predicted proteins | sample COGITO_mtgs_1104_FD_87280 | JGI IMG/M metagenome (GOLD analysis project Ga0115557, IMG submission 87280) | Pelagic marine microbial communities from North Sea - COGITO_mtgs_110421 | ecosystem: Environmental > Aquatic > Marine > Epipelagic | place: Germany:Helgoland, sampling site Kabeltonne...
AATTAATATTGGAAAGAATGCCCGCGTTGGAGCAGGTTCGATTGTAATTGCAGATGTTCCAGAAGGCAAAACAGTTTTTGGAAACCCTGCTAAAGAAATTTAGTACTGATAAATAGCACCCTGTTTGCAGCAGGGCTTGAGTTATGGAAAAAAAGTATTCAATTTTATTGTATTACTGTTATGCTGAGATCAAAGATCAGGAGGCATACAGAGAAGAACATCACCTTTTTTGTTTAGAGCATGATTTGAGGGGAAGAATCATAATTTCCCCAGAAGGTTTGAATGGTACCGTTTCGGGAGAAAAGGAGGGCTGTGAGGCATACATGGAGTATGTCAAGGCAGATTCAAGGTTCTCAAAAACAGAGTTTAAAATAGAAGCACACAACCGCATTGCATTTGCCAAACTGCATGTTCGTGTCAAACCTGAAATTGTCCACTCTAGTTTAAAACATATTAATCCGAATGAAGGAACTGGTACTTATGTTGAACCAGAGGACTTCAATGATATTTTAAAAAATCAGGATGAAGATACGGTCATACTCGATGTTAGGAGTAATTATGAGCATAAAGTGGGTAAGTTCAAAAATGCGCTGACCCTCGATATAGAGAATTTTAGGGACTTCCCTGAGAAAGTGAAGGAACTGGATCACCTTAAACACAAAAAGGTGGTTACCTACTGTACAGGTGGGATTAAATGTGAGAAAGCTAGTGCTTATTTAATTGAGCAAGGATTTGAAAATGTTCATCAATTGCATGGCGGGATCATTAAATATGGTATTGAAGAAGGTGGTGAGGACTTTGAAGGCAAATGTTATGTCTTTGATAACCGTATAGTAGCAGACGTGAATAGCGTAAACCCAAGCATTATATCAAAATGCCACGTTACTGATGTTCCAACAGACAGAATGGTGAATTGTGCCAACCCAGAATGTAATGCTCATATTTCAATGAGTGAAGAGGCAGGTTGGTTAATGGATGGTTGCTGTTCTGATTCCTGTAGGACACATCCAGAACGAAGGCCATATGATGGTACTGGTTACTATCAGAAGAACACGAACCATTACAATCCACACAAAGGAGTAAAAAGAGAAGCTGCTAAAATCGACTGATTTGAATAAACGTGTCATACCTGAATCGGAATTAATATTGGCAGATGGAAGAATTTACCATCTCAATCTTAGGCCTGATCAAATAGCAAATACAATTATTATGGTTGGCGACCCTGATAGGGTAGCAAAAGTCAGTACTTACTTTGATAAAATTGAGCATCAAGTGAGTAGCCGTGAGTTGGTCACGCATACAGGTTTTGTTGGCGCTAAACGACTTTCAGTAGTGAGCTCTGGCATGGGTACTGACAATGTTGAATTGGTCATGACTGAACTTGATGCATTGGTCAACATTGACTTTGACACTAGGACTGTTAAGGATGAACTGACCTCACTTGAGATTATCCGCATTGGGACTTCAGGTTGTCTTCAAGCAGACATTCCGATAGATGCGCACTTGGTATCAGAAAGTGCCTTAGGGTTGGATACTTTAATGAGTTTTTATAATTGGGAAAACGATGATAAAGGAACTGCTATAGTTGATAAAGTTGCAAAAGAACTTCAGTTGTCATTCAAGCCTTATTTTGCTGACGCAGACCAATCTTTAATGAATAAATATGGTGCGGAAATGGTTAAAGGAACCACCATCACCGCACCAGGCTTTTATGCACCGCAAGGTAGAGAAGTAAGATTAAACGCCTCAATTCCTGGTTTTGTAGATAAGTTGGCTCAAATGGAATTACCTTATTCCAGGTTTACAAACTTGGAAATGGAAACGGCTGGTTATTATGTGATGGCGCAATTATTAGGGCATGGGATGGTCAGCTTAAATGCATTGATCGCAAATAGGGCAAGGCAGGAGTTCTCTAAAGACCATGAAAAATCGGTAGATGATTTAATCAGGGTTGTCTTGGGTCGCATCTAATTCCCCGAGGTCATTAATTATCCAGTCCGATGTTGCTTCAGCAAGTCTTTTAGAGTACTTATAAAGGTCATTCATTTGACTAGTAGAGTCGAGCGTAAAAGCAACAAAATTTGTGCATTTCGTTGATTTGAAAAATTCAGAGTCTGTGATTTCCTCTGTGATCATATCATAACTTTCATACAATAAGGGATAGAGATTATCGTCTAATGCTTGTACAATATTAAGCTGTTCAGTTTTAATGATTTCATATGATTGGTATAAAACGATTAATTTCTTCTTCAACTCTTGATCTCTAATAATCTTTAAATCTCCACTTTGCTGAAGCGTTACATAACTGTTACTTGTTGGGTAAAAGAAATTATAGTTTCCACACTGTAAGGTATATTTTTCTACTGAATCAGTAGATAGGCTCTTTGAATTTTTATAAATATAATTGACGCCGGTATTTAATGAAGTAATTTTTATGTTGTTAAATGAAATGGCTTTCATCATAACATTGATATCCTCAGTTATGTCTTCATTAAGTTGTTGAAGATAAACTTTTTCGAGTCTCCTTTCTTTAGCCTTTTCACCAAGGTTGGACAACCAAAATGCAATGGTTATACCTAAAAGGACAATACAGAATTCAATGACATAGTCGCCGAATTTTCTTTTTAAAATTTTTTGAAGCATAGCATATCCATTTTGATAAAGAGCGAGTTTAACAATAAAGGATGCATGAGTCTTACTACTTAACCTTCAGTTTACCCTGAATTAGTAAGTTGAAATCTTGACAGGTCAAATACCCACCAGAAGAATAAGGACAGGATTTGTAACGTTTTTCTCTTAATTGATCATAAGTAATAATTACGTCATCTCCTTTACATACAGGACAAACGACATGCTTTCCGGTTGCACATTTGACGGTATTTTTATAAAAGAACTTAGTTTCTACATCAGCCTTTGAAGCCTGTGACCTGTCCTCTCTAAAACCATTTTCAGCCTTCTCCAAGAGCACGAAGACCTCTTTAGAGTACTGACCTTGAGATCCTTTTAATTCCAAATATTTATTCAGCCAATCTATACTCTGTCGGTGATTTTCAAGTAGTAAGGAATTCTTACCAAAATGGTAACAGAAATCAGCTGATAAGACTTCTATTTGCCCTAAGGCACTCATGAAATAAGCATCGGCTGCCTCATATTTTTCTTGTGCCATTAAGTTAATGGCTGTGTCAATGTTCCTTCTTGGATCAGCTAAAGAGGAGACAGATTGAGCCTGTGATAATTGATATAAAGCCAACAGACAAAAGAATAACAGGAAGGTTTTTTTCATGAGATATTAAATCTGTCGCTAAGATACGTGCTTGATTTTAAGAATAAAGTGACAGGGTGTTAAAAGACATTAAAAAGCCCCGGTAAACCGAGGCATTTATAATATTAACAGCCCGTGGGCTGGAAGACCTAATTAAATCGGACTACTTGAGTGCTTTTTTCCTTCGGGGCAAACTAATTTTTTTGCCTCCTGCCAAACTGTAGATGCCAATGCTAGTGGCAGCAAGTACGGCTGCAGTGATAAATAGCGTTTTCTTTTTCATTTGTTTATTTTCTAACCTTTCTTACTTATACGACAATGACTGTACCAAGTTGGTGTAATCATCAAAAAGTATTCAAAAATCTTTGAATATTATTCTTACTGCTTAACAGCCTGTGAAGGTAAAACCCTTAACCATTTAAAAAAGTTTGAGTTTTTATTTTCACTTTTTGTAGTTGCATTAATAATTATCCGTTGGTAATGTTTATTTAGGAAAGGCTTGGAATAGTTTTCTATCTTTCCATACCATAACCAAAAAACACCTAATTATGCCGTTTAGTTATAAGACTCCTATAAAGCTGACAATGTTACTGTTAACGTTGTTAATTGTGAATGTTTCTTTTGCTCAGGAGTTAACACCTCCTCAAATAGACCAACGGATTTATCAAATAATTGAGAATACTTCTGCTGATAGGATTGAAGCAGATATAAGGACTTTAGCCAATTTCGGGACCAGAAACACATTTTCGGATACAGTTTCGAATACAAGAGGCATTGGTGCTGCAAGGAGATGGATCAAAGCTGAGTTCGAGAAAATATCATCAGAATGCGGCAATTGCCTTGAAGTATTTTATCAGAAGGACTTTGTAGAGAAAACAGAAGGAAGCCGTGTGCCACACAGTACATGGATTGTGAATGTTGTTGCCGTATTAAGAGGAACTGATTATCCAGATTCTTATGTGATGATGTCTGGAGATATTGATTCTAGGGCTTCTAATACTATGGACTTTGAAGTGGACGCACCTGGTGCTAACGACAATGCTTCTGGTATGGCAGGTGCATTAGAAGCGGCAAGAGTAATGACTAAATTCAGGTACAAGCACAGTGTGGCCTTTGTTGGTTTATCAGGAGAAGAGCAAGGCCTGTTTGGTGGTAAAGGCTTGGCAAAATTCGCGCAGGACAACAATTGGACAATGATTGGCATTCTAAATAATGATATGATTGGAAATATTGAAGGCGTAGATGGTGTAATTGATAACCGAACGTTTAGAATATTCTCTGAGCCAACGCCTGCCAATGAAACAGACAGGCAAAGAGGAGCAAGAAGGTTTTCTGGTGGTGAAGTAGATGGTATTTCCCGACAATTGGCCAGGTACATCCACAAACAAGTAAAGACTTACATGCCTGAAATGAATCCTATGATGATTTATAGATTAGATCGTTTTGGTAGAGGGGGTCATCATCGCCCATTTAATGATTTAGGATTTGCTGGAGTGCGTATCATGGAAGCACATGAAAACTATAACCGTCAACATCAGAACATCAGAGAAGAGAACGGTATTAAATACGGTGACGTGATTGAAGGAGTGAACTTTAATTATGCTAAGAAGTTAACGTCAGTCAACGCCATATCAATGGCAGGGTTGGCTTTAGCACCACCAGCACCAACGGATGTTAGAATAGGAGGAGCAGTTAGACCATCAACGGTTTTGCAATGGGCTGAGACAGATGATCCAAACATTGCTGGTTACAAACTCTATTGGAGATTGACCACTTCGCCAACTTGGGACAATTCAAAATATGTGACCGGAGTAAATACATTCACATTGGAAGGCATTGTGATTGATAATTACTACTTCGGTGTAGCTGCGGTAGGAAAAGACGGCAATGAATCACCTGTAGTATTCCCTTATCAACAGATCAGAAGAAGAAGGTGAAAGATTTAAAGTATTGATGAATTCTGCTGCGGACAATTCCGAAAGGCGCGAAGAATACTTCTAAGCTTTTCCTTGTTTCTTAAGTCGCTTTGCTGCCTTTTTTTCCTTAGGTGTCAGTGCGGCTTCTTTTTTCACACTCTTTTTTGCGTCTTGACCTTTTCCCATGATATGTTTCTTTAAATCTTAGTTTTATTTATTTCAATTTAGCAACATTTTTTTGTTTCTCTACTTCCACAATTGAATCTATGAATTCATTGACATGCAATTCTTTTAATTCAGCGTATAATTTTTTATTCTGATTTGCTTTTTCGGCTATCTCATACTTTTTGGCTTGGTAGTCTAACCTCGCCCATTCATTTTTTCTTAAGTAGTCCCGCATAAGCAGGTGTCTTTCCAATGCCTCAGAATTTTCGGGACAAACATAAAGATGGTGTGTAATGGAATCTAAAATTTTGTTGTTAATCATGCCGTTCCGTTTGAAAACTTCACGATCAATAATGCCCTGATTCCCGTTGTGATAATAACCGATTTGAATCAATCCCGATTTAATCTTCTCAAATTCTGAGTTGTTATTGTATATAATATCAATGTCTATGATTGGTTTCGCACCTAAGTGAGGAATTGATGTGCTGCCAACATGTTCTATGTTGTATTCCAGTCCGCTTAGACCATTCTTAATTTCAAGCTTTAGCTTCTCGAAATCTTTAACCCATTCGGCTGTGTATGGTTGGATTAACATCGTTTTAAAATAGATTAGGAGCTTTTTTAAGTATAAAGTGCATTTGTAAACTGAAGAGTTTACGCGTACAAGTTCTTTGTATCGGCTTCAGCAACATCATAAAACAGCTGACCAATTTTCTCACAAATAGTCTTAAAAAAGTGTTCACCTTTTTCTTTTGTAGCAGCCTTTGGATTTCCTATACCTGTATCCGCTGTAACTTTCGACCAAGGTCTTTCTGTCCAAGCCCAGCCTTGATTGAAAGCTGCGATTTTGTTCTTTTTCTCAGCACCATCTCCCCAGTTTTCTTTGGGTAAAATTAACGCTGGAGCTAAATGAAGCATTAAACTAGTTTCCATTTCATCTGCATGATCACCCGGATCATCAAAATATTTTTGCCTATCTACTACTTTAAAACACTCGACAACTGATAAAAACATAGTAGGATAAAGCAACCCTAGTTCCCGGACAATGGCTTTCCAATTGTTTCCCCCATGACTATTCAAAATCATGAATTTCTGAATGCCTTGCCTATTTAGTACATCAAGGATGTCCTTTAGTATGGCAAACTGGGTACTCGGATTTAAATTCATGTCCAAGTAGATATCAGATTGCCCTGTATTTACTCCAAAGGGAATTGTAGGTAAAACGATCACTTTTGCTCCTTTCTCCCATGCAATTTTAGCTGATGCTTCTGCGATGGCAGTTCCTTCAATGACATCAGTTGAGTAGGGCAAGTGATAATTGTGTGCTTCTGTGGCTCCCCATGGGAGTACAGCTAACTGAATATCAGCATCTTTTAAATGTTTCCAATTAGTATCCGCTAGTACATAAGGTCTTATCATGAAGGTTTTTCATTTTTTGTAAATTTCTTACAAGAGGAAATTGGTAAAAACTGTTATTAAAACCTACTGAATTGCACTTATAGTAGCGTCTAGTTCCTTACAGACCACTCTACGTTTTTGTGGAGTATAGGAGCAGATGAAATCATTTAGACTTCAAATTTTCCTTAATGATTTCCAATGTTTCTTTAAAAAACCATTCCATCTCAGATTCATTGAGATTTACAAAATCATTATTCAGTTTATGCTGATAAATTAAATTTTCAAGCATTAGCAAATCAACTTCATTGTATTTTGCCTTTAAAGTGGATTTAGATAATCGTGTTGTTTTATAAGTGTTTGACCAACTGGAGAAATCCATGTACCGATCAAAGTTGACAAGTGGGAAGAATTTACTCAGGTAAGGTAGGATTTCATGAATGTAATAGTTACCTCGAATTTCATAGTCTTCTTCGGCATTGTCCAGCATACCTGAAATACTTGTTAATTTGTCACGTAACAGTTGATCTTTAATAATCGACAACTTCCCAGAACTAATTATTTCATCTACAATCCCCGTTTGGGCATCGAATGTGCCAAACAAATACGACACGTATAATGGACTAACAAAATAGTCAGTATCATTAAAAGGCGCATCAGACCTTATTAGGTTAATGATTGCAGTAGATGATTCAACTACCACTGCATTCAACCTTATGTTACGATTGACTTCTTTGATATTGACCTTGAACTCTTCCTTTAATCCACTCAGTAAAGTTGATTAAATGCATGATTAATTCCTATTCAATTCAGTTTATGCATTATTAATTACCTAAGTCAGTGAGGTATGAGTAAAGACGAGATTATTCGTTCTATTCAGAAAAGGATAAGTTAGTATGTAGAATCCCTTTTCCCTTGGCTGATAGCTGTAAACCTGATTTTTATTTTATCGCCGAACTTCCTCCGTCAACGGGCAATATTTGTCCAGTGATCCATGAAGATTCTGAGGTCAATAAAAAGGCTGCTGCTTGCGCTATGTCTTTGGCATTGCCTACTCTTTTGAGTGGAATCCTTTCAGCTTGGGCAGCTATTTTTTCTTCTGAGCTCAATAGCCGGCCGGCCAATGGTGTATCAGTTATTGAAGGGGCAACAGCGTTTACCCTAATTGATGGGGCTAGTTCTGCGGCCAATGACCTTGTCAGGCCTTCGATGGCACCTTTGGATATCGCTACTTGCGAATGGAAATTATAACCATGCTGTACGGCTATAGTCGAAAACATTACTATAGAAGCGTTCTTACTGTTTTTCATTTTTGGCAATAGTACTTGAATCACTTTGGTGGCTCCCAAAACTTGTAGTCTAAAGTCTTCAATAAAATCAGATTCTTTAAAACGGTGAAATGGTTTTAAATTGATACTACCAGGGCAATATGCCAAGCCATGAATTTCGTCTGGCAAGTCATCAAGATTTAGCGTGTCTTCCAATACATCAAAATGCATGTAGTTTACATTTTCTTGAGATGGCAGCTCGTTTTGATTAAAAGTCGCAAATACACCCTTTGCATCTCCTTTTAGTAGGTCTACTAATGCTTTACCAATACCTGATGAACCTCCTATAATCACATAATTTCTCATTACTAAATAGTTTTGTTTTTAAAATTAACTTTAAGAGGTACGATTATTTATGCTAACTAAAAGTGGAAGGTTTTAGTTCTTTTATTTGATAATAATTAGAACTGTTTTTTATATAGGTAGGGGAGAGTGTGTTTCCTTAAATGTCGTGAGAAGAAGGGTTTTTGTCTTTTCTATTACTCTCGATCAGAGTCACGCAAGGCGGACTCTGATACCTTGAGGAGGAGCATTTAGTGTCATTGCTAAGTCCTTGTTTACGCTAGATTGATGCAAGAAGAAACGTCAAATTATATTATCTCAGAGTCTCCAACGGATGACTCTGAGGGATGTTAGAATTTCTCTAGAACGGTCTAAATTTGATCATCTTAAATAACTATTTACACTTCTTCTGAAGCAATGAATTCACTCTTAGAATTTCTTCCTGCATGATGTGGTATCGATTTAGGTTTCTATTGTTCAACCCAATAATAATTATAATATCGCTCGTGTATTTCTTTATATGTGCATCAGTTAAGTTTTTTTCCTTATTTAAAATAGCCTTGTTTACTAATGTGCTGTCAATGGCGGCATCTGTATATTCCCATTCAGCCCAACCTGCATCTTGATAATTGTCTACGTTAAAAATGACGTCCATTGCTGCATCAGAATTGAGCTCAACTACATTAATAAAGCCTTCAATAAATACATAGTATTCATTCATGGTATTCTTAATACTGACATCTCTTATGATGTTGAGATTTCCACTAGATTTTAAATCGTCAAAGGCAGAAGTGTTAGGATGGAAAATTGCCGCCATTCTTGCCACGGAGGCAGCATACTGGTTGAAGATCACTTTCTTGCCTTTTTCTCCTTTTTGAAGCATCGACAAAAGTAAATTAGCATTATGAATACGATTTTTCGTTTCATCTATATATTCTTGAATTCTCGCTACGTCTTGATTGGAATCTTCAAAGAGTCTGCAATAATAGTCTTGCTCTAATTTTCTACTCTTTCGTGCTTCATTGGCGATATTCAGTTGCAATGCGATTACTATCCCGATTACGACGAGTAGAATTTCTCCAATGGCGTACTTTATGTACCTGCCAGTTTTTTCATTTAAAATCATATTACGCCTAATCTTTCTTAAGAAGTTGATCATCGAAAAAGTGCAAATTAATCGAGCTTATGGTCAGCCCATGGAGTTTAATTTTTAGAGAAGATAGAAAGACTTTTTGAATTAACCTTCTGAATGCCTTTGTTGGTGTTGTCACAGACAAACTGAAGATGCTTTTATAGCCTGTTGGTGACAGCGCCTGCAAGGTCAAGTCATCCTGAATTTATTTCAGGATCTACTTTACTAAGTGCAATTTTTGAAAAGATTCCACCTTTTCAATACGGAATGACCGGCACTACCGGTAATTGTTATGTCATCTCGTAATGTAGTGGAGAGCTCTTTTTAAATCTAGTAAGTGTTGAATTGAAGCTGTTCGAGACTTCCTAAGTATAGAAAATTACCGCATGAGATTAGCCCTGAATTATCTCTAAAACCAGTTCCTTGGAAAGTGTGCGGCCATTTGCCTTGGCTTTAATATCACTAAAGTTGTACCTAAAGTCACAGCCAGATTTCCAGTCACTACATCCATAGGCAGTTTGTCCTTTGATGATGGTGCCTTTGCTGCATTTTGGACAGGGGGGCATCGCATTCCTTGCTCTTTTTGGAGCAGGGGACTTTTTTTCGAATTCAATTCCGAATGTCGAATTCAGCTTTAAAATACCTTCCACTTTTTCTCCTTGATGCACAAAGCCTTTAATTTTTGTAGTCGCCTTTTTTTCAACAAGCCGTTGGACTTGCTTCTCGGTTAATTTCTTATCCATGAATAAAAAAGGAATACGGAAATCACAGCCAGCCTTAAATTCGTGACAACCATAGGCAGTTTGGCCTTTTATGAGCTTTCCCTCACTGCATTTTGGGCATTGAGTACCTACTAAGCCAGCCTTTATTGGAGCTTTCTTTTTCTTAGTTTCTGATGCGGTTGATAGTCTTGGTTTGCCAGTTTCAGAGCGGACTTCATAGACTAATTCATCTACCATTTTTTTCATATTGGCAATGAACTGCGCAGCAGAGTATTCTCCCTGTTCAATTTCTTTTAATTGTTTTTCCCACAACCCAGTGAGCTCGGCCGATTTCAATAGCTCACTTTGAATTGTATTGATCAACTGAATGCCCATTTCAGTCGGAATCACTTGTTTTTTTCTCCGTTCGGCATATTTCCGTCTAAAAAGGGTCTCAATGATATTTGCTCTGGTGGAGGGGCGACCAATGCCATTGGCTTTCATCAAGTCTCGCAATTCATCATCTTCCACTTGCTTGCCTGCCGTTTCCATGGCCCGGAGTAAAGAAGCTTCTGTATGATAGTTCGGTGCCTTGGTGGTTTTTTCTAGAAAGGACGGAGTATGTGGACCTTTTTCACCTACATCGAATGATGGCAGAATGTTTTCTTCTTCCTCTTCTTTTTCGCCATCGGTTTCACTCTTTTTCTTGCTCTTAGGAAAAAGCACCCTCCAACCTTCTTCTAAAATTTCTTTACCGCTGGCTAGAAAGGTTACTACCTCTACTTTCGCCTTGACTTGTGTTTTGGCTACTTTACAATCAGGATAAAAGACTGCGATGAACCTCCTGACTATGATGTCATATACTTTTTTCTCATCCGCATTTAGGTGTTTTTCTTCACCCGTAGGAATGATGGCATGGTGGTCAGTGACTTTATTGTCATTAAATACTTTCTTGGATTTTACTATGGCCTTGCCCAAAAGGGGTGCAGTGAATGAAGCGTAATTAGTAAGCCCTTTAAGGATGCCCGGGATCTTGGGGTACATGTCATTCGGTAAAAACGTGGTGTCAACCCTTGGGTAAGTCACTACTTTCATTTCATACAATCGCTGTACCATTTTTAAAGTGGCATCGGCAGTAAACCCAAATTTATTATTGCAGTAGACCTGTATGCTTGTCAAATCAAAAAGCTTAGGAGCGTATTCCTTACCATCCTTTTTGTCAACCGCAGTAATTTCAAGGTCCTTATCGTTGATTTGGTTGAGGATTTTTTCTCCATCCTCCTTTTTGAGGAATTTCCCTTCGGTGTGTTTGAAGTTGGTGTCTCTGTAGCTGGTTTGTAATTCCCAATAGGGTTGGGGCTTGAAATTTTCAATCTCATGAAAACGATTGACTAACATGGCCAGGGTGGGTGTTTGCACCCTTCCGATAGACAATACTTGTTTGAAGCCACCATATTTCAATGTAAATAACCTTGTGGCGTTCATGCCTAAGAGCCAATCGCCAATGGCCCTTGAGCTTCCTGCATAATAAAGGTTATCGAAAGTGCTTGCAGGCCGAAGCTTATTAAAACCTGCTTTGATGGCCTCAGAAGTTAAGGAGGAAATCCACAGCCGTTGTACTTCTCCAGTATAATTAGCGGCCTTGATGACCCAGCGTTGAATCAATTCTCCTTCTTGCCCTGCATCACCACAATTGATGACCAAGGAAGCGTTTTTAAAAAGTGATTTGATAACGTTGAACTGCTTTTTGACACCACCATCATCCATTACTTTTGTTTCAAAGCGTTCAGGAAGCATAGGGAGTGTATTAAAATCCCAGCGTTTCCAATGGGGTCTGTAATCCTCAGGAGGTAGCAGGGTACAAAAATGCCCAAAAGTCCAGGTGACTTGGTAGCCGTTACCCTCAAAATACCCATCTCTGCGTTCAGTAGCGCCAATTACATTGGCAATTTCTTTGGCAACAGATGGTTTTTCGGCAATGCAGACCTTCATTTATATTTATAGTGAAATAGGGTGGAACCTACTAAGGTTCTCATTAAAAAATGATTTACTAAAAATGCTAAATCCTAGTGGCTATGCACAGCCTTTTTTGAATTCATTTATGCTAAGCACTTCACTTTCGATCCATCAACTTTTCAAGGATCATCCAATACTTCCAACTGGGTGTCCTTCGCCTATCAGAGATGCCTGCCATTGATTGGATATCCATATTTGATTTATGTGAGATTACAACATTCCGTTTAGGGATTACAGTGATGTATTGCCCACCAGAACCACTTGCCGTATACGCGCCTTTGAAATCTGGATTATCATTAAATTTTTCAAATACCCACCACAACATTCCATAAGAAAATTGTATCGGGTGGTCCTTCTCTAATTCATCTCTTTTGCTGATGGTGTCCATTGGTGTTACGGGGGTAGTGATTTTATGGATCCATTCGGTCGGTATAAGTTGATCACCGTTCCAATTTCCCTTCTGGAGCATCAATTGACCTATTTTGGCTACATCTCTTGTAGAAAGGTGCATGTGGTAGGCAGAGTAGCGTGACTTGTCTTCGTTCACCTTTCTTTTTTGATTTTTGATGTTCCAGTCCTGAAAACCAAGAGGAATTACCAGTTGGTTTTCTAATTCTTCATAGACGGATTTACCTGTTTTTGTTTCTAATACAAATCCTGCCGCATTAAAATCCCAATTATTGTACACAAAGTAGGAGCCTGGTTCCTTACTGCCTCTTTCCTTGATATTTTTTAAATCATACCCACCGTTTGATGGAATATGAAAAACGCCAGAACGAGAAGTGAGTAAGTCGAAAACTGTAGCCTGCTTTTCAATAGGTAATAAGCCATCGTCTTCATCTATGCCTATTTTCCCAATTTTTTCTTGTAAGTCAATTAGATTGTTATCTACGTATTTACCATAGAGCATCGCGAGGATGCTTTTTCGGATTGATGCGATGATGCTAATCTCGGCAACATCACCATATTCAAATACTGCTTTGCCATTTTCAATCACGAGCATGCTTGTTGTCCCTGCTTCGGTTTTAAGGAAATCTTCTAAACCCTTTAATCCATCTTCAGAAAAAGAAGAATTTTCTAATGAGAGATTCTTTTCAAACGGTACTCCATCGAAGCTTGGGCTTTTATAAAACCAATTTTTCGGATTAGTAAAAGAAATTGCGAAAATGATAAGGCCAGATATCAATCCGATAAAAAATAGGTATATGATTAGTTTTTTGATATTCATCACAGCGGGATAACATTATGAAGTTGGCGAAAAGGTTAATAATAACCTACCAAGACATACAAGACAATTGAAATGGTCATTATTTGTGAATTATAAGACTAATGGCAAATAATAGCCGAATTTTGAAATTTCAGTAATCAGTAAATCCGAATTTATTGATAACCATAGAGGTCAATAATAGCCCAATGATCGAAGCACCTAAGTCATATGGATCATAAATATTGTTGCCACCTAGGTTATGGAATTTAAGCTCTTGAGAAATAACATATAGAGCAGCAATGCATGAAGCTATCAGATAGATAGTGGTTTCTTTTGTGTTTTCCAGTTTATTCAATTTTTGCCTCAATTGGAGTAATATACCTGTTAAGACAAGGGTGCCTAAGATTGCTTCAATCAGATTAGGAATCGAAAACACGACAATTTGAAATAATTCAGGAAGGTCATGTTCAATTACCCATGGCCTTAAGAAAAACTTATTAGAAATGAAGATGGCAAAAGCTATTCCAAATAAGTGTTTAACATATTTCTTAATTACCAATTCTCTTATTTTTACACTTTTGGAACTCTTTTCAAATCTCTATTTCTCCAATAAGGTAGGTCACCGCAGTTCCAGTAATTAATACTCGATCACCTTTTAGTTCGCAGTCCAAATCGCCTTGTCTTTTTGATAATTGTCTGGCCTTCAATTTGATTTTACCTAGCTTCTCACTCCAAATCGGAGTGAGGGAAGTATGAGCAGAACCCGTAACTGGGTCTTCATCAACACCAACTTGAGGGCCAAAAAACCTAGAAACAAAATCAACCTCATTCCCAGGAGCAGTGATAATACAACCACGGCCACCTGCTTTTTTGATCAGGCTCAAATCTGGAGTGAATGTTTCAATTTCTTTTTGATTTTCATAAACCAAAACAAAATCTGTCTTCCCTTTGAATGTTTCCAGAGGTGCCTTGCCAAAAGCATCAATTAAGGCTTGTGGTGTTGCCATTTTGTTGATAATATCTGCAGGAAAATTTAGTGTTAATCTGTCTTTGGATTTAACAACAGAAAGTTCGCCACTGGCCAATGTCGAGAAGCGAATTTCGTCTGTCGGATGTGAATAGTATTTAAACAGTACGTAAGCAGAAGCCAAAGTAGCATGCCCACATAAATCCACTTCTATGGTAGGAGTAAACCATCTGATGTCATAGCCTTTGGCCTCATTCTTGACAACAAATGCTGTTTCCGCAAGGTTATTCTCCCCTGCAATGCTTTGCATTGTTTTAGCAGGTAACCAAGCGTCTAGGACACATACAGCTGCCGGGTTCCCACTAAAAACTTTGCTAGTGAATGCATCTATTTGATAGATTTTCTGGTTCATTTACTATTTAATCACAATCGTTTCAAGATGTACTGGAATAATGACTTTTGAATCAGGAGAAGCTGCTTTTACTTCCTCAATAAAGGGTTTTACTTTAGCTTCAATCGCCTTTTCTTGAGAGTAGCCATAAGGCAACCGAAAGTTATCCCAGTGAGAAGGAATAACAGTTTTCGGGAAGCCAGTGAGCTGCATCATGCGCGCTGTATACTTGTAGATTTCTAATCGAGAAAAATTGACACCTGGCAGCATAATATCTGGTCTTAACCCTGACAGTTCTCTTTCGATATAATTCATTGAACCCATAGTGAGTACTTTGTGGTTTTCAAACCTCGCTAAGAACATCAACGATCCACCTTCAACAAATTCCGAAATTTTCATTGGAGCGGTTACTGAGGCAGGAATCGTTCTTGAATCGAAATAGTGTTTTTTGTTTAAGGCTGAATGGATTGATTCTAAAATTCTCACAGAGAAATTCTCGAATTGATAATCTTCCCCGCCCTTGACGGTATAAAGTTGTTCTTTAGGAACACCATAGGCTTTTAAAGCATTGGTTGTAGATGCTGTACCAATGACTTTAGCACCTGTTTTCTTAGCTATATAAGGTACATCGGAGAGGTGATCGAAGTGGGAGTGATGTACCAATATAAAATCAGCTTGAGTTATCAAACTGTTGATCAATACTGTGTCTGATACAAAGTAATCCGAAGGCCTGAAAACGTCCCTGCTGTCTTCTTTGCTTGAATTTGGGCCGTCACCTAATTTCAACCTGGAAATATAGGGATCAACTAAAACAGTTACTTTACCATCTGTTATTTCCCATCCCGCGGTACCAAAGTACCTGAGTTTGATTTCGTCTTCTTGGGCTAAGCCATCATTGCCAAATCCTACAATGCCATAAATTGCGGAAAATATGAGTGTTCGTAAAAAATTCATTCCAGCTGCTGTTTATAAATTAATCATATACCTCAACAATCAATTCGATTTCAACAGCTTGACCTCTTGGTAAGGAAGCCATACCAACCGCGGCGCGTGCATGCTTGCCACGCTCACCAAATACTTCTACCATCAGGTCAGAAAAGCCGTTAATAACCTTTGGTTGGTCAATGAATTCAGGGTCTGAATTTACCATACCTAATACTTTTACAAGTCGTTTCACTTTATTCAAATTGCCAAGCATTGCCTTAAGTACGGCCAATTGATTAATGGCAGTTAAACGAGCACCTTCATAACCTTCTTCTATAGATACATCAGCACCTAATTTGCCTGTAATTTCAGTACCATCTGCTCGCTTGGGACCTTTTCCGGCAAGGAAAATTAGATTGCCTGTCCTTACACCATTTACATAATTAGCAACAGGCTGTGGAGGAGAGGGGAGCACTATGCCTAATTCGGCTAGTCTTGCTTCAGGGTCATAATTTGCATCGATGACCTCTGTTTTTGTTTCTATTGTTGATTGACAACTGCTGATCAATACAAAAAGTGCAGCCAAGAAAAGGAGTGAAGATTTTAAACGCATGGTTGTAAAGGATAATTTAAAATGGTTGAACCGATAAGATACGAAAGAAATCAATTTCTAAGCTCGGGTTTTTAGTAGTGGTAATAGGAATTGGGTATACGGTGTTTTTAGCGATTTTTCCTTTTCAGATTTTGGATTTTGTCACCTTTGGTACGTGCCTTTTTGTACTTCTTGGCGATCGTTCTTTGATAGGAACCACCTAAGTTTTCTTTCTGATTTTTTTCAGACTTTTCATGGTAGGCAGGTCCGGGGTTGTCGACTGTTGAAAGTTTATGCGCACTATTGATTTCTTTGTCCTGTGGTCGTTCTTCAGGAGTTAGTAAGTTTGATACCTCTACCTCTTGTGGGAAATCAATAATAGGGATCTGAATTTTCATGAGAGATTCGATGGCAATTTTATCCTCTTCTTCTTTTTTTGTATAAAGCAGAATTGATTTACCTTCTTTTTCAGCACGTCCTGTTCTACCAATTCGGTGCATGTAATTTTCTGGGTATTCAGGTACGTCAAAACTAATTACATGCGAAACCTCGTCAAGGTCAAGCCCTCTAGCAATCACGTCAGTGGCAATTAAAATTCTATTGGTACCACTATCAAAGTCCTCTATTGCTTTGATTCTAGCGTTTTGAGATTTATTTGAATGAATAATTCCTAATTGAGTTTGATAGGTAGCTTCTAAGTTTTCAAAAACCCTATCCGCTCCTCTTTTTGTAGCAACAAAAACCAGTACTTTTTCAAATTCATTTTTATCAAAAAGTAGGTCGGCTAACAAATTGACTTTGGTATAGAAGTTTTTTACTTGATAACATCGCTGTTCTATATTATCAAGAGGTGTTCCGCTGACGGCTATCGATATTTTAGCCGGCGTATAAAAATAATCATTGATTAAGGCTTCTACATCCTCCGTCATTGTCGCCGAAAACATGATGTTTTGTCTTTTCTCAGGAATTATTTCAAAGATATTTTGTAATTGAAATCGAAAGCCTTGGTCCAGCATAACATCAACCTCGTCAATCACCAATTTATTGATTGACTTCATTTGTAACGCACGGCTTAACACAAGGTCATAAAGCCTGCCTGGAGTGGCAACAAGCAAATCTACACCTTGCATCACATCTTGCGTTTGTGTATTGATGTTAGTACCTCCGTAGACTCCTTTTATCCGCACGGTCATGTAAGTTGCCAGCAACTCCGCTTGTTCTACCACTTGCAATACCAGTTCTCTTGTAGGTACTAAGATCAAGATTCTTGGATTGATTTGTTTTGAGAATTTCAAGTCTCTCAAAATAGGCAGTAAATAGGCGAAAGTTTTACCTGTTCCGGTTTGAGCAATACCTACTAAGTCCTTACCCGAAAGCACAACTGGATAAGCCGATTCTTGAATAGGTGTTGGACTATCAAATGGCAAATCAGCAAGCGCGTTACGCAATGCACTTGATAAATTTAGATCGTCGAAGGTCGCCATGGTTGAAATTTGTACAAAAATAGGTCTTATAATTCAGAGTCAGCCCTTGGTTTTAACCAAATACAACTCATCATGGAATTCTCCATTCACTTTAGAAGCATTTTTCTCTTCCCCATAGATTTCAAATCCCAGTTTTAGATATAGATTTTTAGCCGCTTTATTAAAACTACCAACAGACAAGTTTAATTGTTGTATTCCATCGATGTCAAATGCATTTTTGATTGCCATTTTCATAATGGCTTCGCCATGGCCCTTTCCTCTAAAATCTGGGTGCGTATAAATTCCCCATAGAAATCCTTTATGACTTAATTTGGCTTTTTCTTCCCTCATAAAACCGAGGATACTGACCAATTGATCTTGCTCAAAAACCCCATGTATAAAATTCTCTTTATGATTGACAGCAGTCTCAAATCGATTTTCTCTAATCGGGAGTTCCTCATTTTCACTTGCCCAAAAAGAAACTGGATTAGTAGCTAAACCCAAGCTGCGCAGCTTTGAATAAGCATTATAGTCTGAGGTTTTTAATAACCTGGTCATTTTTTAAGCGCTTTTTCAATTGCTGAACTAACTAAAGGCTCCATAATATCATAACCTTTTTTGTTGGGATGGACGCCATCAGCGCCTAAATCAGGTTTAAGGGCATTGCGGTTGTCAGCCATGGCGCTAAAGTAATCGAGGTAAATATGACCTTTTGCCAGCGCATACTTCTTGATCATGGTATTGAGTTTGACGATTTTTTCTGCTGGCTCTAAGCCTGGTTTCCATGGGTAATCAATAGCAGGTAATGTTGAACATAATATCACTTTGATGCCGTGTGCCTCTGCTAATTCGGCCATTGATTGAATATTATC
>Ga0115557_1001104_pt1 | contig 18606 bp, 14 predicted proteins | sample COGITO_mtgs_1104_FD_87280 | JGI IMG/M metagenome (GOLD analysis project Ga0115557, IMG submission 87280) | Pelagic marine microbial communities from North Sea - COGITO_mtgs_110421 | ecosystem: Environmental > Aquatic > Marine > Epipelagic | place: Germany:Helgoland, sampling site Kabeltonne...
AAATGAAATGGATTACATCCACTTACACACACACGACTATAAAATCGCTTTCTGTCAAGCGACAAATGAACTCTGTGAAGACGTCCAAAGGATTATATGGGAAAAATCTCAAAAATATGAATACGAAAACCTTGTGTGTCCAGGAGCCCCGGAAAAACAATTACGAAATACACGATTCTCAAAAGAAAGACTCGAAACCTTGTCCAGAAAATGGAAAGAAAAATGGGGGGAACCAACTTTATCAACGTATGAAAACACTGGCATATGAAGAGTTTTGTTACACAGATTTTAAACGTGAAGAATACGATTCGTATTCATTGGTTTTATACAGAACAATGTTAAATGAATTAGAATACGAAAGGCGTAATTTGAAATATATAAATCTTTTCGGTGAAAAATGGAGAAAAATGTCTAGAAAACAAGATAATTTTACACACGAAGATAGATTAACTGAAATTCAAGTTCGTATATACGAATCAGTTACTCGATGCGAAGAATTTCTCGATAAAGAACGTAAATTTAAAAATAAATATTTTAATGACGAAAACATAGATATTGATTTAATGAATTAGATACTTAATGAATAAATTGTAATGTATATTAATTAATGTTAAATATAATAAATCCTGCGCAAAAAACACTTAGAATATCGTGTCCAACTAAAAGAAAAGAGGGTATATCTGAGTACGAACATATTAAGACGAAGATTAAAAAATCAACACTGAAATACGGTGTAGCAGTTTCGACTTACCATTTTATTTTTCATACACCAGTCGATGGTATATCTGCTACTATGGGTACTATAGCTTCTTGTATATACATAGATTCACTGTCTACGTATGTTGATAATATTGAAAGATTACCAGGTATAAATAAAAGATTACTGATACCCACACTTCTAGCTTTATCAGAATCCATGTGGAATTCATATGATTTGGGTTTTGATTTTAATATGGGTGCAACTTTATTCGGTTTTTTATCATATAAAATGGCTTTTTATCAAATTGTAGCTGAAGAGTTATTAATGAACGACGATGACCTAAGTGAGATCGACGAAATATAAAAATTAAATAAAAAAACAAAAATGTCTTTATTCTTTAATCTTTTAAAAACACACACTGAAATTGTTCAACTCAAAGATATGAACGAAGTCATGTCTAATGCCTTGGGTTTATTCGAACCTATTGACGTTGAAGTTTTTGCTCTTAAACCCAAACAAGGTTTTCCGACTGAACTTGGTAATAATACGTATCTCGGTTATGTTTGTTTGAGTAAGGTCAGCAATAGAGAGGATATTCGAATGATTCAATTTTATCATGAAAATAAGGGGTGTGAAGAAATTACATTACCTTTTTTAAATATGCTTGTGGATGAATTATCTCCTAAAGATGGATCAGTAGTAGATTACAGAGAAATGATAATTGTACCTTATGTTATCAGATCAGAAAGACGTATGTGGACTAAATATATGAAGAGATATTTTGAAGATATCGAATCTGGCGAAAAGTTTTTTTCAAAAAACAAAATACCAGAAAATGTTGACTGGGAATGTCTTTTACAAACGTTACCAAAAACAAAAATGGAAATTTAATCATACTTAAAAAATATAGACCTTTTAATGATATAACATGTCTAACAATCTTACACACGAACTTTTAAAAAACTGTACCTCGCTCGTAAAACTTTCTCACCTTAATGATTTATGTAGTAATTTGAACAATAAAACCTGTAATGTCTATGGTTTACGCGCAGAATTTGGATACCCCGAACATCTTATTCCTTCCAATAATAAAAATTATATCGCTTACATGGGAGTTTCAAAGAAAAAAATTGAAACAAGTTATGGACAGGCACATTTTACAACGTTTTCTTATGAACCCAAAATAAATGTTTGTGAATCTCCTGTCGGTGTTTTAGAACACATGTATGATATTTACGTAGAAGAAACCATCGAAAGTCTTTATAGAAATAAGTATAGAGAAGGTGAAAATTATTCGGTTGAACTGTTTCCTTCTAAAATAGAATACAAAGACATTGGGTATTGGAGATGGTTATTTCAAGAAGATTGGGGTGTTCATGATAAAATTTCAATGGACGACTTTATTGATGATTATGAAATCAAGAGCCATGTAAATTGGGATAATCTTTACGATATTCTTCCTAATAATATAGACGATGTAAACCGTACAAACGAATACTCAAGTGATGAAGAAAGTGAAATGCTTTCTGAATCTGAAACTGAAGTTGAAGAAGGTGAAATTGTAAGTGAATCGGAGTCCTAAGTTGAAATATAAAAACATAAAAACATAAAAATAAATGAGACCAAATTGTTGCTACCAACCCTGTTATTGTAGAGCTGGTAAGAACGGATTCTGCTTAAAACACAACGAAATTGCTGAAGTAATTGAAGCCTTACTTTTATTAAAAAATGAAGGAAACAACAAAGGAAAAGTATCCGGAATTGTACAAAATAAATAAGCACATGGTGAGTGTTTATAAAGAACGAGATTATTGGAAAGAAAAGTACATATTTCTGAAAGATGAATTTGATATTTATAAGATTGAAAAAATAGAAGAAAATTCAAAAAAAATAATTAAAAAAAATATAAGTTTTACGAAACGAAAAAATGTAACACAGTCGGTCAGAAATTATGCTATTGCCGCTAGATCTGAAGAACTGGGTATTAAAAACGTTTTTACTTACAAAAAACTCTTACATCTCGATCCGTGCGTGTCAAACGAGACTGAATTTTACAGGTCATATCTAGAAGAATTCCATTTAAAAAATAGAAAGTTTTAATATATACTATGACAACTACTACTCTACAAAAAATCATGAGCTTAGTTGATAATCACTCAGACGAAATACCTGAAGGTGATTATTTAGAAATTTGTAATACACTCCGTGATATTTCTAGAAATACTCGACGTGTTCGTACTTTACCAGTTAGATTAAGAGAAAACCCATTAGATACGATAGTTACTAAGTGTATGGGTTTCGTCCGCGAACGAAGGAGAATAAAGCGAGCCTTAAAAACGTGTAAAAAAAGATACCGTGTAACTAAAACTATTAAAAGCGAAGCACTCGAGGCATATTGTAACGCTTTAGACCTACCCCTTTGTGAAACTGTAGAAGAATTACAAGAACTTGGATACGCGAGTAATTCACACGATTTTTTTTTTAGAATATTTAAGTTTTTCGAATGAATATAGACAGTGTCAAAGAGAAGCATATATACGTAATCTTGATTCCATTGAAAATGAAATGGAAATTGTAACTTCATTTATGCGTGTAAATCAGGGTATTATAGATACTTTTTATGAAATAAATCTAGACGTGAGTAACCTAAGTTAATTTTAATTTATTTTTTTTTAAAGAATATAAAAATGGAAGATCTTACTAATTTAATGCGTTTGATTGATTTAAATTCGACTAATATATCTGAGGGTCATTACCTTGAGATGTGTAATTCGATAAAAAAAATCCATGATATTATTTCACCCTCAAATTCAAGTTATGATTCGGAATCTGAAGATGATGATACTAATACTTTTATGTTGAGAGAAGTGATGAGTGATAGTACACTCAATTTCCCACCTGTTCCATTTGTACCTATACGAACAGAAAGGGGAAATAGATATAGATATTACGAACATGAATTACAGGATGCAGATGCAGATGCACCTTCAAATCAAATAAATGATGAAAACGATGATTTTCTCCTAGCAACACCTGACGAGGAAAATGAACTTCGTGATTTTGCTCTTGATAGAGCACATGGTTGGGAAAACGATCGAGAGGCGTTTGAAAATGATATGAGAATTCTTGAACAGGCGCAGAGAGAACACGATGAAAACGAATTACAAAAAATTAGACAACAAATTAGAGATACGGAGAAACTTATTACTAAAACAAAACCGAGACAAAGAATAACTGAAACTGTTCGAAAAGCTGCTATAAAAGAACGCGCGAACGAGATTGGTATTCGATTAAGAAGATATACTTTGGGATGTTTATTGGATGCAGGACACGACGTTGGTAACGCACGAGCTTTTTTCAAAAATTATTTGAATGATTATAACGAGGATATTGAATATAAACTGAAAGAATTGAATGATACCTTAGAAGATCTTATCGATAAAGGGCAGACTCTTCTAAGAAACATGAGTATTAATATGGAAATAGACTAATTTTAATTAAAATATCATTTTACACCATTTTTCGTTAATATTACCGAATGGCGAATACTCAAAAAGTAAATGTATGAGTGCGCCTGATATTATAAGTACACCCGTTCCCTTGTATACATATTTCGTAAGACCCATAACTAAAACCTGTAACATGACACCGATAAGAAGTGCCTCTAATAATACTGAAGTAACAGCCCGCATTTTTTTATAATAGTATAATATAAAAAAATGGATGGTCAAGATTATGGTATTATATTAGCACTCCTAGGCATGATTGGTGCATTTGTATATTTTATAACCAGTCGCAAATCAGGGTACGTAATAGAAGAAAAATAATAATTAAATTTTAACATAAATATTATCTCATGGTATATAAAATGATAACTGATAGAAAGTTACTCATCATTTTATGTATTACTGTAGTTGTCTTGATGATCTCAAAATACATAACATCAGAAGGGTATGCATTGAAAACCAACGAAATAAAATTCGGTTGGCGAAACAAAACGACTGACGGTGTTACTAAATGGGTTATTAAGTTAACGGGTGGTAATAGTGACGGTAACCTTGTCGTGTTAGAAACTAAGGAAATAAAAAAAGAAGATGAGCCTGACTATTTCAAACCTTTTAAGAATAATGAAATTATATTTGATGGTAGAGATTTTGATTTGAGTACGGTAAAACAGGGTTTGAAAGTCGATGTTTATTATAACGAGGAATCAGAACCACTTATTACAAAAACGTTATATTTACAAAAAAACATGTTTAGTATTACCCTAGATCTTCTTACAAAACTAACAGAAACTGTTTTCTCGTTTAATCAATCAGATCACGATTTTCAGAACGGGTTTTATACTATAAAATCCAAAACGGGTACTAAAAAATTCATAATAAATGACCAAGATGAATTTGAGTTTTCAGATAAAACGTATGATGATAAAGAATGTTACGATATATTTTATTTACAAAAACTTCAAAGCTGGAGTAACGAGTTTTATTTAAGAAGTGCGAATAACAATAAATGGACAAAAACATTTAAAACATATGGAAGTTCTATTCCATATAACTATGGTAAACAAAAAATAGAATATTCTAAGGGAACAAAAAATTATTATACAAATCGTAAATTTTATAGAGACTTCTTTTACTCGAATGATGGTACTGGATTCAATAAAAAAGACAAGTTTGAAGCTATAAATACAGAGGATGGTTCTTGGCGAGATAATGCTCGTGTATATAAAATGGATGGAAATCATTTGTATAGAATGGAATCTGGAACACCAATAAAAATATCCGACGATGAAATTGTATTAACAAAAGTTACTAATACGTGTACTGTAACTCAAAAGGGGAAAGGGGAAAGTACCGAGTTTCAAAAAACTGTAGGGTGGTCTAACTCAATAGAAACATCAGAATGGAACGAATTTACTATACCCGTGGAGAAGAAAAACTACACCCAGAATAAAACGTGTGTGAAAGCATCAATAGACCAAGTTAAGGCATATGCTAATTCTGTAGGTACTCGTGTAGAAAACGATTCCTTCGTTGTTACCGCCAATGGCTTACAGACAAACAATGATGGTGATACCGTTGAAACCTTGTGTAAAAGAATTTTTTACACTACACCTAGGTTTGAAGAGAAAAAAAACGGAGACGCTGGAGAAGAGTTACCAGATTGGGGAACTGGGTGTAGACATAAAGGTAATTACGATAGAAAGGGGAAAACTGAGGGATGTGAAGGTAAATTTAGCACGGCTGATTTATATTCAAGTCCACCATTCAGAGATTTAATCAAAGAATATCGCATGAAAGAATCTTGTTATAATGATAGTTGTAACTGGGGTATAGATTACGACGACGATAGTAATCCAAAATTTAAATATATAAAAGAATATGGTACTGACGTGTGTCCTAGAGATGATAAAATTAAAGCATTAAAAGATGCAATAGATGCACAGTGTGAAAAAATAACAGAAAAGGGACTTTGTTTAGCAGAGAAAACAAATGATGATACGTCGTCTAAAATTACAACTATACAAAATGATTTTGATACTAAAAAGGCAAAGGCAAAAATTTCAAGCCACAAGCCTACGAATCTCCTTTTCAATTATGATACTCTCTCGACCGACCAAAAATGGATAAGGGACCATTTACCAGACTTTAGTAAAAATTTTGATGAATCAATCTGTAACTGGCGAGGATCTGCTACGGAACCTGTAGTTGAGATTGATCCAAGGGCAGGTACGAAAGAAAAAGTTTGTGAACCAAAAACACGAGAAGAATTAGAAACAGTTTTAGAAGAAAAATCAAAGTACTATGCTAACTATGTCATGAGAAACAGTAATGATCGGATGGGTGTCAGAATTGATGAAGTATTAGACAGTGAAGTCGGAAACATTAAAACAAAATGTTCAGAAGCATCTGAGGACAAATGTCTTACATTTAAAAATACAGATTATAATAAAACGGGGACACGTACAACGGATAATAATTTTTTTGTAGAGCATGTTTATAAACAGAATGACAATAAAGTACATGAATTTGAGGTATGTAACTTGGTTGAATATGAATTTGGTGCGGACGGTGAACTTTTCAAAGTTTAATAAAAAGATGTTATGATATCAGGCTAATAGTAACTATATTTAAATCTCATAATATATAAAATGATTAATGGTAATAATCTAATTATCATTTTATGTATTATATTAATTGTATTAATTTACCTTTACTATAAAAAACATGAAAATTATACTATAGACTCTATAGACTTTTCATGGCGTAACGGTAAGGTTGACGGTGTTACTAAATGGATACTTGTTGGTGAATTTCCAAGTTTAGAAGGTGATGGTAAACGAACAATCACAAAAGAGTATACGGATCCATCTATATTAACGAATTATACTGATGTATCCGTAAATTTTTTAAAAGATACGTTATTTGATTATAAGATTTCAAGTGGAAACGTAAAATTAACATTATATTACAACGAGAAAGGAGTTAACAATGAAGTTGGGTACAAAGAGTTTACGGTAAATAAAGATGAAATTTCTTTAAAAAAGTCTCAAATTACAAAGGTCGAAGGACCTGAAATACAATGGCCTCCCAAAGGGGCTGATAACTTACCCGATGAAGGATGGTATCAGATAAAAGGTGGTTTTTTAAAGAGTAATTATTATGGTAGTTCTGTGAGTGACGATTACTATTATTACGTCGATGAAGATAATAAAGTAAAAACGGCGGGTAAAGATTGGTATTCCACTAACTATATTCCGGGTATAAGTATTAGTTGTTCGACTTTATTTTATTTAAGTTATAGAAATACATCAGAAAAACGTGGTAAAACCGGTGATTTTCAGTTACAAACGGTCATGGGTAAAACAATTGATAGTGATGCACTAAAATGGTGTATTATTGGTGAAGACAAATCTATAACGTGTTCGGCTGTGTCAAAACCAGACAAGGCTTCTTTTAAATTATATACCGAGAAGAGAGGGGAGGTGAAACGTTTAAGTTATACCCAATACACAACACAAACTGATTTTAACATAATTGGTAAAGATCCAACCGATGAAAATGAAGAATATTGTAAAGTTGGTAATGAGTCGAAATCTATGTATTATTGTAGAAACGATGCGGAATCATTTTTTGACAGAAGAAGTAAGTATCATAATACTAGCAGTGATATTACATGCGATGACGAAGATTACCCAATTAAGGAGTCTAATACAGTTATAGATTCTACACAAGGTAATAAAGGTAAACCTGTGTGTAATGTTTCTGAAACTAAGGATATTATTGAAGGCGTACGTTTTGTGAAATTTGATATAAATAATATTGATACGACTATAACCATGGATAAAATATACGAAGCACAAGATTTATTAGGTTTACCAAGACTTTATGATATTAGAAAAGTATCAGAAGCGGTTACTAACAAAATGACAGGTGCAAAAACTGATGATGAGAAGACTAAAATTGAAAATGCTAAAAAAATTTTACTCTCTATAAACGGATTTATGAATGGTTCGTGTGATCCGAAAGCGTATAATACTAAAATTAAAGAAAAAGCAGCAACTGATAAAACTGAAGCTGACTACCTTGCTAAATACGGAAAAATTGTTGAAGGTAGGGATTTACCTATGGGTATAGAACAAGCACCTACATTTTACATACACGTACCACCTACTATAAAAGAAACAACTTTTGAATATAGAAATCAAGGTTCGAAATCTAAGATTATTGCCGACGAAAATAAACTAAAAATCGTAAATAATGCGGCGGGAACAAAAGCTGGTATATCTGGTAGTATTAATTTTCCACTTAAACTTGTTAATGAAGGTAAGGATCGTTCCATGGTTTTAGTTTTTTCAACTACACCCATTGTAGAAACAGAAAGATTAGTAACTGGTGATTTTGGAAACCTTTTTTATCCATCTTCCATAGAGAATAAAAAAGTAAAAGATTTATCCGTATTAGAAGGTGCTATAGGAATAGTGGATGGTAAACTAATAATTAGTGGAAAAAACACGGGACTTGTTGTCTCGAAAAGTGAATGGCACATTTTGATAATTACACAAAAAGTAATTATTGGAGAACAAAAGTCTTATGACAATGATGGCACTGGTGATATTGATCGCGATAGAACTCGAGAATTTATTAGAGAAACTTCGTACATTGCTAGTATAGGTGGTAAAAGAAATACTTATGTTCGGTATCCGGAATATACAACTAAAGTTAAACTTATAAGTGATAAGACTGTTTCAAACGGTAGTCCTTTATTTGAAGAACAGGAAACGCAACTTATTGATGATACTCTAAATAAAGAAGATGATACACAACCTACAATTTTTTATCCCGGTATACCAGAAAAAATTACTACAATTCAACCATGTAAAGGTGGGCTTATTTCATCTTTCGCGTATTTTGATGTAACCTTAACATCCGATGAAATTACTTTATTATCGGATTATTACAAAACAAAAAATTTAAATGCTGATGTATTAAAAACAGAAAATATATTTGGTAAATCACCTACGTTTAAAGATGATTCCAGTACTTGGACATGGGATAATGTTAATAAGAAGCTTAAATTAAATACAACTATTGAAAACCCAGATAAAACCGATAATTATTCCGTAATTATTTGTGATATGAAAGACAATTATACTGCTAACGAATTAAATTTAACTTTTCCGCTCATCCGTTCACCTTCGAATGTAAGAGATAATACACCCGTGAACAAGTTAAAATATAAAGTTCAATCCGTGTTAAAAATAGAAAAACAAACGGAGAAGGAAATAGAATTAATTACTGATTTGAGTGGGTTGTCGGTCGATGATCATGGATTCTTAGCTATTATTGCACCTCGATCGGAAAAAAATTTAGAAACTTCAAGTAGATTTCAGACTGGTAATGTGGGTGAACAATTATTCATTGAAGACGGTGTATTATACGCTAATTTTGTTAATGATTCTAAAATTATTACAACTACTGTTAAAAATTATCAAAGTGAAGCGGGTGCTAAATATAGATACGATATATATGCCGATGATAATTTTGCGGGTGTATTTAGCCAAGATCCAGATAAAAATAAATTTTCTATTAAATACTTAGGTTATTTGGAATATAGTGACCATAATCCTGATAATCTTGAATATGGGTACGTTCGAGAAGAAGTTAACGATAAAAATCAACCAGAAGTTGAGTCTCCCATAAAAATACCGATTTTTAACCAAACAACTAAAAAAATGGAATTAAGTGATAAAGAGTATAGTTTACCAGATAAAAAGGATGTTCCTAGATATACAGAAGATGACTCTTATCAGGCTTTAATGATACTAAACGGACCCACGGGATATAGGTGGTGGTCTCTTAATCGTAATAAAACTAATATCCCATCTAGCACACAGTTTAAAACAAATGGTAAGTACCCATACATCAAAGGTAATTCGAAAGTTTATAGTTACGATGGTTATCACAGATTCAAATGGGACGATGTTCTTAAAACTGAACCCCTGTTTACAATTTATTCGGATGCGAAAATTGGTAAGGGTATTATATTTGTTATTAAAGACGCAAGGTCTCACATGAATTTAACAGTTAAGGAAACGTTACAAAGTGATAATACGACTAAAGAAATATATAAAACGAATAACTATATTACATTTTCTAATAATAATCGCATAAGCGGCGGTCTACCGGAAGAGTATAATCAAAATGTTTCGGTTTCAGATTATGAAGACGGAGGGGTAGCAGAATCTGCTAGAAGATCTAAAGTAAGAGAAGATCACACAAACATGTGGAACAGTGTTAATACCAATTTAGCATCCGCCCGACATTTTTGGCAAATACTTCCATTTAATGTAGGTGAACCAGATTATAAAAGACCACCTTACGTAGCACCATCACCACCGGCTAATGTAGCAGCACTACCAACAACACCAGCTTATTTTTCGGAATCGGTAAAATTATCAAGTATAGAAAATGATGACCGTTCCTTTGAATTGGGTTCATCCCCATCCCCATCTTCATCTTTACCAGAAAGAAAACCTATTGAAACCCTATATCCCGTTAACGATATCGGTGATAATCCGGTAAGACCAGTTGATAAGAAAGATGGTAAAAAAGCGCACGAAGCTTTTAGACGTGGTCAGTATGGAAGTTCGGTATCTATAAGTGATAATATAATGGTTATTGGTGCACCAAATACGGGTAAAGGTAAGAAAATGTCTGTAAAGGTAAAAGACGGTACAACTAATGTTATAGAATTTGATGAAGATGGTAAACGTAAAGATGTACTTACCACAAAAGAAATTTACGAGTACCCGGACTCCGGTGCTGCTTTTATTATGAAAAGAGACAGCGAAGACGGTGAGTGGTACAATATCGGTATAGTTAGAGGTGGTAACAGTCGCGATAAAACGGGTTCAGCTGTTTCTGTTGATAAGGGTTACGTAGCGATAACATCTGTTGGTGATGAAGAAAATAGTCGCATTCCTGTGCCGCATATGAGTAGTTTTCAAAAAGATTCTGAAGGTATAATAATCTGGGCTACTGAAAATGTAGACGGTATCACTAACTCGTTACTTAAAAGTCCAAAAAAATATAAAACAGAGTATACCTATTCTGATAAAGAAAAAGAAAAATGGACCGATTATGTTAATAATGTTGATGGAAATGACGATGCATGGGGTAAAAATTCTAGAGAAAAGCTTAAAATCGATTATTATGGATTTATAGCTGAGAACGGTAGAAAAATTTACGCAGATAGAGATGGAGTTAGATATTTCGATGGAGAATACGAGTATATAGATGAAAATAGAACGTATTTTACAACGGAAGAGCGACGCGGGGAAACCTGGAAAATGAGATTAGAAAAATTACCATGGTCTGGTTCAAAACCATCAAGTTACAGCACTATTCAGGGTCATACAAGTTCAAACGGTATTAGATTAAGAAAAAGGGGTAATTTTATAATAAATTATGATAAAGAAGGAGAAGAACGATTTATCGAAGACGTAAACGGTGAACATCGTTATAGTATAGAATATTTACCGGAAGAAAAACAAAATGAGATTATTCTTGGTTATCAAAAAAATGTACTAGATAAGTACTATGATTACACAAAAACTCCATATAATGATAAAAAATTGACCTTTTTTGATCAATATACTATGAGGAATAAATACAAATTAACGTATATGTGGACCCCAACAGGTTCTGTTGGTTTTCTTCGTGTTATTAATAATAAAATTGAGTTTTTGGGGGACGTGCATATACCTGAATATAAACCAATGAATGAGATGGAAGGTTTTGGTACGAGTGTTTCAATTTGTGTTTTTAAGTCCGGATCTGTTTTTGCAGCAGTAGGTCAACCCTATTACAGTGATTGGAGAAATGATATGGTTCATATATATAGAAAAAGTCGAACGGGGAAAAAATTTGTTTTTATAAAAACACTATACGGTCCAAAAAATGCTAACTTTGGTGCCTCTGTTTCCATGTCGGAAGGTAAATTACTTGTAGGTGCTCCACTTGCAGATGGGGGTAAAGGTGCGGCTTATATTTATACCATGAACCCAAGTGATTATTACGATTGGGGTGATGGAAAAAAGATAGTACCCGGAGAAAACGATATCATAAAAGGAAGTTGGGATGAATTGAGTATTTCTCTCGAAGAAGGCGATAATTTTGGTGAAAGTGTATCTCTTAGTAATAACGTAATGGCTATAGGTGCTCCAGGTAAAACAGTATATAGAAAAGACAGAAAAACTAGTTTGTTTAATACAGAATATGATAAGCTAGAAGAAATAGGGTCTGTATATATTTATGATAAATTAAAAGATCAACCAGGTAAATGGGCACAAAGTATTATTATGCCACATTTTTATTATTCTCCATTTGATTTAACTACAGAATCAGAAATTGTGAATGGGAAAAGTGAAACGCGAAAGTCAGGGGGGTTTGGTTTTGAACAAACGTACCTAGATAAAAACGATAAATATAACGATGATGAAGATTATGTTACGTGGCAAAATCGTTCTGATTATGACAGTAGTTTTGGATCGAACGATCCTAGAAATATGAGGTTTGGTAGTTCGGTTTCTATTGATAATAATAAATTGGCTGTTGGTGCACCATACGAAGTAACATACTATAAGGAAAACGATGGTAAAAATTCGGCTGGAAAAAGTAATACGGGTTCAGTCTCGTCGTATACGCGCAACTGGCGTACGGGTGTATGGACACTGGTTCAAGAGTATCAAGATGTACTTGGACAAGCTGAATCTTTAGAAACAAAATCTAGATTCGGTACATCCGTGGATGTAGATAGCGCGGGTAATCAGATAGCGGTTGGGGTACCTGGGTACACGCCATTTTATAATAGAAAAGAAAACACTGGTCGTGCTATGGTTTATAGTCACGATAATGATTCAAATCAAGATCTTATAGCGGGTCGAAAATTGTGTAATTCGATGGTGAGATTTGTTGATAAAGATAATAGAACAGAATTTGCAAACAAACTTGGTCCTTGGGAGAATGTTGGACGTAGTTCTATTTCTGCAGGAAAAAGTAATATCTTAAAAAACAATGAACGTGTAGGTGTAATTGATGATGAAGCTGAATATATGACCATAAATGCTGTTAGTAGTGGTTCACTGCTTAATCCTGCCGCTTCATGTGAAAACGTGATGCCAGGTCCACCACCTGTACCAACATTTAATCAAGAACTATCTGCTATAGATAAAAGTGTTACCATTAAATTTACAGATATTACGAACGCACACGAATCGTATACGTTACAAATTGAACGCGAAGATGGGACTGTTTTAAAAACAAAAAAATTAAACGTAGGAGATACTTCAATTACATTATCATACCAAGAATCTTCGTACGCAACGTATAAATATGTTATTAAACTAATTTATGAAGATGACATAATATCGACAAGTATAAACTCGTTAGAAGTTAAGCCACCTCAGTATACACCCCCGAGTCAAAGTAGTGGTGGCAGAGGTGGTGGATACGGTGGCAGAGGCGGTGGATACGGTGGCAGAGGCGGTGGATACGGTGGCAGAGGCGGTGGATACGGTGGTAGTCCACCTCCTCCTCCACCTCCACCTCCTCCTCCAAGACGAGGTGGTCAGTAAGATACATAATTTTAAAATAAAAATAAATAGTAATAATAGAAAAAGATGATTTTGATTCTTATTATGTGTTGTTGTTTACTTTCAATAGTAATTGCGGGTGCATATTTTTATAAAAACCGTGGTGAATTTACAGCTGAAATAACACCTATGAATCTTATAGAAACTTATAATCCCGCCGAAGCTTCAGGGCGATCAGGTGCTGTTAATGTTGATGATTATACAGCCTTATCTAAAAACGTTGATGTTGGTATAAAATTTGAAAATACAGAAGACGGTTTAGACTTGGATGAAATAATTGCTCGTCGATACATAGGAGATGAGAAAAAACAGGAAAAAACTATTAAAAAAACCGACGAACCAAAAATGTTTAAAAAGAACGCAGTCAGTAAGATTGTTTTTAGTGGTATAGATAGTGAAGGTATTAATGCAGTTGGTGACAATAAAGTCAGACTTTTTTATAAACAAAAACTTACGGGTGTTGAGATGGAATTAACACCTAAAGATATAGCCGCGATACCAGTTACTGAAGAAGAGTTGACAGAAACACTTGGTTTACAAGAAAAGAAAGTCACTTTGTTAGAACCAACACTTTCTAAAGATGACGATAAAAAAGCTGAAATTACGAGTGAATTTTTGAATAAAGGGTACTATATGTTTTTTGATGGTGCCGGTAAAATTGAAGATTTGGTTACAGGACTTGATGCTGATGCTGATGCTGCTACAAAGGTTACGATTATACCTGCTACTCAAGGCGGTGATAATTCCAAATTTAAAATTAAGATAAAAGGTGGTGATAGTGGTAATGATAAATTTTTTGCATACACGGATACTGATGTTACTTTACCACGCGAAGTTGGTCTTTCGGAAGATAGTACTAAATCTATAGTATGGGAATTACTAGAAAGTTCAAAACCTGATTATATACGTCTTAGCCCTACGGGTACGAATGATGAAGGTGAAGAATTCCTTATGTACGATATGCGAGATAAGGTGGATTCGAGTAATCACAAATTAGTGGTTGAAAATATTGTAAATATGACAGGTCTTGAATATAAATGTAATTATCAATCTATGGATATTTTGTTATCCGAATATGAAAGTTCGAGTACATTTACCCCGTGTGTAAACGAATAATTCACACATTTTTACTTTTTATCGAGGTAAACATGTTTGGAATAAAAATAAAAATGTATAATATAAATAAACATGGAAAACAAATATATTTACGGTGCTGTTGCACTTCTTGTTATTCTTGTTATTCTATTTTTGATTATGAGAAAAAAAGGAAGTGATTCATCTACTTCTACCGATGATAAGAGGGATACAGTCGGACCAACCATTGAGGTTGGTAATTTACAGGCTACTCAAAACCCGGATAAATCCGATAATACGACTGAGAAGACTTCATCGTATATTATTCGAGCGAGTGAGGGGTACGCAGAGGAAGGTGATTTTGATGATAAGGAACTTTCTAAGAATATTCAATTAAGTTTAACGTGGAATAACGGCGGTGGTTTTGACGACGTTGAAAAAATTATAGTTAAATGGGAACAGCAAGTACCTGATGATGATGATGCTACTAAAACTAAAAATGAGGTAAGAATGACAGAAACAATAATTAAAGGTACTGATACTATTACATATTTTACGCAATATTCATCTAATCTTAGTCATACATTTACCGCGAATATGAAAAACCCAGTGGGTGATAACGCAGCACTGCCAGTAGACGACGATAAAAAGTTTAGTGCCGTTGGTACAAATATGATTCACGTTTACTATATTGACAAGGACAAGAATGAAGTTAGATTAACACCCGAGGATGTACAAACGTATGTTGTTACGGTCGACGATCTTTCTGCAACAAAAGATTTATTATCTGCTAAGACGTATATTTACAAACCTACAACTGGTGGTGCAACTATATCTGCGACTATAACTGATAACGAGTACTACCTGTATAGCGTCGGAATTAAAGAAGATATAATTAAACATATTGATCCTACAAAATCTGGTAAAATTGTTATATTACCTGAAGGCGAAAATGCGGATAATGATATTGTTCGCTTAAGAGTGAAGTTGGACAATGATGTTAAAAAATATTTTCTTAAAAGGGCAACTGAAACTGGTCTAATATCAATTGTGGAAACAGGTGATAGGACGACTTTTGATGAATCTTATAAATTTTCAACTGTTGTTGGTAAAGACAATGATCATATACGATTTAGACGAACGGGGGATAATCATAAAGACAAATTCATGATGGTTGATTTTAAGGATGCTGATAAAAAATTAAAAATTAAAAATTATACTTCAATCGATGATTTGTGTACAAACAATTCTCTTGATTTTATACTTTCTAAAGATAAAATTGACAATAGAGCTGCTAATTGCACAGAATAAGAATAGGACTTAAAGAACACCCAAGTTGAAAATATATAAAGTAAAAAACAATTATTATAATAAAATGACTACTGTATCTACTAATAAAAATATTGACGTCATTCGTGATAACAACGTCTTGATGGAATACGTTGGTAAAAATACAAATGAATTAAAGCAAATGCTTTTAAAATTTATGGGGGAATCTGAACGAAGAGACTCCGAATCGGCAAAAATGATTACTCTTTTAACCAATGAAGTTAATGTTTTGAAAGAAGAATATACCAAGACTAATATATTGCTTGACAGTATGAAAGATAAACTTGAAAAATACGAACCTACCAAACGTGTTTCGAAGAAATCCAGGGACGATTCTACACGGGTTCAATGTTCGTGTATGACAACTAAAGGTACACAGTGTACACGATTTGTTTACGGTGGTGAAACCGTGTGTGTGATGCATAAAAGAATGCAAAACAAAAACGATTTAAATAATAAACCTGTTGAAAGTGAAGTCGTTGAAAGTGTGGATGTTGTGAAAGATACAAAAGAAAATTCTAATGTTAAAAAAGGGGGGAAAAGAGGGAAAAAACCGAGTCTTAAAAAAACTAAAGATCCCCCACCTATGCATAACCACGAACCGGGTGAAAAACCTACACACCCATGTTCTTTGTGTGAATCTCACGGTGATATATTTGATCCAACTTTACCTGACCATGAATTTACGGGAACAGTTGTCGATGGTAAAACATTAGAGGAACGCTTAAGAATTGCTATAGAGGAGGAGGAACAGGAAAGTAATCTTACCTCAAATACACACACTACTACAAGTGTTAAACCTGAAAAAAAGTCATGGGCTGACATGGCAGATGAAGATGATGATATTATTTAAAACGGCGAATACGTTATATACTTTTTAAAATTTAAATCGATACCTCTTTAAAAAATTATAGTTTTTTAAACAGTTATATTTTAATAAAATTAATTTTTACTTTTTTCTTAAATTTTTGTTTTAACACCTTGTACAAATGGGTTTAAATTAATGATAGATTGCATTTTTTTACGTTCCAAAACACCCGCTACACACAATTCCTGCCATTGGTGTAATGAGATTTTGGAATCTTTTAATTCCTTCATAGTTTTTTCACTTTTTGTTAATATTCTTTCATCTAGTTTTTCGTCGGCAGCTCTCATGAGATAGAATGTCATCGCTGTTATATCACTGTCTGTAAACGTCTCCTTACTTTCATCACTGTTTATACTATCCGAATCGGATTTACCCAAATATGTTTTGGAGAAACAATCCTTAACAAGTTTTCTGAGTTCTTCAAAGTCTAAATCACCTTCACCACTTTCGTCGGCTTCTTTGAATACCCTTGACGCAACACATGCTTGTGCGGCATATTGTGCAGCTTCCTTAGCAACGTCAAACTCTTCTTGTATAATACTTTTGTATATCGGTGACTTTTCTTTCATCAAGTATTTAGCAATAAATCCAACAACTGATGAAGCGACACCCAAAAGAACCAAACCTGAAGTCAATTGGAGTAAAACAAATACGTAATTGACTTCACCCACCAAACCACTTTGTTGAATATCGATTAAAATACCGTACCGGTAGAAGTCTGTATATATACCATTTGGTTGTCCCGTTGTTAAATTAACAGGGTTGTTTATATCAAAAATTGTGGTGTTTGGTAACTGTTTATAGTATATTTCATTACCTTTCGAAAACCATCCCAATTTTGGTTCAACATTAACTATGGCATATATATCTTTTTTACCTATATTCGTTTTATCTGTGTGTAAGTGATAATTATGATATTTAATTTTAATGTTCAATCTTACACCACTTGTTCTTACGTATGGGTAATTATCAATATCCTGTCCAGCTCCATTAAATCCCGATACTTGTGTCGCCGCACCTTCAGATACTTGTTCGTTTAATGGTTTATCAAGATCAATACCCGCTATATCTAACCATTCAGACATTTTTAAACGTACGGAACTACCTTCTTCGAATGTATATAAATTTTCATCCGAACCCGGTTTTCGGATATACGTTACCGGTTTGGGACCAGAATCTACAGAAGAGTCGTAATAGTGGTTGAACGCAAAAATACTATCCTCTATACCCGTTGATAGGAAGTTTGCTGACGTGGAGTGTATGCATTGATCCATTTCTTCTATACATTCTTCTATACCATTGGGTTCTTTTAAACACCCCGTATCTGGTGTACTGTATCTCTGTTTGAGTGTTTGTGATATATGTGTGGTGAAAAACATTACGTTACCGGATGGTAATTTTGAAATCAATTCTGCACCCGCGTAATATACACAAATTGGTACTTTGTAATACCAATCCACAGAATAGTTAAATGCA
>Ga0115557_1001107_pt1 | contig 18581 bp, 10 predicted proteins | sample COGITO_mtgs_1104_FD_87280 | JGI IMG/M metagenome (GOLD analysis project Ga0115557, IMG submission 87280) | Pelagic marine microbial communities from North Sea - COGITO_mtgs_110421 | ecosystem: Environmental > Aquatic > Marine > Epipelagic | place: Germany:Helgoland, sampling site Kabeltonne...
CTGCTCGTTTACGTGTAGACATTCACTCGTATAATAACAGAGTATATTTGATAGTAAAGTAAAGACAACAACAGCGACGAGATGGGACGCGCGGGTAAATCTAAAAACAATCCCAACGCATCATCATCAGGTGGAGCCGGCGGCAGAGGAGGAGGAGGTAAAGGCAGAGGTAAAGGCAGAGGCAAGAACCACCACGGCGCGACTTTGAATCCACCGTGGGCGAGGAACAGTCGAGGATTTGGAGGTGGTGGTTTTTGTTCTTGCGTGAACGAAAACTGCGAAAGACGACACGAGGGCGGTGAGAGAAAAGGCAACGGTTCAGACGACGACGACGAAGAAGAAGAAGAAGAACAAAAAAGAAAAGCAAACACTACTTTCCCAGTGCCATTGGCGATGTGGGATTTAGGCCAGTGCGATCCAAAAAGATGCACGGGAAGAAAGTTACACAGATTAGGATGTTTAAAGGAGTTGCGATTATCGCAACGATTCCCTGGTGTCGTTTTAACGCCAGACGCGACGGAACACTTATCGCCGGCGGATTACGACTTGATTCGCTCTGACGGGTTAGCCGTCGTGGACTGTTCGTGGAACAGACTTGAGGATGTACCTTGGAACAAAATTCACGGAGCAGCACCACGTTTGCTACCTTGGATGGTAGCCGCGAATGGGGTTAACTACGGTAAAGCCTGTAAATTATCGTGCGCGGAAGCCTTAGCCGGTGGATTGTATTGCGCCGGGTACGGCGACGCCGCGAAACAATTGATGAACAAGTTCAAATGGGGACACGGCTTCATCACTTTAAACGAAGAGCTTTTGGAGACGTATTCCGAATGCGCCACCGCCGAGGACGTGAAAAAAGCTCAAGACGAATGGTTGGCAGGTCCAAAGTTAAAAGAAGGCGAGCTGACGAGAGAAGAGCGAATACAACAGATGCTTTTTCCGCCGAGTGATTCGTCGTCATCGGAAGAAGAGGAAGAAGAAGAAGAAGAAGAAGAAGAAAAAGGGGGAGAAAAGGAATTTGGTAGTAATGATAATGATAGTATCAGTAGTGATAGCGATAGTGATAACGATAGCAAAGCGCTTGGTAAAGGCGTAGAGAACCTCGTAATATAGTTTGTATAATGTAATGATAAAATTTACAGCGGCTTGGATGCTAACACCGTTCTATGTCTCGGGTCCGTTTGTTCTTGATGCGCGTGCTCGAACCCGTTCGCTTTCAGCATGTTCACGACATTTATGGTGTAATACTCGTTCGAGTGCGGCTCCGTGGATTTCATCAACGTGAATAAGGCTGGTGGAAGCTTTTGAATTACCGCAGATTGCGGGTTGTTATCCGTCATAATGAACGTACCACCCGGACGCAAGATGCGAAACGCTTCCTTCATCAAAGCATCCGTCGCCGTTTCCGGACACTCGTGAATCACAAATGCTAACGAAACGACATCGACGGAATTGTCAGCCATCTTTGTGTCTTCGCCTTTGCCGTGAACCCACACCCTTTGACTTGAATCGGTTTCTTGTTCATCTCGTAACGAGGCAACGGCGAGCATGTGCGGAGACAAATCCATGCCGATTGTTTTAGCCGACGGAAACTGTCTCGAAATATACCTCGTGCTCATACCCACGGAGCAACCAATATCGACAATAACCTCCGGTTCGACATTGGTGGCATTGTATTTTTCGCGATGATCTCGCAAAGTTGTCGTGTACGAATCCCGCAATCGTTGTTGCGCTTCCATAGCGGTGATGCGTTCTTTCGGATACACTCTCAATGCCATCGAGTACGTCGCCGACTCGGCTTCGCAGGCCGCCAACCAACACAAGTTCCCTTCCGTGTAAGCGTGGAATGGTTTTAAATAATATTCTGGATATTCCATCGAGCTGATTTCAATCTCATTAAATTTTGCTTGCAAGCGTTCGTCCTTTTGTAACTCTTCCGCGACTTCTCTCCACTTGATGCCGTTCTTTTCCGCGGTATCAATCAGCGTTTTCCTCGCCATTGGTTTCATGATAACTTCGTAAAGAAATTTGTTGGAAATCGCGGCATCGACGGCTTTGGATAAGATATCATCTCCGGCCCAATCTGGTTTCAACTTATCTTCTACGATCTGATTGTTGTTGGTGGTGTTATTGTTGGACCTAGCTTTCATACCGTCCATCTTTCTGTTCCTCGTCCTCGTCGTCGTCGTCGTCGTCTTCAACGATGAGGAAGAGGATGACGATGAAGAAGAAGAAGAAGAATCACGTCTTCGCTTATCGTTATTATTACCATTTTGTATCGTCGCGGCGAGGGATGAAGATAACGATAAAAGAGACATACTGTGCTGACGATATCGTTGATGTTTTGATGATTTAAAATCTGCGTGTCCGTGTGTGTGTGATGTGTAGTAAACTTTTGTGACGCTGGAAGGAGAGAGAAAGATACGCTTTTTGTGGTTTGTATGAAAAAAGATATCTGGCAAGTCAGAGACAGGTGACAGGGACAAGATTTCGACGAAAGGTGTTGTTCTTGTTGAGAGTAAAAGTGGTAGTTTTGTTACACAGAGTATTATTAAAAAAGACAATCGATGATGAACTCCTCGCGGGTTAATTCGTCGTCGTCGTCGTCTTTTTCTTCTTCTTCTTCTTCTTCTTCTTATCCGTCGTATTCGTCATTTTCGCGCTCTCTTCGGCGTGTATTTTCACGCCAAACTTTTCGTCTTTCCGTCGCAGCTTTTCTTGAACTTGCTCTACGTACTTTCTGAGTTTTGGTTTTACTTTACCCATGTGCTGGTCCCCGGCGATTCCTCTCATGTTAGCGTAAAACCTATTGAACGGATTCTTCGACTTCTCCTTACGTCGCACCCACTTATCCATTTTCTCTAACCGTTGGTACTCTTTAACTTCTAAATATGCCGGCTCGACTGGGCTACCGTAGTACTTATCGAAAACGTTTCTACGCGCGTACTGCTGAAACGGCTGCTTCGTTCCAGAGAATTTACTCCAATCGATCGTATCGGGGGATATTTCTCCACCGTTACCCATGCACGTGGTACATAAAAGAGTACCTCGGCCTCTACAGAATCTACACGGCCACGTGTCGCCTTTTTCAATCTTTCTATCCCAGCCTAAAAAACGCCCTTCATCGTCGAATTCATCCTCTGGAAACTGTCCGACGACTTTTCCGAACCCTTTGCACTGTTTACACTTCATCTCTTTGCACCCCCCGCACTTGTAACAATCGTGCCATTTCGCAGCTTTGAACACATCCTTCATCGCGACGACGGACGTTCCCAAGGCGACTACCTGTGCGTGTGTGTGTATATATATATATAAATAAAGAGAGAAAGACAGTCAGAAGGAGTACTATTACACGCGATTCTTTACTCTGCAGGAGAGAAGAAGAAGAAGAATAAGAACAAGAAGAGACTTTTTGTCTTTGGCGGCGGTGGATGATTTCGAGAGAGAGAAAGAGAGAGAGAAGAAAAAGAAAACCTCTCTTCTCTTAAAATCTATGCGCGTGTTTTTTTGTATGAGACGACGCACCTTTCCTACGGTGATGCAGATCTGCGCTATCGGGTCTTCCGGCCCTTCCGGTGCACCCTCTACTCCCATTCTTATTTACTTTACTTTACTTCACGTCGTCGTATAACTTCTGTGTGTTTCAATAATGAGGAGATAAAAATTTCGTGTGTGTGTGTTGTTCTTTTCTTCTTTCTCCCGTTTTCTTTTTTTTCGATTGTTTTTGATGGTCTTTCGCGCGATCGTCGCAACGAACGAAGAATGTCAAAAATCAGATCCCATCGACGAGCCGTCAAAAGAATTTTGCGCATTGTCCTCCGCTCTTTCTCTTTCACAATCAAAGAACGACCCCGCAGATCAATATATACGGAGTATTTTAACGCTAAGTACAATTCACACCCACACACAAACGCATTCAAAAGAAAGAATAATCGATCATCATCATCATCATGGGAGGAGGCGACCACAACAAAATCGACTTCGACGAAGACAAAAGAATGAAATTCGAGACGTCGAAAGAGGTGAACATCACCTCCACGTTCGATGGTATGGGGATAAGAGAAGATTTACTGAGAGGGTTGTACGCGTACGGGTTCGAAAAACCATCCGCGATTCAGCAAAGAGCGGTTTTGCCAATCACGAGCGGGAGAGATGTCATCGCGCAAGCGCAATCGGGCACCGGGAAAACGAGCATGATTTCCTTGTCCTTGTGTCAAATGGTCGATATAACGCAAAGAGAAGTGCAAGCTTTGGTGTTATCCCCGACGAGAGAATTAGCGGTACAAACCGAGAAAACAGCGTTGGCGCTCGGGAATTACATGAACGTTCAAGTGCACGCGTGCATTGGTGGACGTTCTATAGGCGAAGACATTCGAAAATTAGACTACGGCGTGCACATAGTTTCCGGGACGCCGGGGAGAGTCTTCGATATGATTAAAAGACGCAACTTGAGAACGAAGAATATTAAAACGTTGATTCTCGATGAAGCCGACGAGATGTTAAACAAGGGATTCAAAGAGCAAATATATGACATATATCGATACCTCCCGCCGGAGACGCAAGTCGTTTTAATATCTGCGACGCTTCCGAATGAAGTTTTAGACATGACGTCAAAGTTCATGACGGATCCGATTCGAATTTTAGTCAAGAGAGATGAGTTGACGTTAGAAGGTATCAAGCAATTCTTCGTCGCGGTAGAAAAGGAGGAGTGGAAGTTTGATACGCTGTGCGATTTGTACGATACTTTGACCATCACGCAGGCGGTTATATTTGTAAACACGAAGAAAAAAGTAGATTGGTTGACGGAAAAGATGCGAAAGAATAATTTTACGGTGTCGTCTATGCATGGCGACATGCCGCAAAAAGAGAGAGAAGCCATCATGGCGGAGTTTAGAGGTGGAACGACGAGAGTATTAATCACCACGGACGTTTGGGCCAGAGGTATCGACGTCCAACAGGTCTCTTTGGTCATAAACTACGATTTGCCAAACAACCGGGAAAACTACATCCACAGAATCGGTCGTTCCGGGAGATACGGCAGAAAAGGCGTGGCGATTACATTCTTGAAAGCGGAAGACACGCAGGCGCTGAGAGACATCGAGCAGTTTTACTCGACGCAAATCGATGAAATGCCCGTGAATGTAGCTGATTTGATTTAAAGCGTGTAATATATTAAAACAATTCATCGTCGTCGACACGCAAACTATCATCAAACTATCAATTTGGGTGGTACGAGTATATTTTTCTACATAATTTGGCATTTTGTTTTTCCCACACAAGAATTCAGACACGCATCACTCCTCATTCGTCACTCTACATACTGCTCAAATAATAATGAGCTCACGCGGTGGTGAAGGAGACGAAGGACACCTCCTCATCGAAGAGGACATGGGAGACGTCCTCTCTCCGGAGGAGATTTCTGACTTAATCACAAAGTACAGCGGACACGAAATCGTGAAAAATGTGTTGGAGTGTGCCTCTTTGGAGGAACTCAACGAGAAAGCCTCGATTGCGAACGATCGACTGCACAAACTCGAAAACGAATCCATCAAACAACACGCGAAAGAGTGCGATAACTTGGTACTCTTACAGGAGAAGATTCATGACTGCGACGAAACGCTCGCGCACATTGAAAACGTTTTATCAAACTTCCAAACGAGTTTAGGCAAAATCAGTGGAGAAATATCAAACTTGCAAAGCTCGTCCAGTCACGTCACACAAAGATTATTGGAGTGCAAAGAGACTGAATTAGCACTCGGGGAATACGTAGAACAGCTGACGATATCGCCAGATTTAATCGCGAAAGTTTTGTCCACGGAAGTTGGCGACGGCACTGAGTACATACAAGTCTGTAAAGCGCTTTCGGAGAAACTCATATTCAAGAGAGACGTGAAACGAAGAGGCGGCCAAGACGCGACGTACGCGGCGTTTACGGACATCGAATCCGAGTTGGAACGACTGCGAATCAAAGCTATTCAAAAAGTTCGCGATTTCTTTATCCAGAAGTTTCATTCATTGAGGAAGCCGAAAACGAACATTCAGCTGTTGCAAACAAACGTCTTGAAAAAGTATAAACCTCTCGTGGATTTCCTTCAAGTGCACGGCGCGGATATTTTTCGAGAAATCAGAGCATTATACGTGGAAACGATGGGTAAAGTGTTGAAGACAGCGTTACAAAACTATATTTCTGCGCTTAGCGTACTTAAACTCGAATCGGGTTCTACGTCGAAGAACAAGACAGGTCAATACATCGGTGACGTCGATGCCTCGGCTTCTTCTTCGTCAGCAACGTTATTGTCTGCATCAACGTCTGCCAATAACGCAAGTGGTGGTGTCGGCGGTGGCAGCGGTAGTCACTTCTTATCATCGCTCGGACAGGGAAGCGGTATCGCCGGTTCTATACCAACGACCAACGATGGAAGAAGTGCGCATACAAACTTCTCCCTAGGAAAGCGCGCAAATATTCTTGCGAATATAGAAACGGCTGCGCCAATCATAGCGCACTCGATTTCGGGTTCTAAACTTCCCTGGGAAGCACTGTTTCGAAGTTCACAAAAATTATTAGTCGACATGGCAACGTTTGAATACTTGTTTTGCATAGATTTCTGGAAAGGCGACTCACAAATCTTCCGCGACGTGTTTGCGCAACCGTTACAAGCGATGGATGAATACGTGCAAAGTTGTATCAATACGAATTTTGACGCCATCGGATTAGCGCTGGCTATATTGATCAACCGCGGTCACCAAAAATTGATGCAAAGAAGAAGAATCCCTTCCTTAGATTTGCACCTAGACAAGGTCAACATCATGCTGTGGCCAAAGTTTAAGATGGTTTTCGACGCGCACATAAAATCTGTAGTTTCGGCGTGTGAGAATGCGAAAAATCAAACGAAATTGTTTGTTGATGATGTTTCCGCGCATTACGTCACGCGACGGTACGCAGAGTTTACGGCATCTATGACGGTTTTGTCAAAATTAGAGGGTGGCGATAACCAGTTGCGAAATAACTTGGAGCGTTTACGAAAGGCGCAGTACGATTTACTCGTCAAACTCGCAGAGCGATTCACCACGCCGAAACGTCGTTCGTGCTTTTTGTTGAATAATTACGATTTGATCCATCAGATCTTGAGCACAGATGAAAACTTAGAGCACGAACTCGGATTCTTTGACGAACAGCTGATCATAGAGACGGATGCTTTCGTCCAGATTGAACTAGAAACGCATTTTGGCGACGCGTTACTACAAATTGAAAGTTTAGAATTCGGCAAATCTTCGCCGGACGTGGCGGTGGAGCAATCGATACAAATTTTGAAAGCGTTCTCGGAGCAGTGGAAACAACAAATTACAAAGATAAATAGCGAAATCGTGTCGCTCTTCTCCAACTATAATCGAGGTATGGATATTTTGCAGCGAACGCTGAGTTCCTTACTTGTCAAGTACACGGATGCGTGTGAAAAAACAAGCGCGAGTGGAGAGGAGGCGAAGAAAACTGTGGATGCGATTCGAGTGACCAATGCGGCATTCTTGTTTGAGTGTAAGCGATATGCGCGAGCTAAATAAGTATAGGATGTAGATTTTGGGAAACCGTTGGCCTCGTTTTGACCAACTGGACGGCGTTTTTTTTCAGATATAGCATAGAGGTTGTAAAATAATATAATATAGATTGGTTCCAGGTACCTGGTACCTGGGTACCACTGGTATACATTAATGCTATTCTAATCTAGCAATTACTATTTAAAGCTCTGCTGCTTATTGCCAGCTCGCGGGAAGGCTCTGGACTTCAAATTCGTTTTCCCGAAGGGCTCAATCCATTCACCGCCGTCGAACCCTTTTTTGCCTTTTATCGCGTCGAGTCGTTTCTGCTCGGTTATTTTCTTCAACATGTCCGGACCCTTCAGTATCTCTGCGTGCACGGACTTAATTCCGAGCGTCTTTTGCGTTTGTTCTACGATCTCATTGTGCGATTTCGCTCCTTTAGTCAATCTTTTGAAGTCCGCCTGCTTCTCTTTTTCCATCTGTATGCGCTCATCCTCTTCTGCGTCCGAATCTGCATCGGAATCATGGTTTAAACTAAAACCTCCTCCGTTTGACATCATCATCGCCTTCTTTTGGCGCTTACGTAAGGCAGCTCGCGCTTTCATTGCTTCTTCTTTGATGCTCATGCCGCCGTTACCATCCTCGTCTTCATCATCTTCGTCATTCATGAGCTCGCCGTCGTGCGTTGAGCCAAAACCGAGTTTTTGGGTTGTTTTCGTGCGTATCGGTGCCGGTAAAGATACTCCACCGGCAATTTCGATGCGCTTCGATTTGTCTTTATTTCGATCGGCGATACTTTTCAGTAAAACGTCATTTGACTTCCGTTTCTTGCCTTTCTGCGCACTCTTATTCTCGATTTCTTCTCCATCCCGTCTTCTGTCACCGTAACCACCAGATGCCGCAATGGAATGGTACATGGGGAACACGTTTTGTCTATTGCTTACTAACTCTGTTTGGATGTGATCCGCCATGTCCTTGGCTGCTTTTGCGTGAGCATCGCTATCATCATCGTTATCCTCGTCGGAAGTCGACATCATCATCATCATTTTCATCATGCCTCCCGCTTTTTTCTTTGTTTTCTTCTTCGTTGTATCCGTATGCTTATCGGTTGCTTCCACCGGTGCTGCTCTTCCTCCTCCGCCTCCTCCGCCTCCTCCTTCATCTCCTCCATCGGTACTCTTTTTCAAGTCTTTCTTATCATCCTTTTCTTTCACTAACAACATAGCTGCTTCGTGTTCTCTGCGAAAAAGTTCGCCGGCAGAAGGAGCGGCATTCACTGGAGAGCCTCTTTCTACGGCGCTTTTGATAATATCCGCAATGACGTGACTGAATTTTGCCACGAGTGAAGACTCACCTCTCGCTGTTGACACTACATCACGCGCCACTTTTGGTTGCTCTGACGCTAAACGAAGCATCAAATGGCGAGGCATTACAAATCCTAAGCTCTCATCGTTCGCTCGCGCGCAATCGTCTCTCCACTTGAATAATGCTTCCATGGCCGCTTGAGCGACGGGCGATTTCAAAATTTCTTGCGAAAGCTGCGCCTGCTGCGCCGACCGAGATAAAGTATTTCCGTGTCCGCTACCGCCACCGCTACTCGCATTTGCAGATTTCATCAAGTCCTCGTGATAGGACAAGTCCGTGATCACTTGCGGCTCGTATGTCAATAAGCACACGTCTCGGGATTTCAGAAATACCGATTGAATGCATTCAACGCCACCTTTTGCATAGAGCTCTTGCTTCAATCGATCGTGCACATACAACAATGAGTGCGTATCGCTACGCGCATAGTTTATCATTTCGCGACTCAAAGGTCTGAGACGCCAATCTGCGAGTTGATACTTCTTTTCTGCCTTTATCCCACAATATTGTTTTAGAAGATACGCCAATCCGAAAGAAGGAAGTTCTAAAGTACGCGCTGCTTGTCCGGTATCAAACATGTTCACGACGTATATGCCAAAATCTCGTTGCAGCCATATCATGTCCGAATTCGCGCCGTGGAACACCTTCAACTTTTCTTCGTTTTCAAAGTGACGTCCGAGCGCCGGTCCAATCAAGTGACGGAGCCTTAAAGCGTCCACGACAAAGTCTTGTTCGCGCGTTGATATTTGGATGAGACACGTAAAACCTCTGTAGGTACGATACGAGTGGTGCTCTAAATCAACTGCAAAGATTGGTGCCTTTGAGAGCACTCCTTCGAGTTCCTCTAAACCATTTTCGTTATCGACGAACGTAGCTGGGTTCTCCTCGTTCGTAGGGGTTGGCAAAATCGGATCTGAACATCTCAATTCCCACAACTGTGCAGTTGTGCGGTCACCAGCGCTATTATGATTTTTATCAACGTAATCTTCGATCGAATTATATTTGAACGAATCGAGCAAAACCGAAGCTAATGGATGTTTCGACTCTTTCGACGCCGACGTTGACGCTTTTCCTTTGCCTCGAGGTGGGGGCAGCACGAAATTCATATCTGTTTCCGTGCGGTTATCCACGACATCTTTGAACGCCTCTTGAGGTCGAGAAATGGACGAACCGCCTCCATGAAATGCTGCGTTGCGGATGTTCTTCTTCCCACTCGCGTCGTTTTTGGTCGCCGCATCATTCTGTGTGCTCTGGGCCAACTTTTCGTTATTCGCCGCCGAATCCCCTCGTGCACGCATGATGTGTTCGTCTATTTTATCGCACTGTTCGTCATTTTTAGCGATTAATTCTTCGAATACGCGCTCTATGCGTGCATTCTCATCATCATCATCCTCGTCCTTCTTTTCTTTCATTTCCTTAAGAAACTTTTCACGTATCAAAGTTTCCGCGCGTTCCGCCGCACAGTCTATCTCTTTTGCCAACGCGATTTTCGAGAAGAAGAAATCCCCTCCTGCAGGGTACTCCACATCAGCCAACGACGACGACAGAAAAGACGCGGTGATTTTGTCGTCGCTCATTTCGTTACGCGTGGAGACGAGACGGATTTATGTTCTCTTGATATTATTGTTTCCGCAGCATTACGCGGGTGATTTTTTAATCCTTGTGTGTGCTTACGAAAAGTGTGGAAGGAAGTCGCTGTCTAAACAAAAAAGTGCAGAAACTGCCACAAAGATTATCTCACACCACAACACCACAAAACAAAAAACACCCATCAGTCGAGATCACAACACGATCGCACACGTAACATCCATCTTCTAAAAGGTATCAGAAGATTAGATCGAGGACGGCGAACCAGATAGGAGTGTTGTATTCGCTCGTCGTCGTGTTTAGCAGCACTCTGATTCGAAGAAGACGCGAAGATTGAAGATGAGGATAAAAACCACCTTCTTCTGCGTTTGCTCTTTCACCATCCTCGTGCACACGTTCAGCAGCTCTGTGCTTCAAGTCACAGCGCTCGATGTGGAAGGATGTTTGACGTACAGATGGCAACCACGAGAGAAACCTGGCTTTCACGTCTCAAACTCCTCGATTCAACGAACGCCAAAGCCACCACTCGGGTGCGAAAAATTACGAAAGTATGTAGACGAATTGGAAATCGGATACGTCGTCGTTGATCCGCTGCACGATCCGCACGAATTTGCATCTGAATTAAAAGCAATAGCTGGAGGAAACGACGAAAAAGCGATGAATAAAAAGGAAATTGTCGTGATTATTGAAGACGAAGCGCCGGGAAAGCCCTCCGGCGGTGGGCTTTTACATTCGCTCGGCGAAAAGGCGCATGACGAGAAACGACACGCGGAGATTTGGACAAACACCCTCAAAGGTGATAATCATTATCTCGTGTACAGTTCTTCTGTTTTGGGACGCGCGCGAAGCTGGAACAGAGGAGCTACCATGGCGCACGCGGCAAAGTATGTTGTTTTGGCTACTGGTCATTCACTCCATGCGGCGACACCAGAGTGGGTGGCCAATGCCGTCGCCTTGATGGAGGAGCGTAAAGGTATGGTACTAGTAGGAGGGAGAGCGTATGGAAAGTTATTAGCGTCGTCTGCCAAGAAATCATCCAGCAGCAGCAGTTGGTTTGGTCGTAAACGTGCACTGCTCGGAGAGATGGACGAGGAGGACGAGGAAGACGAGGAGGGAAGACAGGATGAAGGAGTGTCTGGAAGAAGTGTCAGTAGCAGCATGGAACGATTCGGCGCCACGTTCACGCCTGGTTTATCATCGGATGCACCGGTTATCGTGCGAAGGCAAGCGTTTGTGAATCTCGGACGATTTGCCCGGACCATATGTCCGAAAAAAGGTGCGTGTCAAGGGAACGTCGTGGAGGAACTCGCCGCCAGAGCCTGGCTCGCCGGTTACGAAACTGCGCTGTTGCCCACAGACAAAGATACGAAGGAAGAAGTATCGTGCGATGAGAGTTTAACCAACGACGTTTTATCCTCAGAAGATATAGAGACAATCTCGAGACGCGTCAAAGGTGCCTCGAGCGTTGACGGCAATGATTTACCCGTTGTTCCGTTCCAAAATGGTGAAGAGGGAGATGAAACGGCGACTTTATGGTTCGATTACGCACCCATACAAGGTAAGTGCAGACCGTTAGCGGAACCGGAAGATGAATGGACGGTTGAAAATTGCAAGGAGATTGACGACGCGGACGCCGCACTGATGATACAATACTACAAAAGGCCGAAAAATATTAAAGAAATCATCAAAGGCATTCGATTGGTTCCCGAAAAAGTCGAAGTGATCGTCATTAACGATTCAGAGTCCGACCACTGGTTATGGCGCAAGCAACTCGACAAACCTGGTGATTTTCTGATATACATGCACAATAATCACGAAATTCGAGCGTATAACCGTGCGTCGCTTTTTGCAAATTCAAATATGCTCGTCACCTTACAAGATGACGATGTCCCCACGGGTACGAAATGGTTGACGCAAGCGTTGACACTTTTTGAAAGTCATCCCAAACTCTCATTTCTGAGCGGATACCGAGCACGAGGAGGTTTCCCGGGTGGTAACTTTGGCGAAGGACGCGGTAAGATTCCAACCACGGATAATAAAGCAAACGTGCCTTTCATGTTTGCCTACAAATTAGTCGCGGGGCCATTGTTTTATCGAAGAGACGTGTTTATGCAAACCGGGATGTTTATGCTTTTATTTTCATGCGCTGGAGATCCCGGTATCCATTTTGAGTACGAGTACTCGTTGCGCACGTGGTATTACGAGTACCAAGCTGGTTTGTATACTTGTAACTTCAAGCATCACGTGGGCGATTGGAAGAGTTCCGGGACGCGCGCGAGTAAAGAGAAAGAAGCGCGCAGACGATTAGTAGGGGTGAGAAATTCACAGAACGTGAGGTTCATGTATAAAGGTTTAGCTGGTGGGGGTAAAGAAGGCAAACTGCTCGTGAGAGCCGGGGCCATTCAAAAGATATTTGCGAGTGGCAAGCCGACAAATGTGGTTATTTAGGAGTACAACGTTTTAAGTTTATACATTTTGCATTGCTCAGATTTTGTAGTATGCGCTTGTACCTCCTAACTAATCGAACTGACGCGCACAAAACGAGCCGACGCGCTAACGTGTAGTCTGCTCACACCTTTCGTCTTTTCCTCAATTTCGTACTCGCACGCTAACTTTTGCTTCGCTGCTATGTTTTCTAATACTACATGCCGTTCTTCGTCTTTTGATAGAGCACAAACTCCGTCGACAGCATTGAACGCCGCATCGACGTCCTCTTCGTTCGCTTGACTCTCGTATTCACGCTGAACTGAGTCAATCCAGAGACGCTCGATAACAAAATTTAACTCGCTTTTCTCGCCAACGTGTTTCCGCAAAGATGCCGCTCTACTCGCCGTCCTCTCGATCAGTTGTATCTCGTACGCCGCTTGTGCGAAATCTTCTTTTTGCGCTTGCTTTACGTCATAGAAAACTGACGCGCAAACACCTCGACATCTTTGCATCTTCTCTTCTAAGAGAGGATGGATCGATTCCGCACATCGTAAATTATTCATACACGATTCTGCATAGATACAAAACGCCGCATTCGCGCCTATCGCACACAAGTACCGCAATATCGTATCGAACTTGGCCGTTTCTAACAAATGTAAAACGCGTTCGCCTTCGGCGATTGGATCGAACAATAATTTCTGATCGCAAGCTGCTGTAGGCTCAGCCTCTTTGAACAACGTTTCCCACGTGTTGCCCGGCTTGGACATGCGTTCGGATAATTTTCCTTCAAGAAAATCGCGCGGGGAGTGCCAGCGCACAAAATCAACGAAACCTGCCGTCGGATTCGCAGCTTTGAACGCGCACATGTCGGAGACGAGCATGTCGTTCGATACTGCTAAACGCGCGTTTCTTCTCTTTGTGTCTCGCTCACCTTCATCGTCGCCGTCTTCAATAAGCGCGTGTAAACTTTCCTCCGTATAAATAGGATGCAGCTGCATTTCCGGCTCGCGGATAAACACGTGTGGATGTTCTAACAACCGCATCTCTAAAGCTCTTTTTACTCCGAAACCTTCGTCCTCATCCGAAGAAGGCTCTGCAAGCATAACATCATCACGCGCATCTTCAAACATTTCCTCTGTTTTTTGCGATGCGCTCGCGTTCGCAGCGGCGAGTGCCATGTCGTCGTTCAATAGCGCATTCAAATCCAAGTCATCGTCCGCTTTCCACACGCACGCACTTGCGTTTCTTTTACTTTCGTTCAAAACGCCCGGTTTTTCTTTTTTCTTTAGCTTCAGTAAGTTGCGTTTGACGACGTCTTTTGAATCAGATTCCTTTTTGGTTCTCGTAGCTCTTTCACTTTGACGAAGGCGGCGATGTATACAAGCGTTCAACAGTTGTAGTTGTTGATCCAAAATGCACGCAGAGTGATCGACTTCGATCTCTTTGGATCTGTGCTTTGACATCCTCGGTAGTGGCACACCGCGTTCCCAATGTTTGTAACGTAATTCTTTCGTAAACTTGTTCCATAATTCTGCAATAGCCCGAGAGTTTTTGAGCTTCATGGCGTGTAAGGACACCCTCGAGATGAGAGACTGATGTCCTCTGGCTGTTTTAGGAATGCTCGCAATCGCATCGATTCCGTGACACTCGCCAATAAAGTCTTGAAATAAGTCTAGCAAAATATCTTCCATGACGGCCTCGGGCGGCGCGTGCGGAGGGTGCGTTCCTAGTCGATCTATCCACCATTCGTCTGAAGCAATCTCATTCGCACTCGCCAAAGAATAAAGGTCAAAGTTCTCGCCACGGTCTAAAAATATTTCACTCGAACTTATGTGTAATAGTTCTGCTAAGCTAAAACTATGCTGTGGTCGATTGCGCGACATTTGAGAGATATCCGCAGGCGGTGCACCCGAAAGCGCGGCGATGCCGCCGACGAGGCCGCCACCATTAGGTATTGAACGTATCGTGTACATATTTGCGTTATCCAAACCATCTTCGACAAGGTCTCCGTCTGAAACGCAGTTATGTAGCTCTACATTACGCTCAAAAAAACAATCTATTTCAATACTATCAAATGGATCCGGCAAACACACCCATTGCGACCAAATCTGTTCGTCGTCCCAAGAAGGAGAAGAAGAAGAAGAGGAAGTTGACGCCTCTTTGACAACAATATCAGGCTCTATATCATCTTCATCCGAAACTTCCTCGAGTAAACCTGAACTAGTTTTTCCGATCAAACAACTCGACCCGTCCATGCTTATGCGATAACAAACCGTTGTTCGCGCAACTGCAACATCCTTCTTTAAGATTTTACGAGCTATGGAAAAGACAGCTTTACTCGTTTCCTCACTTGAAAGCGCGCAGAATGCATTCTCACTGGTAAAACCAACCATTGAATCTGATTCGTACAAGTACGATGCCCCACTCTCTGTCGAAAAGGATACACCAATGACTGAATTTCTATTCGAAGACCGGTCGATAGGCGTGAACACCGGAAGATAAACACTCAAGTTACTCATAGCTACAGCAGCGGCACTTCGTACCGTCGCCGCCTCGTCGTTGTCGATAAATCTCTTGCTATAACTCATAGGTTCAATAACAAAGAATGTATCGCATTTGAACCATCTCTGTAAGTTCCTGCTGCTCGTATTATCGTCGCTCCTCGGAGCATCTCGTAAACTCAGTGTCTTCTTTCGAGTATCGAAGTGAAACGATATCTGGTACGAATCTCTCCTAAAATGCAGTTTGTGCTCGATGGCTTTGGACACCGACGCGTGATGCGTCCCCCCAAACTCGCTCGGACGTGTCAACGATTCATCTCCAAAGATTGCTTCAAATTTTGATGCGAATAACCAATCGTTTACGGCGTATTCAATCGAGGAAACGAGCTTTTCAAATGGACTCTTTAACGAGAAGTCGAGGAACGAACTTTCCCCACTCTCGTTGCGCTGGCTTTTTTGTTTTGCAAAAGTATCCTCTTCTTCGACGAAGGTTTCCGATATCTCCAGGGGTGGTAAGAGCTCCTGAAGCATGCGCTCTTCGTCTGAGTTTGCCGTCGTCATCTCACTCGCGTTTGTTGTTCTGCATCGTTTCTTCAACTACCAACTAGGGGAAATTTCTTGTGTGGTGAAAAAGAAGAACTAAAAGAAGAAGCGTCATTAGTATCTACCATCCTATTGTATACATATAACATCTCCTCATGTCGACGCAAAATCCATTCACCGATCTGACCCAGACCGGAGCAACGGTGGATTTCTCCAAGTTGCGCGAGATTTACAAGAGGAACATCTTGAAAGTCGTGAATAAACTAAAGGGGAGGAAGAAGTCGTTGATTTTGGACAAGAAAATCTCCGCCGTTCTTAACCAATGCATTCAAACGCAAACTCTAAAACAACACGGCATCGATCAATTATATTACTTAGAACCAGGAGGAGAACTCGATGCGAGCGTAGATGATGTTTTGTTCTTCTGTCGGCCGCGCTATGAGATGATGAAGACGATTGCTGAACACGTTTTGTCGTTGAGAGATGCGAGAAGAAATTTGATTAGAAGTGTTAGAGAACACGAACAGAAGATGACGAGCGTTGTCGACATCGACGAACACCCGGACGTGGCGCCGTTGCCGACGATGACGGTGTGCATGGTACCGCGAGTCACCTCACTCTGTATGAAATTCTTAGAGAATTTAGGTATTCGGGACCTCGTGAAGTTGCGTCAATGTGACATAAACTTCATCCCGATTGAACCGGACGTTTTAACTCTCGAATACGAAAGCGCGTTTCGAGAAATCGCGTGTGAAGGACATAACATGCCTGCGTATTACGTCGCATCTGCTTTGCACAAACTTCAGCGCGATATCATTGGTTTAGTGCCGCTCGTCAAAGGCAAAGGGCGATTAGCGAAGGATGTTTCGGAGATTATGTTGCGATTGAGGAGAGAAGCCATCGTAGAAGGAGAAGTAGACATGATCGAACCCGGCGAAGAGGCTGGAGAAAGTTTAGTCGACGCGATTGTTTTGCTCGACAGAGAAGTGGACACGATTACACCTTTCTGCACGCAGCTTACGTATGAAGGATTAACGGATGAAATCTTAGGAATAAAAAACGGCGTCGTTACTATTAAATTGAGATCTGGGGACGAGGAAGAGTACGCGAGCTCTGAAGACGAGGGAGAAGGTGGTAAATCGCCGAAGAAGATTATCAAGTCTCGATTATCTTCAAACGATATTTTGTTCAAAGAAATTCGAGATTTGAATTTTGGGAAAGCGTGCAGTGTCTTGCGCGACCGCTCGACGGAAATGCAAGCGCATTATCAAGCTTTGAAGGAAGGCAAAGTAGAGGATCAAAACGTGAGTGAGATCGGTGATTTCGTTCGAAAGTTGAAAGGAAACATTGGTGGTGCTGGATTAGATTTACACTCGACGTTAGCGAAAACGTTATTGGATAAATCCAAGTCGTATTTTTTCAGGCAGAAACTCGAGATGGAGAGACACTGCATCGAAGGCGGTCCGATTGATCCGGTAATTAGTCAAATAGAAGAGATGATTTATAGAGGCGAGTCGTGGGAGATGGCGATGAAGCTAGCGTGTCTGGCTTCGCAAACGTACGGAGGTCTTCCAGAGAAGAAGTTTGACTCGATTCGAACGGATGCGATGCATGCCTACGGCGCCGTTGGGATTTTGAATTCCATCGTCTTGGAAACCGCCGGTTTGTTTTACGGTAAAGAGTCATCGGCTGAGAGTCCGAATCGATTAGCTTATCAAAACGTCAAGAAACCTCTGAAACTCGTCGTCGATTCGGTATCGGAAGAATCATCGAGCGATATAACGTTTGCGTATTCGTCTTCAGGATACGCCCCGTTATCGATACGCGTTATTCAAAGCGCCATTCGCGGCTCTTGGAAACATCACGAAGAAACGCTCAAACACTTACGCGGCGGCGAGTTGTTCGAACTCGGACAATCCTTGAACGAGTACGGCGGCGCCGTGCAAACGAGCGCAAATTACCACTCGCTTTCGAAAAAAATTAGTCTAGCCAAGGAGACTACAAAGTCGTCCTTAGATATTTCCGGGTATAAGAAGAAACCGGTGGTGTTAGTTTGCTTTATCGGTGGCGTAACGAGCGCAGAGATTGCGTGTTTGCGACAAATGTCAAAATCGAACGATGTTGGCGTCGATTTCATCGTATCCACGACAAAAGTCATCACAGGAGAGAACCTCTTAAGAAACATAAATCAGAAAGAAGACTTGGGGATATACGACGAAAGCGACGGCGATAGAGGCGTTCCGTGGTCCATCTTTGGGAACATGAATCTAGCGAAACAGTAAATTGTACATTTCCAATCTAGCCTGACCTAATTACGCAGCCAAACTAACAGTGGTACATATACACCTTCTAGCTTACGATTAAATAACTTAGATCTATTGTGTATATTATAGTAGTACTTAGTTATGCGTTTTTACGCATGTTGTATTGATGTGAAGCGCGTACCGATGGCTTTGAAACGCCCGAGTTTAACATCGATGAAGTCCCTAAATTTTCATTTGATATATTTCTTAAATATTACCCAATTTTAGGGTTTTGGGTTTTAGGGTTTAGGGTTTTTAGGGTTTTGGGGTTTAGGGTTTAGGGTTTAGGGTTTAGGGTTTAGGGTTTAGGGTTTAGGGTTTA
>Ga0115557_1001111_pt1 | contig 18544 bp, 10 predicted proteins | sample COGITO_mtgs_1104_FD_87280 | JGI IMG/M metagenome (GOLD analysis project Ga0115557, IMG submission 87280) | Pelagic marine microbial communities from North Sea - COGITO_mtgs_110421 | ecosystem: Environmental > Aquatic > Marine > Epipelagic | place: Germany:Helgoland, sampling site Kabeltonne...
ATAAAGAAGAAGTTAAAGAAGAAGAACGAGAAGAATGGTATTCAACAAACGAAAAGAGGAAGACGAGGAGGATCGAGAGGAAATCGACGACGACGATATTTCCAACCTGAAACGTCTCACTCGAGACGCGTTTTCGGACATCAAATCGTTGCGAGAAAAAGTGCACCGATTGGAAACGAATGTGCAACGACATTCATCCTCTTCCTCAAACTCGATATTCCACCGCGTGAAAGCGAAAGTGGAGAGCGGTTTCCTCCACCCGCAAGCGGACGAGAACCAGTTTAACGTCACCGCGAGTCAGCGCGTGCGGAAAGGCGCGGAAATGAAAGTAAACTGCGAGACGCACTTTCCGAAAATTGGACACGTTTTAACCTCTCTGTTTGCCTGCGAAGGAGGGAAATTGGTACGTTTTTCTTCATACGCTCGATTTTAGCGGTACTAAACTCACCTTTTCTCTCTCTCTTTCTCTCTTTGCAGTTCACGGAAGACGGGCAAGAGTTACACGCGGTCACCTTGCGAAAACTTTCGTACAAAATATCCAACGCCATACCTTCGCTCGTTCCGGACGGCGTGACGATACGAGTCACGCCGCTCGGTTTTGAAGGCCGAGATCAGTTTGCATCTTTGTCTCCGATTCAAGAAAACGCATCTTTAACTGGATTTGGGTCCACGGGGGCGAGTTATGCAGCGTTGGGGGATGGGGATTCAGCGGTGAGCGTCGGGTGCGAAGTGAGTTCAGACGCGACGGTGAATTTGGCCATGTGCGCCGGGAATAACACGCGAGTGGACGAACCGACGGCGAGAGTGATTGGTCAAGGGAGTTGGAGGAGTAAAAGGAAAGACAATAAGAACAAGGATACGAATAAGAAGAACGTGAATTACGCCGGCGCTTTAGGAGGATCAGTGGACGCGAACGGGCAAAAGATTGCCAGCGTCAGCGTGGCGGCGGCCATAGAAGACGTGGTTGTCAGCGCGTGGGTGCAAAAAGACGTTTTAGGCGGCGGCGGTGGTAAATCATCGTTTTCAAAATCGAAAAGTAAACGAGGCGGCGGAGGGGGCGGGGGCGAAGATGTCTTCGAGTGGGGCGTCGTCGCCACGAAACCACCGAGCGCGAGACTGAAACCAGCCACGGCTACTTTGAAAGACATTTTGTCGCCGAAAAATCTCGGGTGGGGGTGCGTTTTCGGCCACTCCAACGCCGTCGGCGGGGAACACGTGGAACTTTTCGCGCGCGTATACGGCGATGGGTTTCAAAAACCGTCCATGAGTCTGTTTCCTGGAATCGTCATCAATCGAGACGAACGCGGGAATTTCGATACGGCGTTCGGCATGAGAGCTCATTGGTATTTATAATAATCTTCTCTTTTCTAATCGTAGTAAATATTCCTTTGCTTTCTGAACACTTTGCGCAACGTACAGTAGTAGAGTACACATCTATTATTTTCTTCTCTATTTTGGCATTTTCGCCGCTATGCTCGCTCTGTATTTCTTAAAGTTCTCGAAGCGCACGGCGCGACCATTTTCAATCGCGATGAACTCTTTGCCAACTTGTTCGACGAAAAACTGGTCGTGCGAAACCAAAATCACGCCTCCTTTGAAATCCGAGATGGCTTTCGCGAGCGCTTCGCACGATTCTAAATCTAAGTTATTCGTCGGCTCGTCTAAAACGATCAAATGCGGTTTAAAATAGGACACCGCAGCCATGGCGACTCGCGAACGTTGACCCCCGGAAAGACTTCCGGATGGTATGCTTTGTAACGCAGTCGGCACGCCGCAACTCGATAAATGTCCTCTAATTTCTTGCTCGTGTTTGTAACTTCCGTCGCCTTTGTATTTCTCGAGCATGAATTGCAACGGAGTCATGTCGTATTTCAACTGCTCGGCGTGGTGTTGATTCACCAACGAGATTCGAGCGCCGTGGTCGCGCTTCACCGAACCGCCGGTACTTTTCAAAGCGTTTGTGATGACTTTAACTAAAGTCGTTTTCCCTTGTCCATTCTCGCCGAGCAAAACGACGCGCGATTTCGAATCGACGCTTAAATCGACATCCGTGAATATATCTTTCTCTGTGTTTGGGTACCGAAACGAACAACTTTCAAGCATGGAGATCGATTGTGATTGCAATTCACCTCCCGCGCATAAACTTAAACTATTCTCTCTATCTTCTTCTAAATCCGCGAGTTCGTTTTGTTCTTCCTCGGCTTCCAACTCTAATTTCTTCGCCTCGGAGGCTTTCTTCTGCATCATATTGATTTGCGACGAGGAGCCGCCGTAGCGGAACCCGTGCCCAGCGAATTCCTTCAGCGTGTCAATCTTTATCTGTCTCAATTCCGTGCGTTTTTTCAACGCGATTTGCTGTTCTCTCCTCTTTTTGGCCCAACTGGAATAGTTCATTCGATGCGACGTGACTCGTTTGGCGACGCCGGAAATATGCAACGAATCCGTCGTGGTTTCGTCCAAGAAGTGTCTGTCGTGCGAAACGCAGACGATAATGCGAGATTTCCAAACTGGATTCTCCACCAGCTCTTTTGCTAAAAACATTACCGCTTGAATCGACAAATGATTCGTCGGCTCGTCCAAGAATAATATATCGGGAGTCGCGAACAACGCGGCGGCTAAACTCGTCCGAACTCTCCACCCACCAGATAACTGTTTCATTTTACGACTGGCTAATTCCTCGCTGAAACCGAGACTGCGAAGCAATTGCGACGCTCTGGCGTGCGCGGACGAGGACTCTATAGAATCTAAATGTTCGTGAACGACAGAAATCCTTTGCACGTCACCTTCTCCGCTCGCGTTGGATTCCAACTCTTTCAACTCCTCCAACAAAAGTCGTCTTTGCACGTCCGCGTGTAACACAACGTCCACTGGTAACCATTCTTCTTGCTCCTCGTTCAACGTGACCTCTTGATTCACGTAATGCACGAAAACATCCTCGGAGAAACCAACCTTGTCGCCCACCCGTCTGGACGCCAAATACTTCAGCAAAGTAGACTTACCCGTTCCATTTCTTCCAATCAACGCGTACCTTCTCCCAGGTACGAACGTCAAAACGCAATCGTTGATGAGATCCTGCCCTCCACCTGGATTCGGCACGTTGAACGGCCCAACTTCAATCGTTCCAATCGACCCGTTCCCTCCGCCGCTACTTCCTTCGATGCGTCTCTTCGCCGCCGTCTCCCTGGCGACGTCCAGTTCTCTCAACAACTTCCGCACCTCCTCCTCGCTCTCTTCCAGTTTTTTCCTCATTTTCCGTTGCTCTTTCTCCTGCGCTTTATCTTCGTTTTGATTTCGATGGTTCGTATTCGTGCTAAAATCTGGCAAACGGTCTCTTTCCTTCTCTCGCAACCGCCTCGAAACCTCTTTCTCGAATTCGCTTTCCTCCTCTTCCCCTGGAGTGCCACCTAATTTCACGTTTATCACTCTCGTGGTCGTCTCCTCCTCTTTCGTAGTATCGCTCCCTTCTTCTACACATTTGCCGTATAACAAATCGTGCGCTTTCGTGCACTGCGCTCTCGCCTCGTCTTCGTCGTCACCTTCGAATAATTCCATCAAAAGTGGCGTCACGAAATCCAGAAACTCCTCCTTGTCCTCGAAACTTCCATCGGATAAACTCGTGAACAGATACTCGAGCGTGTCCTCGTCGATGACGTTCTCGGGGAGGAACCAAGAGAAAGTAGAGGCGAAAAGGTTTCGGAGGGATTCGGCGGTGTGAGACTCCGAAAGAGGAGGAGGAGGAGACATGATGATGATGATGATGATGATAAAAAGTGTGGTTTTTTCTCTCTCCAATTTGGTACAGCTTCTAGTGATGGTACAAAGCGGCCGCGGGACATCCTCCGCTCTTCTGTCCGTCCCGCTTTACTACTTTTTATTCTTCAACCAGTGCGGCCTATTCCTCCTCTCCTCTTGTTCTTTCGCGTATAACTCTGGGTTTTCTTGAATTCGTCTCTTTTCTTCTCTCTGCAATCGCTCGGCGACGCGTTCGGCTTCCTCTTCGCACAGTTTGGCCTTTTCCTCGTCGTCCTGTCTCGACAAGACTAAATAATGCGCCACGGATTTGTACCCGCTCGCGATCGCGGCTCGGTACATGTTCCCAGTCGGCATCCACCCTTTCTTCGTGCGACAGAACGAACAATTGCAGATGTCACGACACACCGGGCACTCCCACCCCGGATTTTCGTTGATTTCCAGAACGTTTTCACCGTACCGCATAAAAATGCAGTCTCCGCAAAACTTCCCGCGCATCATGTTGCACTTCCTGCACGTCGTGTGCGTTCCCAGCGTTTTCTGCCTGCACTGGTGACAACACACGCCTCTGTTGTTGTCGTACAACCGTCGACCTTGTTGGTCGTACCCGGAGACGAAGAGTTGCCACTCCGATTTTCGATCGCCCAAGTTCGAAACTTGCCTTTGCGTGTAGATTTCCTCGTTATACGTCGGTTCCCAAAGATTTCTTTCATCGGGCACGAAAACGTCCGGCGCTTTCTCTCCGCGCACGCGCGAGGACGTCCGCCTCGGTTGTTTCGATCTGTCCATCTGTGTTGCGTTTTCAGAGCGTTTTTTGACGCGCTTTTTGGATAACAAGGACGTCGTCGCGTTGTTTTTGTGCTTCGATTCCATCGTCATCACTTTTTTCCTCGCGTCGTCGATGCCGAACGATTTCATGCGTTCGATGTTTTTTTGTATCCGCGCGTTGCGCTCGGCTTCGTATTGCGTGAGTGTTGGCTCGTTGGTGGTGGTGGTTGTGGTGGTGGTGATGATGTTCGCGTTGTTGGTGGTTTCTTCGAGCATGATGATTCGCGTTGATTCGTGTTTACTGAGCGCTTATTTATGAGGAGTTTGTGGTTGAATTTTGAATTTTGAAAGGTCTGCCATTTTCCGCATCCGGTCGCTTCGCCGCCCGCTCATATTCTTACGTTTGTCTTCTACCGGAGCAGAGCATTTCGAACTCTCTCTCTTTCTCTCTCTCTGTATATATCTATTGCGCATTAAACGCGTGACGTTGTGAAGTTCTCTCTATCGTCGTAAACGCGGGAAAGATGTTTTCGTTGTTGTCGTCACGTCACCGGAGGCCTTTCGCCTTTCCGGAACAGTCTCTTGTACTCTTCTTCTGCGAGTCGTCGTTTTTTGCCGCCGTCTTCTTTCGCGTCGTTATCCTTCTTTTCCTCCTTTTCCTTCATCTTCTTCCTGTTCTTGTTCTTCCAATCTTCGTCGAAATACCCGACGGCGATGAACTTGTTTTGGATTCGAGGCGGGTCTTTTTTGTACTGCTCCAACAAGCTTCGACAGCGGTCTTTACTCGCGAGTTTTACGACGGCGCTGCCGTAAAAGAAACCGGATTTTGAATCCATCATCCATTCGATTTCGGCGTTATTGTCGTCGTTTAATTTTAACGCGCTTTTGATTTCCGTGGCGGTGACAGAAAGTGGGAGTTTGCCGATGAACAACGTTTTCGATTCTTTCCTCGGGCGTTTGTTGCTGGCGTTGATTTTCGCGTTGCCGCCTTCTAAGGTGAGCAAGCGCTTTTGTGCCGCCGAATCGACCGGTTCGATCGAGCGTAACTCCTTACCGACTTTACACAGAGGACATCTCAGGTTTTTTACGTCGTGCGGGTCGTTTTTATCGTCGCTTTTCGTCTTATTCGCGATCCAAGTGTTGCCGTTGCTCCCTTTTTTTTGTCTCTTAACAAAACTGTTCTTCTTCGTATTCGCTTCGATTACGTTCCTGCACCCGTCGCACACCAAAACGGGCACTTTACACTTTTGATCTCCGCAGACAAACTTCCCCTCGTATTTTGACCACGCGCGTTCGCACGCGCAACACTTACTCGTCGTCTCTAACTCGCCTTCTTTCTCTGCCATCTGCGCCTCTCTCAAATCGAATAAGTAGTTTTTCCCTTTCCAGAACCCTCCGCTCTCCGGGAACGTCTTCAAATACCTGTCGACCCCACCTCTGACCATGGCAATCCCTTTCGTTTCCTTCAAATCGCCAACCCGTTCCATTTGCGAAATCAACGCCGACGCTCGTTCGCATCGTATGCCCCCGGTGCAGTACATCATCACCCGCTTCCCTTCCAACTGTTTCTTCGTCTCGGGCAAATTTAACCACTTGGGAAATTCGCGACTGTTTCGCATCTCCGGGTTCAAAAATGTCGCCCCACCTTCCGGCGGTTCAATCCTCCCAATGTCCACCTCGTAATGATTCCTCACGTCAATCACCACCGAATCTTTATCCTTCAACATCTCGTGATATTCAATCGCGTTCACGTGTTTGCTCTTATTCTGTTTCAACGACGGCGCTTTCTCCTTCTCCAACCCGTAAGCGACGAGCTCGTCCTTCGGTACGAGCGTCAACCGCTTAAACCGTTGCGAATGTTCCACCATATCGGTAATCTTAAAATCCGTCTCTTCAAATATTTTGTCAAATTTTCGCAATCTGTTGCAAAACTCTCGCGCGGAGTGAGGATCTTTTGCCGTTAACGTGCAATTCGCGCCTTCTTGCGATATCCGCCCTCGTCCGGTGACCCCTAACTCGTCCCCTACTTGTCTCATGAATCCTAAAACCGATTTCATTTTCGCTTTCGACCATTCCGGTTCCACGTATTGGTAGAACAAAATTTGCGAGGCTTTCGACAGAGGGTTGTTGTTCCTGTTCTCTGGAGAAGAAGAAGAGTTGGTAAAGGCGATCGCGGGTAACGCGCGGTATGAAACCGGTTCGGATTCGAATTTGTTCACTTTCTCTCGCATTTCCCCGTCGCGTGACATTTCACCGTTGGTATCTGTATTCGCAAAGAGGAGCGCGCGTATCACTCATCCGCGCGCAAAAGGAGGAGCAACAGCAGAAGCAGCAAGAGTAGCACACAGACTCTCTTTCTCGCGCCTTTTCTCTCCAAAAGAACGGGTGAAACGTGCTTCGTTCTTTCGAAAGTCCCCGGGGAAATGAATGACGAACTCAACTCACACAGACGAGAGAAACTTTTTCCCCGTCAGAGTTTGACGCGCGACTGCGTGCGTGTACGAAGTCATCAGAGAAAGCAGGCGCAGGAAGGCAACGAGGACGATGAAGAGGAACAAGTGTGACCCGAAAAAACGCGCATCGTTCCCCACGATGATGCTCGTTTCCTGTGTGTTCTTCTTCTTCCTCTTTTGGTGTCGTTCGTTTGCTTCAGCGGGGAAACACCAACGCGCGAAGGATTCGTCTTCCTTCTCCCGAGTCGTGGACGAGGAAAACTTTGATACTTTCGCAAAAATCAACGGTAATAATGATATCGGTAACGATGGTGGTCTGTTCGACTCGATTTTAAGCGACTTGATGTGGGTAAACGGGAAGAAGAAAGGAGTCACAAAGTTTACGAAAAGTCGAAGCGATTTCGAGCGAGAGTGCGCCTCGTCCTCCTCTTCCTCGGAAAGCGAACGCGCGACATCTCAATCGAAAACATTCGCAAAGTGCGCGGCAGATAACGCACAGAAAATCGAGGAATACAGAATCGACGTCTCTTTAAACGTCGCGTTCGTTGGATTTGAAAACGACGGGCGATACGACGTTTCAATCCGCGCGGAGGAACAGGCGAGGTGGTTGGAACGTCTGAACGTAAAGTTAAGGCACGAATACGTCGGCGACGAGGACGAGGAAGGGGAAGAGGATAAGAGGAGCAAGGTTTCGTACAACGTGCACTCGAGAGTGCTTCAACTCGGGTCGAACGTGTTGAAGGTGTTCGAGGAGGCAATCGAGAAGCACTCGCGAGACGTGCATCGCTTGCACGGACAGGTGAACCGCGTCGACAGTAGAATCGTGGACGCGTACGCGATTGAGAAATTGGCGGATGGTTTAGCGGAGTTTTTAGGATTAGAAGAGGAGCATTTTATGGTTGTCGTGAACGCAAAAACGGTGGAAGGTGATGCTGGCGGCGAGAGTAAAGTGCCCAGGTATGGATTTCGGTACGGATTAACCGACGAAGAAGTCGTCGTCCTGCGAGAAGATGCAGAGGTTTCTAAAAAAGCAGAGCTTTTCGCGAAGAAAGCCATCGAATGGAGGGCAGAAGAGTTACGCAGTGGCGAGTTGACTTACGATCACGACGATAGGGTGTTCCTCGGTGGAAGCAGCGGTGGCGGATACGGTAAAAAGACAAGGAAAAAAAAGACGTCAAAGATTACTGAACAGTTGAAAACGCTCCTCTCGAGAGATGGATTTGGCGCGCACGGCGTCTTGGACGAAATGGACGAGATTGAAGACGACGCGGAGTTTTTACGGTTGAAGAAAGGGGAGGATGTTAGAAACGACGGAGAACATCAAGGCGAGAGAAGTATGAAGAAGATGCTTTCGATGCACGATTTGAGGACGTTTGGCGATCTTTGGGCGGCGAGGCAAGATTTCGCGGTGGAGGTGAACGGCCGCGGAGGAGGTAGCGCGAAGAACAAGAAGAACAAGAAGAGTTCAACGTCGATAATAAAAGTCGTCGACGATAGTTCGTTGAAGCAATTTGCTTTGCAAAAACTCAACGGCGACGATATCATCGCTGCCACACGAATCGCGAGACAAATCGCGAAAATCGAACAAGGCCACGAAGGATGTCTCACCGAAGCCATCCTCTCCTCGAGGACGAAAACAGTATTCTTGGATTTATCCGCCGGCCCGTTCACGTGGGGTAGTTTAGAGCGCGCGCACACGAAGAAAGTAATCGGACACGGTGCGCACGATTTCCCGAGCACGAAGATGCGGTTTGGAAGTGGACGTAAAATGACCAGTCAAGAGTTTGCGGTGAAGAGAAAACGCCTGTCGCAACAACTGGACGCGGCGCGAGGTAGGCGGTTGGAAAAATCACACCAAAGCCGCGACGAGTTGACGTCGAAAAATTTAGCCGCGGTAGAGATTGACTTACTAGAGCGTTTTTTCAACGAGCACTGTTTACACGAAGCGAACGAAGGCGCGGCGAAAGCGTGCGAGGACGCGATGAAGACGAAAACTGCGTTGGAGCACGGCGCGGATGCCGATTTTGATGTGGCGTCGTTTGGAGAATCAGTGCGATTGAGTGGAGACGGCTCGGAAGATGCCAAGACGTTTTTTCAAACGCCCGGTCAGTTTGCGAACGACGTGTTCCTTGCCGAAGCGACGGCAATGATTGGCGCGTACGCTTCTTCCGTCATCGTGCCGCCGGCGACGAGACGGTCGTTTTTGAAACGCGCGAAACCATACAAGACGATTCACGCGTATATGTATGTCCTCGAACTCGGTGAGAAAGATGAATACGAGAACAACAACAACAACAACAACAAAAAGATTACTAGTGATAAAAAGAGCGAGTACCAGTACGCGTACTCGGATGCGTTACGATTGGAAATCTTGGACGCGTTAGATGCGAGTTCGTTGAAATCGACGAAAGTTTCCGCGACGGCGCGTATCGTCACCGCGTCGGAAGAACCTGCGATGGCGTCAGCTTTCGCATCAGCTTTGAGAACCGGTAAAGTTTCTGGGTTTGGTGTCGATGGAAAACAAAGCGACCACGCGCGAGCGCGATGGTTGGACGTCGACGCACTCGCGCAACATTTGCTCGTGGATGATGAAAAATACACTGGCGAAGACGAAGAGGACAAAGAAGAAGATAACGAAGACCACTTGGAAATTCCTATTTTCGTCTTTGACCAACGCTTCGATGGCGAACACAGAGACTCTCCGTTACTTTTCACGAATGCAAAACCGGTAGAAGTGATTCGCGACGCCATCTTTGTCACTCGCTCGAGTCCAATCAACGAAAAGCTCCTCTCGTCGACGCACGGGAGAATGCCCTTTTCGGCGTCGAGATCCTTTTGCGAAATCAAAACGCTCGAAGCGGACTTCGCGGACCCGGCGAGAGAAGTGGCCTCGATGGTGGCGCAATTCGTTTCCGGACTCATCGCACCGCACGAATCAACGTCGTTTACGAGTAGTCATCAAAATGGGTCTGAAGAAAACGTCGTCGTCGAAGCTATGAACGGTTACGCGTGGTCCGTCGGAGATAACCCGTTAAGTTTCACAACGCCCGGGTCTCGATTTGGCTCCATACACCGCGAAATCGCACGCAGAAACATCGTCGTCGCGCAAATCGACCGCGTTTTATTGACGTATAATCGTGCCGTCGTTTCGCTCGAACGCATCGATGCGAAATCGGACGGCGTCTACGAAGCCGCGAAAAGCGGCGAAGGTAAGCGCTTATCGGCTGAACTTCGCGCCTCGAAAAAAGCTGCGTTTCGGTATTTGAAGGAAGCGCAAACGTTGTTATCTTCCGTTTCCTCACTCGCGGACGAAGCTTCCGCGAAAGTCTCCCGGGCGAAGAAAGAGGTGGACAAATTTTTCGCCCACGCTACGGTACTCAGCGACCACGTGCACGCTCGCGAAAAGAGGAAACAGTACCTACTCATGTCCTCTGCGTCGAGCTCTGCGTCCTCGGGTATTTCTTCCTACATAAATAGCATGTTCCGAACGCTGTTGTGGTTCCTGTTTGCCATCCTCTTCTTTTATTTACGAATGAAACAAACGACCGATAAAATCCGAACGGCCAAAACCAGATGGACAAAGTCAGCGCTCGATTGAAAAGTACAGCTCTCGTGAGATGTGGAACTATTTAGATCATACAGTAGCAGTAGTAATAGTAGTAGTAATAATAGTAGTAGTAGTACATGCGTACCTGTACCAGGTGCGCGTGATGATGATGATACAAAGCTTTAGCGTTTTTCTACGATGTTCGCGAATGACACTCTCAATTCAGAATCTTCCCAATTTCCTTCGCCCTCTTATACATCTCCCAATACCCGAGCCCGTGCGCGCCAAACAACGACGACATCAACACCATCGTCGTCACCATATCCCCCCCCGCGTACAAGGTCCCGATCGCTAAACTCACCGCCGCAAACGCGCCGTCCAATATCACGCACACCAACGACAACATCTTCACCGTCGCCACCGTCGCGCCTAACCCTCTCTTCATCCGAAACAACTCCGACCCGTACACCGAGCACGCGATCAGCCCAATCACACCGATCGGTATCGAAAGAAACGCCATCAGCTGCGCGAGTACAATCACGCACAAGGACGATATCGTGTTCAACACCACCACGGGTTTCATATTGTTCCAATCTTTAATCGCGGAAACGAGTTGCTCTTCCGTGTGCTCTTCCGAAGGAAACAACAAGGAGTCGTCTGCCCCGTCTTTACTACTCGTCGTCCTCTTTGCGTTGTTGTTGTTGTTGTTGTTACTCGTGTTCGTGTTCTCGTCACCGTCCGTTCCTAAATTCTCTTCGTTCGTCTCATCCCGCGTTCCTCCCGGGGTAGAAAAAGAAGAATTCGGGTTCAGAATGCGCTTCATCATGTCCTCTTATTCGGTGTGGTAAAACGTTCTTATTATTATTAGTAGTAGTAGTACTATTACTGTTCTCGCTTCTCTCTCCAACTCTTTCTGATGGTGTGGTTCTGTGAATACTTTCCTCAAAGCGCTCCTTCCTTGTGACGATTTTCCCAAGAGGAGGAAAAGAGACTCGGCTTGAAATAGGGTTTAACACCCTAAACAAAAGTGCGAGGAAAAATCGGACAAAAGAAACACCAGAGAGATTTGAACGCGCCGATGAACGCGTTTAAGAAGGAACAAAAGAAGAAGAAGATGATGAAGACGACGACAACCGCGGAAGAAGAGAGGGTGTTAATGGATGATGGAGAGAAAAAGAGAGAAGAGGCAAAAGAGGTGAAAGTGTTCGCGTTCGACGGGAAGCGAACACTTTTTGGAGCCGCCGCCGAAAACAAGACGAACGACAACAACATAAACAAGACTTTACTGCAAAAGAGAATAAACGTGAAACGCGAGATGAAACGATTCATGGCGTCGGAGACGAAACGGATCGTTCGAGAGGACGAGATGGAAGAAGACGGGTTTGACGGGAAGAAGAAAAAGAAGAAGAAGAAGAATGGATTTCAGAGCGAGGAAGATGCGAAAAGGGACAACAACAACAACAACAACAACGACGACGCGAAAGACACGAAGTTTGGCATGAAACACATGCGTCGCGAAGTGCGAGATTTCGGCATCAAAGGCTTGAACAAGTGGGACAGGAAGGAGTTAGAGAATGAAAAGCTGAAAGAGTTGGGAATGAAACCGTCGAAAGGGATACGGATTCCCGCGACTATCGGCGTCGGACTTTGGAAGAAGAACGAGCAAAGGAACGAAGAGAAGCGGTTGGATTTGTTTCGGCTCGGGCATAAGTTAGAGAAGAAAGAGAGGAGGAAGATGACGAATAGCGAAAAGGAAGAGAAGAGAGAGAAAGAGAGCGACCGAGGATTAGCGTGGGGCAGCTCTTGGTTTAAGAATGGGATTTTGAAATTGAAGAAAGGGGACGTGAAGAAGAATAAAGTAAACGTAGATACGAAAGTACGACTGAGCGGGAAGAATCGAGACGCGAAAGGGAGCGCGGGAGGAAAGAAATCCAAGAAGGGCGCGAAAGGGAGCAAGAAAAGAGGTGCGGGAAAAAAGTCGAGTCGCGGGTGATAGAAGTAGTAGTAGTAGTAGTAGTAGTAGTAGTAGTAGTAGTAATAGTGCCTGTAGCGCTTACAGAGTTTTAAATGATATGTTTTACAAATTTGGCATTCGCGACGACTTCTCGAGCAATCGCGTACGCCGGACCGGCGGCTTTTCCATTGCATCCGGTAACTGCGCATATTTTACCGTCTAAATAGTGTTCAATTTTCATACTCCCGTTTGACGTGCACGTCGTCGCGCACGCCTTCGTTTCAAACGCTTCAAATTCGACGTCTGGAAAGACGTGCAGTAACGCGGTTTTGAGTTGCGGCACGATTTCCGGGTCGCCGTCCGAACTCATCCACGATTCGATGTCCTCTTTTTGGTCTTCGTAAGTGGCCTTTCGATGGTCTTCCCAAACCGAGTCTAACTCTTTGCGCTGTTCTATGGGCGTCTTTTCTTTTTCATTTTGAACGTTGCCGCTCTTCTTTTCGTCAAACATGACCGCTTTAGATAGCGTCATGAAATCATTCGGTCCCCCTCCTATTTTCACGTAATACCCGGGCGAAGGCACCGGGCCCGGGTACCAAATCGGCGGCAGAATGTACACGCTTTTCGCTTCGTTTTTGCTCTGATCGGAAGCGGCGTTGGCGCTCGCGTCAGTCGCGGCGCTTTTACTTCTCACGTCTTCCGGTAACTCGTACTTAATCGTCGGCATATCACGAAATCGACCTTTCGCGTCTTCCTCGGAAACTTTAGCTAAAATAATCGTCCTCTTTGAAATCTTCACGTCTTCTAAACTCTCCATGTCTATTTTCGAGCGGTGCAGTAACGGTTGCGTGTAATACCCGCACGCGACGAAGACTTTTTCTTTCGCCGCGTATACGTTCCCATCCGTCGTTCGTACTTTCACAAAACCACCATCACCGTCCGTCCAGAGAATCTCCTCGGCGGTTTGCACGCACACCACGGTCCTCCCGTCGTTCTTTTTCACCGCCAACCGATTAAACGCCGCGCGCATCTTCTGCGGCGAAACGTATCCGCCCACTCGATCGGAAACCGCGACGTACTCCTCCGGAATCGTCCTTCGATTCAGGTACGCAAACTTCCTGCATATCTCTTCCCCGCCTCTTACAATCTCGTGTTCGATCTTTTTCGCTCGTAACAAGCTCGCCGGTTTTGACACGAACACGTCGGAGCCGACGCTCAAGCTCCCTTTCTTTTCGAAGAATGCAATCTCGCTCTCCTCTTGTACCTTTGCGAAGCTCTCGATCGAATCGATGTTGAACCGCGTCCACTCCTCCCTGCCTTCCGCATCTAACGGCCGAACGATTCTCCCGAGGTCGTCCGACCCGGAGCTCAGACTTTCCGAGCCGCAGTCTAAAATCAACACGCTTTTTTTACCAGACGACGACACAGACGCGTGTAAACCGATCGCGGAACCTAAAGGACCGTTTCCGACGACGATGACATCAAACGTCGAGTGCGATTTCGGAGGATGCTTCGAGAGCGTGTCGTTGACGATTTTTGCGTCGTCGCAAGAGATTCGTTTGTTTTTCGCGTCGCTGTTGCTGCGTATCATCAAGCAAGCGCGTGTGCTCCGACGAGGAGGACGAGAGTGCGAACACCTAAAGCGCACACGAGAGGGAGACGAAAAGAGCGCGAAACCGAAAAGCGCGCTCGATGTCACCATGAGAAAACGAAGTGTTGCTCAAATATATACGCAGTCACGCTCTGTTCGTTACTTTGCATGCGAGCGCAGCATTTAAGGCAGAAGAGAGGCGCGTGTACGCTTTGTTCTTTGGAGTGTAAAGTGTGAAGCGATGTGGAGTGGATTTCCCCTACGAAAAGTCTCTAGTTAGCTTTGGTCTTCGCTTTCATCGCGGCGGCGTGTAACTCGACGCGTCTCACCGCATCCATTCTCAGAACTTCATCGCACGCGGTATTGCTGCTGTTACCGCTATGTATCGGGTCGTCATCATTCAAGATGAATGCTTTCACGACGTCAACGACCACCTCGCCTTCGTCCACGTCTTCGCCCATGGGTACGGCGTGGAGAATCGCCTTTGCGATTTCCCGGCTCTCGTTTCGATTGAGTAAGGATTTCGCGCACCTCGCCGCGCACCCGGCTAAGTTATCTCTCGTAGCCATGAGTTTTGCCCATCGTCCAACGTGGTCGTGAGTTATCACGAACGCGTCGCTTTGCGCGCCAACCACCGCGGCTTCTGCGATGGCTTTGACGGTTTCGTCGTCGCAATACGGGTTCGCGTTGGATTTATCTTCTCGTCTCGCGGTTTCCACGAGGAGACCGGCGAGGTACGCGGCGTTCCTCGTCGCTTCCGGCGAACTCATCGATCGCATTTCCTCCAAGAGGGTTGGTAATAACGCCGGTGCGCACGGCGACGCGTAAGATTCGACGGATTCAACAATGTCTGCGAGTAAACCGTAAATGGCAAATCGCTCGGCGCCGCTTCGAGACGGGTGCGCTCTTTTGAGAATCGCCTGGAAGTGCGGTTCAAATTCAGACGCGAACGGTTGCGCGCCGACGACGGTTGCCAACGCCGGCAAGGCTTCCGCGACAGCTTCGAGAAGCACGAGCGATGACTCCGCCTCCTCTTCGTCTTCGTTCGTTTCCAAGTTGCCACCGTGAGCTCCGTTCGGTTTACCTTTGGTGTTGTGGTGGCGTCTCGCGCGATTGCTTTCGTTATCGTTCGCGCCGAAGTCGTCGTCCTCATCATCACCGTCCTCGTATTCGTCTTCATCGTCGCTGTCGAACGATTGCTGACACATCGCGTCGCCTCGGAGCAGAGATAAACATATTTCGTTCAATCGGCTTAAATGCGGCGGTTTGTTTTCGAAAATCGGTTGATTGCATTTTTTCGCGCTCTTCAAAATTTCCGCCGCGCAACACAAAGAGGAAGCGACGACGTTCTTCTCGAAATCGTGCATCGCGGCGTCTAAGCACGCCTCTAAAGTTTTTTCCGCGAGCGTTTTGGCCGCAATCGGATTGTGCTCGCACAAAACGACCAAGCATTCGCCCCCGGCTAACGCCGAGATGGAATCGTACGTGAACGAACGAACTTCATCGTCGAGGTAATCTACGGTTTGTAACAAAACTTCCACGGATTTTTCAAACGCCGCTTGACTTTGTACGTACGTTCTCGGCGCGGACTCGGCGTATGACTTGATCGCACGAATGGCGGCTATTTTTTCCTCGACAAGACCGGACCGAACGTCGTCGTACCCTTTGGCGTTGCTTTCGTCCTCGTCGTCGTCATCTTCGTCGTACTCGTCGTATTCGTCCCCGTACTCATCGTCATGTTCTGGATTATCCGCCACGAAATCTTCAAAATCTTTACCGAACATGATGCCGTCGTCTAACGTGATACTCTCTAACGCTTTCTCGACCAACGGGTTCAGAAATTGCGAGAAGTGTTCGTTTCCGTTTGCGGTATCTTTAGTGTTTTCGTCGGCGGATTTACACCCGTTGGCAAAGCTGGCAAAGAAGTCGTGCGCGGCTTCGCGAGCGTCGCACGACGTCAACGCGAACCCACTCGCGACGTTTTGTACCAGCGCTTCGATAGCTTGATCGCCCAAAGCCGCTCTGCACGCTTCCCCTTCAACGATTGCGCCTAATAATCGAATCGCGCACGCTCTCAAACGAAGTTTCTTTTGGTCGATTGCGTCGTTTTCGTCCCGCACGTGCGCGCTCACGACGCTCTCCAGTCTTGGAAGTAAATCGGCGAGAAACGGCGCAAAGGTGTCCGAGGCGTCCGTGGCTGCAGAGGTAGCTATCGCTAACGCGCACTCTTTTCTTCGATACACGGACCAGGAAAACGGTTGGTTTTGCTGTTCGTTAGTGCCGTCGTCTAACGCTTCAAATAAGACTTCTAAAACCAATGGCACGTACGCCGCTATTTCGCCCGATTCTAATTCGGACGTCCACGCCTCGACGGCAAAGAACGCGTTTTGTCTCGCAATCGCGTCTTCTTTTTGTGCTTCAGCTTTCTTTTTCACGGCTTGAAACAATCGCGGTAAAGCGATGGCGTGCATTTTAGGTACCGACGATCGACAAAACTCGGCGAATTGTCCTAAAGCAAACGCCGCCGCGCGTCGGACGCCGAAACTCACATCTTCTAAAGATACGCCTAATTGATCGAGCAAGTTTTCGCAGATGACGGGGTCGTTCGATAACGCTTCCGCGCACCCTTCACACACGACCCCGACGGCGCCTACAGACGCTCTTCTCAAGCGTTCATCCGGCGATTTGATGTTATTCGACGCGAAATCGAGAACGACGTGTAGCACAAACTTAGCCGGTAACGCTAAGGCTAACGTATCAACCACTCTCGCGGCGGCTAAACGCATGGACTGATTATCGTCCTCGTCTTCGGAATCAGATTTATCGAGGTCTTTATCTTGGTCGTCTTCGTCTTCGTCCGGTTCTCCGAGTAAAGGTAAAATCGCTCTCAACATCGGCTCGACGAGATTCGCCCTGCGCAAAGATTTTGGACGCCTTTCCGCGACGACAGATAACACGTCCAAAGCTCTCAACTTAACGACGTTATCCACCCCGTTTGCTTTCGCGCACTCGCAACACACGTTCACGATATCCGCGGCGACTGCTTTCACGATGTTCGACTCGCCGCAGCTAAACAGTTCATCAAAGACATCAAACGCGAGCAACGCGTGGTCCACGGAATCCGCACTTTGTGCGCTCGACACGCAAAAATGCGCGGCGGCTTCCACGATTCTCAAAACCGTTTCTCTGACGACCATTTTTTGCTGTTCGATTTCTTTCTTGTTCGTCTTTCCGTCTCTCCCGGTCGTCTGCGTCTGAGACCCCTTCTCGACGACGACCACCTCTCCGATAAACGGCGCTTCACCCACGAGCGCTCTCAACCCTTCAATCGCCCGTTTCCTCACGTACTTCTCCTGGTCCATCAAGCTTCGAATAAATATATCCGCCAACGTCCTAAAATGCACCGGCGCGACTCTCACCACCGTTTCCGCCAACGCCGAAAAACATCCCACCGCGCCTTCGCGATGCCTCGGTTCCGCGCTCACCGACATCTGACTCAAGTGCTCCAAAACCTCCGGCCACGAATCCCCAGGTATGCATATCTGCGCGATCCTCGCGATCGATTGCGACAACGCCTCTCTCACCGCTCTTTGATGCTCGTTCGCCAGCCCGGTTAACAAGAGCGTTTGCACGTGCTTTTTCTCCTCTGCACTCAACTTCACCCACGCGATGCTCACGCGTTTCTTCAGCGCTAACGCCGCCGCCATTCTCACGCCAACTGCATCCGAAGTATTCTCGTCGTGGTTGTTTTCTACTCCTCCTCCTCCTCCTGCGCACGCCAGGTGGCAAAAATGCGCGCACGAGGATTGGTTTTTAATCGTAAACGTTTTCACCGAGCGTTCCGCCGCCTCTCGGACGGAAGCGTCCGTGGACAAGGTGTTTCGGAAACATTCCGCGAGTTCAGACGGGGATATCAGAGGATGACCAGACGAAGTGAGGGAATCCTTCCTCTTTTTCTTTCCGAACGGATGATGCGAAGGCATGGTTGAAGCGTCGGAAAGCAGCAAAGTGTGCTTTGTGTGTGCGCGTGCAGTTGTCTGGAGAAATGAGGACTTTACAGAGGCGAAATGTGAAGATGTGAAGCGCATACGGCGGGCGTAAAGTTTGACGAGCATGAAAGAGCTTTAATGTTGAGTACGCGCGTGCCTTTTCAAACTACTAGAATGACGAAAACGCTTCTCGCAAACATCACATTTATACGGTTTCTCGTTCGTGTGAATACGCATGTGCTTTGTCAAATAACCAGATCGAGCAAAACGCTTCTCGCACACATCACATTTATACGGTTTCTCGTTCGTGTGAATACGCATGTGTTCGTTCAAATGTTGAGATTGACGAAAACGCTTCTCGCACACATCACATTCGTACGGTCTCTCGTTCGTGTGAATACGCATGTGATCTTTCAAATCACCAGAATCACGAAAAGCTTTCTCGCACACATCACACTCGTACGGTCTCTCGTTCGTGTGAATACGCATGTG
>Ga0115557_1001112_pt1 | contig 18540 bp, 11 predicted proteins | sample COGITO_mtgs_1104_FD_87280 | JGI IMG/M metagenome (GOLD analysis project Ga0115557, IMG submission 87280) | Pelagic marine microbial communities from North Sea - COGITO_mtgs_110421 | ecosystem: Environmental > Aquatic > Marine > Epipelagic | place: Germany:Helgoland, sampling site Kabeltonne...
ACCCGTACCGAGACGACCAGCTTTTACGACGAAAACAAAATCGGACAGAGGGGAGACGAGAAGAGGCGAAGAGACAGAGGAGAAGAGTTGTTTCGTGTATTCCGAGCCGTGTCAAAACGAACTCGCGGCTTTTGGTGCGACGAAGAAGAAGAAGAAGAACAAAGATGAAAATGATGTCGATGCGACCCCTCCTGGTGGAACGAATTTCGAATTATTCTCGTTCGTGCCAAACGCCGGGAGAGGAGGCTCGAAAACGACGACGTCTAAATTCAGCGCGGGGTTTGCGCTGTTAAAGTCGCGGGAAATGTCGAGAGAGAAGGAGATGTCGCACACACGCAGCGGCAGCTTTTGCGAAGCTGGTAATGGGTTGGTGTCGATTAAGCAACAGAGAGAACAGAGAGAAAAAGAGGACAAGGCGAGAGCGCGGAAAGAGAAGGAGGAGATGGTGATGAGAGCGCAACAAGAACAACAACACGAGCAGGAGGAGCAACGGCAGCAGCAACAGCAGCAGCAAAATCACGCCGCGACGAACATCAACAACAACCCCGGGAATAATACCATTATTGGGTTCGACGACGACGACGACGAGGACGACGAGATGTTCCAGCTCGTGGATATCGAGGCTTTGGAGACGAGGAAACATGTGGTTGCTCCGGCTCAACCGCAACGACCGCAGCATCCGCAACACATCGAAAGTTTTCCCGTCGTCCCACCGAGGGCTGACAACATGAAAGACGCATATTGTTTGCCCATAGCCTTGGACGGAAGTGGTTTAGAGTGGGTGTGCGAACACGGTTGCGCGTTGCGCGAATGCGATAAGATCTCACTTCATTTCCGCGCGCTTCAGCCGATTTTGAGCTCAATCATCCAAAGACTGGACGACGACGAGTACATGATGAAAAATATCGAAAGGAAAAACTTAGAAAAGAAACGGAAAGAAGCGGAAACGATACAAGCGTTTTTGAATAACGGCAGTATTGGTAGCGGCGTACCGAACGCCGCGCCGAGTATCGCGCCAATGAATAATAATAATAACATCATGGACAACAACAACAACAACAACAACAACAACAACTCCTTTCAACAGAACACGAGTTTTGACATTCATAACAACATCAATAACTTTCAGCATAACAACATTCAAAGCAACAACTTCAACAACGACTTTCAAATGAACGGCAATAACAACAATTTCAACAACGATGAGTTTTATTATCAAAACAACAACAACAACAACAACGGCGGTGACTTTCAAGCGGAATGGGACGACGATAACGGCGATGATATCGTCGATATGGAAAATTTACCGAAACTTGGTCTCGGCGCGAACGGCGGTCATGAAGTTATCCCGGCGGTGCAGTGTCAAATGACCGAGGCGGACGGCGGCAAGTGGAATCAGAAGAACTTTTCGTGGACGAAAGATTGCTATTACGCGTTGCGAAACAACTTCGGCGCGCAAGATTACCGAGGACTGCAGCTTCAAGCCATTAATGCGACCATGGCTGGTAAAGATACTCTGGTTTTAATGCCAACTGGGGGCGGTAAAAGTTTGTGTTATCAGCTCCCGGCGATTGTGCGCGACGGCGTAACCATAGTAGTCTGTCCTTTGATTTCGCTCATCCAAGATCAGCTGTCGAATCTGGAGCAATTGGATATTAAGGCGTGTTTGCTTGGCGCGTACAATGCGAAGAACGATGCAGAAGTGTACAACGATTTATACGGTCCGGAACCTAAAATTAAATTGCTTTACGTGACTCCCGAGAAACTCTCAATGAGTAACAAGTTAATCAATTTGATGAAATCGTTGCACAGAAAAGGTAGATTACAAAGATTCGTCATTGATGAAGCGCATTGCATCTCGAGTTGGGGCCACGATTTTCGAAAAGATTATAAAGAGTTGCGAGTGCTGAAGCATCAGTTCCCGGATATTCCCGTCATGGCGCTCACCGCGACGGCGACCGTTCGCGTGCAAGACGACATCGTGCGCCAACTCGGTTTGGCGAATTGCGTGCGTTTCTTCACGACGTTTAATCGAACCAACATCACGTACGAAGTGATTCCGAAAAAGAAGGAAAAGCAAAACGTGGAAGAGATATTAAGTTTAATTCACGATCGCGGATTTGTTGACCGGCGTGGTCGCGTCGAGTGCGGCATCGTGTATTGCTTTTCGAAGAACGATTGTGAGAAGATGGCAAACGCTTTGTGCTTGAAAAATAACCAAGACTCGAGGTTTCGTCATGGGATTAAAGCTTTGCCGTATCACGCCGGTTTAGACGACAAAGTACGTAAAGCGCACCAGGAAGCGTGGACGAATGATACGTGCAACATTATCTGCGCGACCATTGCGTTCGGCATGGGGATTAATAAACCAGATGTCCGATACGTCTTCCATCACTCGATGCCAAAATCGCTCGAGGCGTATCACCAGGAATCTGGGCGAGCGGGGAGAGACGGCGAGAAAGCGCTTTGTGTGCTCTTCTATTCGTGGGGGGACGTCACAAAAGCGCGATCGATGCTCATCGACTCCGCTGAGAAAGACAACGCGCCGCACGAAGTGAAAATGAACAAGCTTGAATCGTTGGTGACGATGTGCACGTATTGCGAAAATACCGCGGATTGCCGAAGGACGCAACTTTTGCGGCATTTTAACGAAAACTTCGATCGCAGCAGATGTAAAGGCATGTGCGATTGCTGTCAGTTAAGGAAGAACTACGGTTGGAACTGCTTCATAAAGCGAGACATGTCTAAGCACGCGCTCAGTTTGATCTCCATCTGTAAAGATACCTCCGAACAAGGCATACCCATGGGCTTATTGATCGATGTCTTTCGCGGCTCCAGAGCGAAAACAGTCACGCAGAGATACTACGATCGTTTGCCTGGGTTTAACACTGGTAATCAGCTGACAAAATCCGAATCCGATCGACTGGCGAGATACTTGGTGAACCAGGGTTATTTGTGTGAAGAGACGACACGCCTCCCGCCAGACGAGAAAAGGCAATACGCCATGGTTTCCACGTGCATTCGTCCGGGAGAACCCGGTAAGATTCAAGCGTTGAAACAGAAACAACACAAAGTGGAGTTAGAGTTTGAGAACCTTCCGAAAGATACGAGCAAAGGAAAGAAGAAAACGGCACCGACTACGGCGCCGAAGACGAGAGCGCCGCCGAAGAAGAAAACAACCGCCGCGAAAGCTTCGGGAACCGCCGCTGCTACTACTGCGAGAAAGAAGAAGACGTCGACGAAGACAAGAACGCCAAAAGCTACTCAACAACAACAACAACAACAACAACACGACAACGTGGATCTTACGCTGCCGAGCCAACAACCGAACGGCACGCAAGAAATCGACGGTCAACTCGACAACGCCTTTGCAATTTTGATGAGGAAACAAAAAGAAGAACGGGAAGGCATCGTCGTCGAAGACGATGAGGAGGAAATAGTGAACAACGACGACAACGTCCAGTACGAAATCGACGAGTCGATCGAAGACGACGACGAGGAAGACGAGGAAGAAAGATTGTACGAGTGCGTCTTCCAGGCGCTCACGGTGTGGAGAGATATCCAAGCCACCGACATCGCCAACAGACAGGGCACCCGCAAAAATCCGCAAGGTATCATCAAAAACGCCTTGCTCCGCAAACTCGCCGGCAGCCGACCGACGACCATCGATGAAATGAACGAGTTCCGCGAAGCCGAAGTCGCCGATCTCGCGAACAAAAACATGCTCAATAAGTTTGCATACGCTTTAGTCTCAAAAATCGAACAGGCGGTTTTTCACTTCCACAACAACGAGGAGAACCCGTACACGCAAACGCAACGGCAACAGGAGACGCAAGGAAACAACCTCAACAGCGGGGACCCGTACGAGTTCAAAGCGACGCCGGCGTCGAATACGAATAATGGTCCTCGTCCAGCGTCACAGATGATGACGATGATGCAGCAACAACCGAACAATTTGCAATACAGCGGGGGGGACCCAAAAAGGCAGCGCTTAATGCTCGACAACAATACGGAGTCTCCGCAGTGGCTCGAGCCCAATCGAGGAAGAGGAGGAGGAGTCAATGAATAACTCCACAAAAAAAAAAAGAATTCAAACAACAACAAGAACAACAAAACGATGCCACCACCTCCGAGCCGAACGCCTCAGGCGCAAAGCTTCTTGCGTAAGTACGACAAGTTCACCGCAGTGATGGTGGTGATGGCGTGTGGAATGTACGGGGCGGAGTATTACGTGTCCAATTACGGGAAAAACACAAAATTGGAAAATGCTGAAGAACAAAGGAGGGAAAAAGATTGATGAAAGAGAGACGACGCAGAGATGATGATAGAACTACTCTAGAAAAACAGAACGATTAGCAAAAAGCGATAGTCACCACGAACCGTGTTTAAACGCGTTTTAGTCAGAAATGTTGTAACACGGTGAATGTTTGTATAATAACATACTTATAAATTACTTTTCTAGTAGACAGATGTGATTTTGATTGAACTGCTTTTTTCTCTCTGAGATTTTTGCGAATAATAATAGTATTATTGAAAGACGCGAAGATTGTGATCACCACCACCGACAACGACACCACCGGCGTCTTTCAAAAACTGCACGCAAAGATTTCCTTTTTTACTCTTACTCTCGAAGGTTTGGACGATGTCCCACTCGCCTTTGACGTTGTACACTTTGGCGGTTTTCCCGGCGCAATAGGCGACGTATTTGCCGCTCTTGTCGAACGCGACGCCTTCACATTTTTCTTTCCCGAAATCGTGCGCGACCGTGTTCTTACGCAAATCCCATATCTTACACCCTTCGTCGCCAGAGACGGCGAAGAAGTAGCCGTTCTCGCTAAACGAGCACGATTTGGCAGCGTTTTTACCGCCGTTGGAAAAGGTTTGTTGTAAAGCGCACGATCTGGCGTCCCAGAGTTGTACCGCGCCGGATTGCGTCAAAGCGGCGAGAAACATGCCGTCCGGGTGAATGTTAATGGAAGTGTATTTGTCTTTCGGATCGTCGTTGGTGGCTTGGTATACAGTCGAGGCGGATTCGACGTCGTGGAAGTGCCAACTGGCGTCGGCGGAGGCGGAGACGAAGAAGGCGCCGGCGACGTGCGAGGCGACGGAAACGACATCTTGCGTGTGTTCATCGTACGTGGAGATGTTCTTTCCTGCCTTCCACACTTTCACGGTGTTATCAGCACCACAAGTGGCAACTATGCCACCACTTTTGTCCGCTCCTACCAAAAACTTCGCGTCTAAACACTTCTTGTGACCCGTCGCTATCGAACTCGATTTTTGTAAGCCCGCGTCGAAGAAAGCCGCCGTTCCGTCTGCGCCAGCCGTCACGATTAGGCTTTTCTCGTGAAGCACGTCTACGTTATGTATCGCCGTATTCACTTTATGCCCCGGCACCGGGTCTTGCAACTTAAACTTCCCAATCTCTTCTTTGGCTTTCAACGACTCGTGCGTTTTCTTCTTTTTCCTCTCCGCCATCAACTCTTTATTGGTCGACTCGATCGCGTCCAAAATCGATCGCGGAATGGCATTCTTCGCTTTTTTCGCAAACGCGTCCGCGTCGCCGCCTCCTTCTCTCTTCTTTCCCGTCGTCGTCGTCTGAACCGTCGTCGTCCCGTTCGCCCCACCACCACCACCAATCAGAGCCCTCGCCTCGTCTCTCTCCTTCACCAACCTCGCCACCGTCCTATTCGCCGCGTCCACTTGATACGCCATCGACGCTAGCTCCCGTTCCGACTCCCCTAACCGTTTCCTGGTTTCAAACAACTCTAACATCAACGCGTCGTATTCGTCGTGAAATGTTTGCAGTAAACCCGGAATGCTCGCGTGCGCCGTCGCTCTCGGTTTGATTGCGATTGCGCTGCCGTTTGAGGCAAAATCAGTCTCGATCGGAATCAAATCCTCCACGGATAAAGGTTGCTTGGTGATTGGATTCTCTCCGGTTTCTTTGACGTATTTTTCGATTAAAGTGCGTTCAAAGATGTGTCCTGATGGGGAGACGCACGGTTTCGTGATTTCAGAGCCGGAGAGTGCGCAGAGTAACATGTTTCGTCTTTGCGTTCGTTTCCAATTTGGCGGCCTGAATTGGTTCTTTTTCTGCGTAATCTCTCTTACTCTCTGCAGCGCTTCAACTCGAGAAAAAGGAAAGCGAGAGCTTTAACTGGCGTTCTTCTCGCGAGAGCGCGTGTCTTCGAGTCTGTTTTGATGCAGTATCAGCGTGGTATTTCTTAATTCGTTTGGGGAAATGTGAGGCAATTTTGGACACGTTTGAGACTCTTACGACGAGAGCAAAGAGAAAGAGAAACGAGAGCGCAAACGAGACATCTACTCTACCACTAGGCGCTTTTTAGTATTAAACGAGCATTAAATATACGTTCTCGCTATTTCGACGACTCCTTTGTCTTCGGCGTGACTTTCACGCTCACTTCGTTATCTCTCGGTCTCAAGGAATACATCGGTCCGAACGTGCTCACTCGAAACCCGGCGCCGTCGAGCTCGAACGCTTTCGTCTTTTCGACTTCCTCGGCGATGATATCTCGGCATCTTCGCACCGCATCTTCCGTTGCCATCCCGACTAAAGGCATCACCGCGATTAACTCACCACCGGCAACTTTCGCAGAGATTGTTTTTGTGTTCTCGGTCGTTTTCGCCGCCGGGTTGGTTTCCGGGTTCACGCGAGGCCCGAGGTACAGTTCCATCGTCTTGCCTAAAATCTCTCCATCCGAATCCAACGCGTATCGCATCGTCAGCGGTTGCGTCGGCGGGTAACGCTCCTTAGATTCGTTCTCACCTTCGATGTACATCAGTAATCGAGATAAGCCTTCCTCTCTGTTCTCGTACGGGGTGATGGCGATGGTGTACGGGTCGAGTAAGCGTATCTCGATTTCGTCGTTCCCGGGAAGCGTTACGACTGTCGTGGATGGGATTTTGTACGCGTCGAGGATGTCGTCGTTTACGTCGTCTTCTTCTTTATTGCTGCTCTTTACTTTACTTCCGTCGAAAGTAAGACGACTTTTACGACGACGACGACGAGAAGATGATGCGAGCGAGGACGAAGCGACGCGGAGAAGATGAAGGTTCGACGAGAGAGGTGATGGTGACATTTTGTTGTGAGGAAAAGCAAGGCGACGAATGCCCCTCTCTCTGGATGCGGAAAATGTCACGTTCAAAACGAGGTATTATATGATTCGAATTAAACGCGCGACTAAGACTACGCATACTTGGAAACTTTTACGATTGAGAATCACTTTCACTTTCTTTTTCTCCGTCTGTATTTCGATCACTCTCTTCGTGCGAGGAGACGCCGTGGACTTTCTCGCGATGCGCTTGCAGCTTGAACTTTCTCGTGTACGACGCGTTGCACATGTCGCAAACGTGTCGCGCGTTCAAGTGCGTCTTTAAATGCGCGGTTAGGATGAAATTAGTCGCGAAGGCTTTGAAACAGATCGCACACTGAAACGGTCTGTTGGCGTCATCTTTCGGTGGTGGTTTATCGATGTCGAAGTATCGTTGCGGGAGCGGGGGTCTCAACGATTGAACCCCGGGATCTCCGTTTACTTTTTCCATGCCTAACTCGAGGTTCTGTTCGAACGCTCGCGCGACTTCCTTGTGACGCCCGTTCGTCGCGTGCTTCAACACGTGCACTTTCCACTCGTACGGTCGATTGAATCTCCTCCCGCACACGTTGCACCCGTACGGTCGGTCCCCCGTGTGCGTTCGTTCGTGCGTTCTCAAGTGATACCGGCTCGAGCACTCCAAATTGCACCGCGAGCAAAAATACGTCCTCGTCGGCGCAAACACTTTATCCTTCACGCTCGGCTTCCGTTGTTGTTGTTGTGCTATTACTATTTCATCGCTAGGATTGTCCAACAACATCTCATCCTTATTACTCCCCATTTGCAACTCCTTCCGCATCGACCGATACAACGCGTTATAACAGCTCTTGCAGCATCGTTTCCTCGCGTACGCCTTCATTGACACCCGTCTCTCTTCCTCCGTTATCTCCTCGTTCGCCTCGTCCTCTTCCTCTCTCAATCGAAGAAAATCTTTCGGAAACTTGCACAAACGTTTGTTCTCATCTTTCATCCCTCCTCCTTTCCCCGCTCTCTCGAGCAACGCCGTCGTGCACTTCCCTCCTTCCACGAACGCGCAAAATCGGTCCGAAGAATCCTCCTTCTCTTCTTCCTCCTCCTCCCCCTTCGCGGTTCCTCCTCCTTCCAAAAGCCTCACCTTTACCACCTTTGCCTTTTTCCTCAAATCATCCTCGACGGTTTCGACTTCGGCGGCGGCGTCCCACCCTTTAGCAACAGCCGCGACGACGGCGTCGTTAAACGATGTCACCGACATCAACGATTTCTGCTCCTCTCTCCTCCTTTTTAATTCCTGTTCTCTTTCCCTGATGATGTGTTGCGCGGCGATTTCGGCGAGTTCAAAATGCACTCGCTTCGGGGGACGTGATTTTCGTCTGCTGCTGCTCATCGTGTGTTGTGTAAATCTCTCTCTCTTTCTCTCTCTCTTTATATAAGTAAATGTTCTTGTCGTCGTCGCGTTCCTCAAATCCTCTTCTTTTTCCTTCTTCTTTTAAAGATGCGAGAACAACAACGAGAGCGCGCGCTCTTTTCCGCGTCTCTTTCTTTCTCACGTAATGTGACCTCGCGATGATAAAAATGGCGACCAATTAAAAAATTGCTGGCAGCCAACCCTAAAATTAAAGACTAAACCCTAAACGAGAAGAAACAAGAAAAAAGGACACTCGAAGCTTGGGGGACTTTTCTTGACTCTCGTTCGAGAGAGAGAAAAGATATATGCGCGCGTTTTTATCCTGCGCTTCCTGCGCTTCCTCCTCCTCCTCTCGAAACTTTGTGGTTTTGAAGAAGGCGGGGATGAGCGCGGAAACGAAGACTCCTTTTTTAAATGATGCGTTGTGTGCCAGAGGAAGGAGAGATGATGGGAGGACTTTGAGACGAGGACGAGGACGACTGATGACGACGAGAACTTTTGCCGCCAACGATGGTGGGGAGAGCGGCGGGAAGAAGAACAACAACAACAGTCACCACCGAAACGGCCGAGGCTCGGAGACGTGGAAAAACAAGAGCGAAGCGAAAGATGAATTCTCGGCGAAGAATAAAAACTGCGTCGTGGAAGCGAGACAGTTGAAGAAGACGCACGACGGGGAAAGATATCAATTCGATGGCTTGGACTTTAGCCTCTCGGAAGGGCAAAAATTCGCCGTGGTCGGACCGAACGGATCGGGGAAGTCGACTTTGTTAGAAGTCATCGGAGGGAAAGAGGAACAGTTTCAAGGCGAGATGTGGCGGAGGAAGAACTCGACGTTCGTGTTGGTCGAACAAGAACCGGAGTTTCAAGGGTCGATGACGGTGTTGGAAGCGTTATACGCCGCGAATACGCCCCTGACGAACTTGTTGAAAAGATACGAGGAGATTACGAATAATAGCGAAGGAAGTAACGAGGAAGTACACAGCGGTGAATTAACGAAAGTCTTGGAAGAGATGGACGCGGCGAACGCCTGGGACGCGGAGAGGCGAGTGAAAGAAACGCTGAAGAAATTCGGATTAGGACAAGAGTTTTTTCAGAAAACCACGGAGAAGTTATCGATCGGCGAGAAGAAACGGTTGGCGTTAGCCGCGGCGTTGATTGAATCGCCGGATGTTTTGATTTTAGATGAACCGACGAATCATTTGTCCGTAGAAGGCGTCGAGTTTTTGGAAACTGCTGTGAGGGAAAATAAAAAAATGGCCGCGCTCGTCGTCTCGCACGACAGACAGTTTATCGATAACGTGTCCACGAACATTTTGGAGTTGGACGGGTTCGGTGGTGGTCATCAACACGGATCAGGCGGGTATTCCTCTTATTTAGAAGGCCGAGAAAGGAGATGGCAAGCGGAGGCGAAAGATTTAGCGAGCGCGAAAAACACCTTACGAAAAGAAGCCGAGTGGATGCGAAGGCAGCCGAAAGCGCGATCGACGAAAGAAAAAGCGAGAATTGAAAGGTTTTATTCCTTGAGTCAACGCGCCTCGGAAAAAGGGACGAAAGGAAAAACGTTAGATATTAGTACGGATGTAAAATCGACGCGAATGGGCGACGTTGTCGTTGAGTTCGACAACGCGATGTTGAAATTTTCCAACGAGAAGGTCATTTTAGACGGATTCACCTACGCGTTTTCAAAGAAGGAAAAAATCGGGATTGTTGGACCGAACGGTGCCGGTAAAACGACTTTTATTAAGGCTTTATTAGGCGAAATCCCGTTAGACGACGGATTCGTGAACGTTGGCGAAACCATACGGTTCGGGTACTACTCCCAAACCGCAGAGTTTGCCGACGACGAGCAGCGCGTGTTCGACTACGTCACCGAAGTCGACGCCGACGTCAAAGCCATGGGATACAGTGGATTTCAAGATTCCAATTTAAGCGCGCGAGCGTTGCTGGAAAAGTTCAACTTTGGTGGTTCTAAACAAGCCACGCCGATTGGTATGCTTTCCGGTGGCGAACAGCGTCGATTACAGTTGTTAACCGTCTTGGCAAAACGACCAAACTTTTTAATCTTGGACGAACCGACGAACGATTTAGATCTAGATACGATTGAGGTGTTGGAACAGTTATTGGTTGATTTCGACGGGTGCGTGTTAATCGTTAGTCACGACCGCGCGTTCGTGAACACAGTTGCCGACCACATTTTCGTCTTTGACGGTAAAGGCAGCATATCCGATTGGAGCGGCTCGTACACGGAGCTGCGAGAGTACATACGAGAGACGCAACAGCAAGAGGCAAACGGTGGTATCAACAACGACGAAAATTGCGCCATCGACGATAATGGCGTGAACACAAGCACCGAAACTGGGGAACCGTGCGGCCCAGTCCTCACTCGAGAGATGGAAAAAGAAGCGTTAAACGCGCCAAAAATCATCGCCAAAATCGAAAAAGCCATCGCGGTGATCGACGAAGACATTTCAAAGCTCGACGCGGAGATGGTCGCCGCGGAGAACGACTACGGAAAGTTGGCTGAAATTCAAAAGCTCAAAGACGAGAAAGTCACGAAACAAGAGGCGTACTTTGCGGAATACATGCGATTGGAAGAGGTCATCGAAACCGTCGAATCCATTCGAAACGCCCAAGCGGCTGCGAGATGACGACGAGAAGGATGACGACGCGCAACTACTCTGTATAACTATGATGTAACTACAAAAACCTAACCTACTAAATCGATTCATCTATTCATCTAATACTTCACTTTCGTTTATACTACTCCGCTCGACATCCCCATCCGTTCCTTTCCCTAACCTCCCTTTCCCGACGTTCGTCCCTTGCACCACTTGCCTCTGGTAAAACGTCCTCGCCTGAAACTGTTCCTCCCTTCTCTTCTCGATTAATTCGCACGTCTCGTATCGTTTCGGCACGTGTATCCCTCGTATCGTTCTATTTTTTATGAACAAGTGCTCGTATTCTCGAATTTCTCGGTCGATGGTGACCCGTTCGCACCGTTTCAACGTCACGTGCATGCAATCGTCGCACTCGACGACGGTCCCTCGAACGACGGAATCGTCTCGCAATTCGACAATCACGAGGGGCACGTTTACCAGCGATTGGACGTAACAGAGTAAAGATTGCTCGGAGTGAGGGGTGCGCGGTTTCGTGCTTTTCTTTCTGTCTTTCTTCGTGTGAGTGTTAGGGAGAGGTGGCATGTGTTTATGTTCAATGTTTAGTATTCGTATTAGGGGAAATTCACTGACGAATTTCGACACAAATGAAGGACAAAATGGAACGCGGAAGACCACTCGCGACGGCATCAAACCGAACTCAAAAGAAGCGAGACCACGTCTCCGCGTTGCAAAAACGAGACTTGAGAGAAAAATTGGAACGCGAGATTAAAAATGTCATCGCGAAACCATCGAACGAGAGAACAAAAGAAGAGTCAAAACTCCTCGACGCGCACGAAGAGAAAGTGAGTTCGCTGCTTAAACAGATGGAAAAGAGTTTACACCGGAAACGATTGCTGGAGGAAAAAGCGGAGGAGAAGGAAGATTCGAGACAAGAGATAGACGACGCAGTCGCGGTGGTGATGAAATTGTTGAGAGAAGATGCCGGCTTACAGTTCGTGTTGCACACCGGGGCGGGTATTTCCACGAGTGCGAAGATACCAGACTTTAGAGGTAAAAACGGAGTATGGACGAAGCAAAGGAAAGGCGAGTCGGTGTCCATGCCAAAGTTTGAAAACACGAAACCGACGAAGGCACACATGGCGTGTAAAGCGTTGTACGACGCGAAGGTTTTGACGAAAATCGTGACGCAAAATGTCGACGGGTTACATCAAAGAGCCGGCGTACCCGAGGACGCGATTGCGGAGTTACACGGAAGCGTGTATAAGGAGCGGTGTTCGAGTTGCGAGAGAATATATACGAGAGATTTTGACGTGACGAGTACGAAGCCGAGTCACGGGAAGAATCGACATCGCACGGGGAGGACGTGCGAAGTTGACAAGTGCGACGGGTATTTGAAGGATACGATTGTACAGTTTGGAGAGAGTTTAGACGAGGAGACGTTGGAGAAAGCGAGAGAATGGTCGCGAGAGGCGAAGATGAGCGTTGTCGTGGGGTCGTCGTTACGCGTGCCACCGGCGAGTACGCTGCCAAGAATGGCAAAAAAACACTGCGTTGTTGTGAATCTGCAGTGGACGTCGCAAGACGCCAAGGCGACGCTAAAGTTGCACGCGAAAGCAGACGACATTTTAGTCAAAATGTGCAAACATTTAGGATTGAAGATACCGGAATACGATCCGTTGACCGAGAGCGTGGGTAGGAAAGTGAAAGAGAGAGGGGAGATATTCGCGTGCGAGGTGAAGGAGACCGCTTGGAACGAGAAAGGTATGGCGATGAGAGATATCGACGAAAAGTTGAAAGAAGCGACGACGGGAATGGATAGTGGTGTCGGGAAAACGAACGCGCGAATTTTGTTCGGCGAAGCGGACGGCGGTAAGAAGTTATCGAAAACCGCGCGAGAGGCGCTGATTCGAGACGAGAAGCGATTGAAAGAGGAACGAGAAGGCAAGGTTAATGCGACGAAGACAACAACGAGAAAGAGAAAGTCGAAGAGTTTAACGATGAAACCGAGATCGAAGATGCCTTGTTTCCCTCGACCGGGATAGAAACAAACGCCTTGAACTAAAACCAGTCCGCCGGTGTTTGACGCGTCGAAAATTGTCAAAAAGAAACGAACGCCTCTGAAGAAAAGGCAGAAAATTACGGTGACGAAGAAGGAGGAACAAAAGATGGATAAAGAAGAGAGGATGAAGCCCAAGGTTGCTACAGCCGTTCCGATCGTCGTGAAAACGGAACAGGTTGCTGTTTTACCTCCATCGGACGAAGATATAGCGCGAATGCTGTTTGCGGAAATTAACGGCATGAGAAGACGCAGGTAATTTAGTAGTTAGATTTAATAATACAAAAAACGCTCGCATCATCATCATCCTCGTAAGATTTGCTTTTGAGACGTTGTAAAGTGACCAACTGCAGTGCGAGTAAACACGATGCCGCGAGTATTCCGTAAAGTTTGGAGCGCGCGCGAGCGACTTCCTTATTCTCGTCGCCCTGGAACGCATCCGTCAGCGCGAGTCGATACGAGTCAATCGAAGGCGGTTTCACCCGCAAACGAATTGAAGTCTCGGACGGTTTGAGATTCTTCGAGCTCATCACCGAGGAAATGTGAACGGTAACTGTATCGTTAACGTACTCAAGATCTTCACCATATCTACTGTATACGTTCAGATATTCCATAGATTCTAAAAGCGCGTTCGCCACCGTAGGCGTCGCTTCAAACTCAATTTTCGAGTCGCCTCCGCCGTCGCCGCGCAGCAACGGAAGTGATGCGGCGGCGTCCAACGCGGTATCATTCGTTAGATAGACTAGATTTTGGCAACCAGAGACGATTGATACGCGCACCAAAAACATATCTGAATCCACTCCGGCGTTCGATACGGTAAATGAACGAGACAAGTCGACTCGCGACATCCATTCAACAACCGGAAAGACATCCGCGCTCTCGGCGACCAAGGTTTTAGCATCCTCGATATTTATCACGTCAAAAATGATTTGCTTTGTGAATGTCGCCGTTACGCTTTCGTTGCTCGTCGATACGACGCGAATGGTGGCTGTATCACTCCCGTGGTAATTCTTTACCGGTGTATACGAAAATGTACTGCACGCGAACACGCGCCCGTCTACTTCTATCGCATATTTTTGCGATTCCTGCCAGTACGCCGCGCCCTTCGTTGGAAATTGAATAAAGTTAACGTTTACATTTCCCATATTTCCTGACGATAGCATATTCGAGTGTACTCGAGTATCGTTTACGCATACATGCACAACAGTTTCCTCGTCTTCCGTGACATTCAACACGACGGTGTTTGTTTTCGTTGAACACGATTGGGCGTCGCGCTCGGCGGCGTCTTCTCGAAAAACGCACGCCAAGAGCGGAGGTAAGAGATTGACCGTCACGCGCACTCTCGCTGATTCTATAGCCGACAAAGGATACTCCGTTACATTTGCATCGAAAGGAAGCGCGAGGAACTCTATAAATGTCGCTGTCGATGCCGTCTCCGCCGAGCGAAGCTTGTGTGGAGGATAATAGCAAAACGTACACGTCGCGTGAGCGCAATAAGTCAACGAAGGAGACTCTTCGTCGCAAGAGCCAACGCGTCCTATGGACGGGAATGTAATCATTTCGACTTTAAACGTGTCGTACATTTCCTCTTTATCAATTGCGAGGACTTGAATCACTCTCCTTTCATGATTGTCGTCCTCGGCGACAACATCAAAAACAACGGGCGTATTTATGAGCACCGTTTCGGGTACTCTTTTTCTCAGCTTTCCGCGGTGCAACGCTTGCACGTTAAATGTACTCAACGATGTATTATACATTGCAAAATACTTAACGTATCCATCAAAACAGCAATGGTCACCGAGGCGGATAAATTTACTCAACGCGCTCATACTCGGCAAAGAGTACGATTGACCAAACTGCACATTTCGAGTCGTCGCGAGACGAAGCGGTTGACCGTTTGCAAACGCGTCTACGCTGAGAAATATGGATTCAGAAGAACCATCTATCTCACCGCCTCGAAATGAAACCACGAGCGAGACGGCTAAATATGACTCGTTACTATCACTACTGCTATTCCATCGATATGAGTTTTCAAAAACAGGATTCTTTCGAAACATCACCTCTTCCGGAGCAACGAACGCGTACTGTTGACATTGCACGTGCGTTTCCACGATAACCGCGGCATTCTCTGTTCCATCCATAAAGTACTTCGGTCCGTACCGAACGCGGAATCTCGGCGGTACGCCAGGCCACGCATCGCACGGTTCCCTCGCGTCCACTGAAGGCGTCGTCCCGCCGTTTGGAGTGTAGTTTTCAAAACTATCTTCCAAAGTCCAAATCGTCGCGTATCCGGACGACGCGTTTGCGCTTCGCATAGTCTGCGTAGGCACGAACGTAATCTCAAAACTACTGTTCGTACCCAAAGGTAAAGAAAATGGATTCGTCGAATCAGTGTTTTCAAACGCTGAAATAACCGCGCTCGAGTTTACGTATAAATGTTCCTTCGGTTTGAGCTTAATCGACTCTGTTCTCAAACGCGTATCCGCGACATCGGTTTCGTTCGTACAGATGTTGGCGCAAGAAGAATACCCGTCATCGCTCTCCTCTCCTCTTTTATCGCATGGCAATCCTCGGTCGTTGTTTGAATAATACAACGCCAACATCGAATGTAGAGAAGGAATATGCGAAAAATCGTTCTTCTCCTCCTCGTTCGTCTCAAAAATGGGCATAACCTTTTCCAACGCATCTTCGCCGTTTCTCCGAACAACGCAAATCTTCTCCCGCATGGACCAGGCTAAAAATGGTCTTGGAATCATTTCCACTTCCCCGATGTCCTCGATCATCGCTTCCGCGAGAACGAGTACTACGAATACTACTCGAGCAAAAGTAGCCACGGAAAGGAAGAGGATTGGGTTGAAAAGCGCATCATCGCGCGAGGACGAGAGGAGAGAAAAACATCCCCTCCTGGTTTTGTTCGTACGCATGCGCATGTGGTTTTTTGCGTTGACTCCGAATAAGCGTTTCAAAACGTGAGTATCAGTTGCAATATCAAAGCTACCGCACGGGTCATCGGTGGACTGAAAAATTCGTCGTAATACGCATCGTCGGTGGTGAAGTGCTCCTCCTCTCTTCCTCTCCTTTTAATGAGAGCGCTTTAATACTACCGTAAGAGAGCGACCACACGCGCTCAAGCCTTTGTATTTTTGAGGGAAAAAAAGAGGCAAAACTTCCCCTCATTTTGTCATAAAAACAAGACTAAAATGATGCCACGACGACGATGACGGAAGACAAAGAAGACCACCAAAGCGAAGGAAAAAGACTGAAGTCGATTTCAGTCGTCATCTCGTGCCTGAACGAAAGCGAGAACATTTCCAAGTGCATGCACTCCACCCTCGCACAAAAAGGACGCAAAAATTGGGGAAATCAACATCACGCGGACGGTGTTCGGGAAAAAGAACGAGTGCGAACAAAAGTCGTCGTCGTGGATGGAGGATCCACGGACGATACCGTTTTAAGAGCGAAAAAAGTACTCTCGGACATGAAGACAAAGAGTGACGGTAAAGACGAGGAGGAAGTGATCATCGTCGAGTGCGCGGAACGAGGGCGAGCGAAACAGTTTAATCGAGGCGGGAGAGTTGTACTGAGGGGTTCGTTGGAGGAGACGAAAGAAGAAAACATTTTGGTGTTTTTACACGCGGATACGACGATGCCGGAAACGTACAGAGAAGATATTTACGACGCTTTGCGCAGAGAACGGGAGAGGCGCGAGAGAGAGCGGCGGTTTCCGAGCGCGTGGGGGGTGATTAAAAATGGCTGCGCCAAGTTTGCGCGCCTCGGAAGAAGCGGCGGTAAGGCGGAGAGTACGAACGAGAATAACAGAGCGGATGCACCGTGCTGGGGCGCGTTTCCCATCAAACTCTCCGGCGAACGCTCGAAATGGAAGAAATGTGTCGTCGCGTCGTTCGCGAATTTTCGAACGCGACGGACGTCTATTCCGTACGGCGACCAGGCGATATTCGTAACTGCGTCGGCGTTTGCCGAGCACAAGTTTGACGAGTCGAAGATGTTCATGGAAGATTACGAGTACTCGTCGAGGATGAAGAAGTGTTTTGGGAAACCGGCTATTTGCAAATCACCCGTGGTGACAGATTCCAGACGGTTTGAATCGGTTGGGTTTATGAACACGACGATGATTAATATTTTGTGCGTGGTTGGGTTTCATTTAAAAGTGGACGTCGGAGTTCTCGCGAACTTCTATAGGAATGCAAATAAAAGAAGAGAAGTAGACACGAATTAGGTAGTAAAAATTACAAAAATCATTTCACGCGCTTCCTTCAGACACGTAGCACTCATCTAAACCAAATACCGACCCACCCGTTCGCGCTTCTTCTGGAATATGCCTCACGTCGTTAAACTGTACCAAGCCGCAAATGTTCTCTTCCGTCGCCACGTCTAAATCTATCGCGTGAATCCCCGCGTTTTGTGAGCAAAACAACCCCATCTGTCTCCCCGTGGATTTCGGCACGCCGACTAAAATTTTCAACAGTATATCCGTAAACATCCCGTGCGAAACGATGACTAAATCGCCAACTTCTGGTTCGTCGTCCACTTTCCGCTTCTTTGCTTGTTGAGCCTCTTCTTCTTTCTCTACTTCCTCAACTTTCTCTTTTAAACCACCGCTACCTCTCGCTCGCTTCCATAACAACTCCGCCACTCTCTCCGCTCTCGCTTGCGCTTCCGGCACTGTCTCCACCCCTCGCTTCGTATCCCACCACCCGTTTTTCAACGCCTCCGGGACTATAACATCTGGAAACACTTGTTTCATCTCGTCTCTCCCCATTCCGGGTCGCCCGGTCGCGGCCGCCGTCGTCTTGTTCTCGTTCGCGCTCGTCTTCGCATCCCCTCCTTTTCCTCCTCCTCCTCCTCTCCCGCCTTCAAAACACCCCCCGTGTTCAAAAATCTCCCCATTCACGCGCGCGTTCCCCGTCCTCAACCCATCTTCGACTGCTTTCGCGGTCAATAAACATCTCTTCATCGGCGACGTCCACATTTCGTTCACGTGTTTATACCTCCCATTCGCTTCCGTGGTGAAACATTTCGTTAAATTCGCACACTGTGTCCACCCTTTCTTGGTTAAACTCGGGTCCGATTGCCTCGAAGGGTTGTCCAAGTTCGGGGAGAGCAACGCGTTGTTCTCGGATTGCGCGTGGCGAACTATGAATACTCTCATATTAGTATTCTTAGTACTGCTCGCTGCTCCTGTTCTTCTTCGCTCTTTTTTCGTCGCCGTCGTCGTCGAATAAAACGGCGTTTTTCAAGCGCTCAATACTCTAACTAATAAAAGGAGGTGTCTCGAATGCTCTTTTCCCTTTAAAATTTAACACACCAAATCTGCATGTGTGAAAGGTCCACCAAAAAAAAAACAAA